>Ga0182741_1000184_pt1 | contig 98040 bp, 91 predicted proteins | sample eDN5th37CBELigOP_FD_128874 | JGI IMG/M metagenome (GOLD analysis project Ga0182741, IMG submission 128874) | Enriched Organic Plus compost microbial communities from Emeryville, California, USA - eDNA 5th pass 37_C BE-Lig OP (version 2) (version 2) ...
CGACAGGCTAAGAAACGTGGTCATGCCACAAGGGTCAGACGTCGCGCACCACCCCGCCATCGGCCCTGGCCGGGGCCGGTGACGGGCCCAGTTTAGCAAAGCCCAGATACAGAAGGGTCAGGACCCATTGATTTCTGCGAGGCTGCGTGATTCACGGTTCGAAAAACGAGCGGTGAACATGTCTGATCTCTTCTGGTTGACCGACGCCCAGATGGCGCGTCTTGAGCCCTATTTTCCGAAGTCCCACGGCAAACCCCGCGTCGATGATCGGCGTGTCTTGAGCGGGATTATCTTCATCAATCGCAATGGGTTGCGTTGGCGCGATGCGCCTGCGGAATACGGCCCCCACAAGACGCTCTACAACCGATGGAAGCGGTGGAGCGACAAGGGCATCTTTGCGCAGATGATGGCTGGCCTGGCAGCCGATCACGGCGAGGAAAAGACGGTCATGATCGACGCGACTTATCTCAAAGCCCACCGAACCGCGACCAGCATGGCCGCGAAAAAGGGGGGCGTGGACGCCTGATTGGCCGAACGAAGGGCGGCATGAACACCAAGCTGCACGCCGTCTGTGACAGTCAGGGACGCCCACTCAATCTTTTCGTCACCGCCGGGCAGGTCAGCGACTACATCGGCGCACGGGCTTTGCTGGGTAGCTTGCCAAACGTGGAATGGCTGCTCGGGGACCGGGGCTATGACGCCGACTGGTTCAGAGACGCGTTGAAAGACAAAGGGATACGCACCTGCATCCCCGGCCGAAAGCAGCGCAAGACGCCCGTGAAATACGACAAGCGACGCTACAAACGGCGCAATCGCATCGAGATCATGTTCGGCAGGCTCAAGGATTGGCGACGTGTGGCGACCCGATACGACAGATGCCCAAAGGTCTTCCTCTCCGCCATCGCACTCGCGGCGCTCGTCATTTATTGGCTATGAGTCCTGAGCCTAGTGCATAAAAAAGGCCCCGGTCCATCGGATCGGGGCCTTGAAGTGCCGTCGGCCGCGATGTGCGGCCCGCCGGCGGAGGGAACTATTGCGCGGCGGCGCGGGCGGCCTTCGCGGCCCGCACGGCGCCTGCGATCTCGGCATTGGTGGGGTTGCGGCGCAGCGTCAGCCCGCCGTTGACCTGCAGGTTCTCGCCGGTCAGGAAACAGGCATCGGTGCAAAGCCAGGCGATCGCTTCGGCCGTGTCCTCCAGCGTGCCCACGCGGCCCAGCGGGTATTCCCGCGCGAATGCGCCGACAACCGCATCGTTCCTTGCCGCGCGGCCGGTCATGGGCGAGGCGGTAAAGCCCGGCGAGACCGAATTGGCCCGGATGCCGCGCGCGCCGAACTCGTTGGCGATGCAGCGGATGACGTGGTCCATCCCGGCCTTGGTGCCCATATAGGCGGCGTGGTCGTCCATCATGATCCGCGCCGTGGCCGAAGAAACCTGGACGATCGACCCGCCATCCGCCATCCGCCGCAGCATGGACTGGAAGAACTCGAACGGGCCGACGAATTGCAGCCGCGTCATCTGCTCAAGCTCGTCGCGGGTAGTGTCGAGGAAGGGCACCAGCAGCCCCCAGCCGGTGCAGTTCACTGCGATGTCGATGCCGCCCATCCGCGCCAGGGCCGCCTCGGCCAGGGCCTCGTTGTCCTGGGTCCGGGTGATGTCGGCGGTGACGGCATGGCCGCCGATCTCGGCCGCCAGTTCCGCCAGCACGTCCTGATGGCGGCCGGCGACGGTGACTTGCGCGCCCTCGGCGGCAAAGCGGCGGGCCAGCACCTGGCCCAGATTGTCCTTGCCGGCGGCGCCGATGATGACGGCGCGCTTTCCCTCGAGTCTAGGCATTCGCTCTCCCCTGGTTTGCGATGGCTGTTTCGCGGTTGCGGACCAGGTTCAGGAAACGGTCCAGATCGCCCGCGAATTGCGAGTTGTTGTCGCCGACGACCATGTGCCCGGCATCGTCGACGTGCCAGACCAGCGCCTCGGGCGCGCTGCGGCGAAAGGCGGCCTCGGCCTCGTCCGTGACCAGGTTGCTGTCCAGCCCGCGCAGCAGCAGGACCGGGCAGGTGATGTTGCGCAGGTCGCGGTCCAGCCGCTGCGCCAGGTCCGGCGTCAGCCGCCCGTGGCGCCTGCCGCGCACGAAGGCCGGATCCCAATGCCAGACCAGCCGCCCGTCGTCGCGCCTGCGCAGATAGCGCGCCAGCCCCGAGGCCTGGCCGGCCGGGCGCGGCGCTTGCTTGCGATAGGCCGAGACGGCGCGCGATGCCTCGTCCAGGTCGGCAAAGCCCTGGTCCAGGTGGCTGCCCATGAAGCCCAGCACCTCGGCCACGCCGGTCTTGTCCACCTGCGGTACCACATCGACCAGCACCAGCGCGCGAAACAGTTCGGGCGCATAGCGGCCGACCGCGGCCAGCGCCGCGTTGCCGCCCAGAGAGGCGCCGACGTGATAGATGCCGCCGCCCAGTTGCTGCGCAACCTCGGCAATGTCGCGGCCATAGCGTTCCAGGCTGTAGTCCCCGGCCGGATCCCAATCGCTGGCGCCATGGCCGCGCAGGTCCAGCGCGACGGTGCGCCAGCCCTTTTCCGCCTGCGCCTGCGCGACGCCGCGCCAGGAATAGCGAGTCTGCCCGCCGCCATGGGCCAGCAGGATGGTGGGCCCCGCGCCATAGCTTTCCGCCTCCAGGCGCAGCCCGTCCGAGGTGCGGAACTCGAGGATCTCGGGCTTTGTCATGGCAGGGCCTCCGGCAGGTCGCGGTCGAGCCAGGCGATGCCGCGCCGGATCAGCCGGTGGAACACCGGCAGGATCCAGGCGCCGCGCTCGACGAAGGGATAGGTGTCGGCCAGGGGCTGCATGTCATAGCGCGCCCTGGCATGGCCGGGGGTCAGATACAGCACGCCGCCCTTGCCGCGCGGGCGCAGGTAAAAGCTCTGATGCTGCCCCTTGGGCCAGTCGCGGGTCTGAAACAGCGCCGTCTCGCCCTGGAACTCCGAGGCCAGCAGGACCAGGTTCCCCTCGGCATGGCGCTGGAGATAATGCTCGTCCTCCAGGAAGAATGCCTCGATGCCTTCGGTCAGCGGATGGGCCTCGACCGGGCGGATGCGATAGCGGCCGGGCACCGGATGGGCCAGGAACTGGCTGCCCAGCAGGTCGAACAGCAGCGGCTCCATCGCCGGGGTCAGCACCTTGCCGTCGGGCCGGATCTGGATGGCCGAGTTCGTGCCGTGCAGCGCGAACCAGCGCCCGCCGCGCCCCACCCAATCGGCCAGCGCCGCGGTCTGCGCCGCATCGGGCAAAAGCGCGGCGGTATAGGTGATCAGCGCATCGCAACGCTCCAGCGCGTCCAGGTCGGAATAGTCGTGGCGCAGATCGACGCGCAGATGCTCGCGCCGGGCCAGATGCGCCAGCAGTTCCAGCCGGACGAAGTCGAAGTCGTGGTAAAGCCCGCCGACCACCAGCAGAACCCGGCGCATGGGGCGCATCGCCTAAGCCTCCCGCCGATAGACCATGTCGGTCGAGACAAAGGAAAACACCGTCTCGCCGTCCTGGTTGGTAAGCGCGTGGCGCAACGTCGCCAGCCCCACGGTGGGCCGCGAGGCCGAGGGGCGCAGCGCCTCGATGCGGGAATGCGCCACGATCCGGTCGCCCGGCCGCACCGCGCGCGACCAGCGCACATTGTCCCAGGCGACGCCGCAGACCCAGGCGATGTCGCCATTCACCTCGTGATCCAGGATGCGCCACAGGCAGGCGGTGTAAAGTCCGCTGGCGATCACGCCGCCGAACAGCGACTGGTCCGCGGTTTCCGGGTCCATGTGAAAGAATTGCGGGTCGTAGCGCGTGGCGAACGCGATCATCGGCTGTTCTTCGACCAGCATCTCGCGCGAGCGGGTTTCCTCGCCCAGGGTCAGGTCTTCCCAGCGGCGCGGGGGCTTGGCGTCACGATCCGACATAGGATTCCAGCACGTGATGGAAATGGCGGATGCGCAGTTCCTGGTCGCCGATCCACAGCCCGCCGAAACTGTCCGAGTTCATCCCCGCCTGCACCCCCGGCAGGTTGTAGGCGTCCTGGTCCAGCACCAGGCCCAGCGATTTCTCGCCATGCCTGAACTGTTCGTGGCGCGGCTTTTTCGGGCGCGGCTCGTCCTTCTTCAGCAGTTTGAAGATGAACAGGTCGAAGAACATCTTGTTGGGATCGGTCGGATGCGGGCGCTGGCGGAACAGCATCAGGTCGTCGGCATGGGTGTTCAGCGTCAGGTTCGGGAAGATGTTGTAGTGGTAATCGTCCGTCAGCTGGTCGTCGTTCAAGTCGCTGTAATCCAGCCCCATCTCGGGGCCGTGCTTGCGCTTGAAGGCTTGCAGCGCCTTGCGCACCTCGGTCACGCGGCCGTCGAAATCGGCGGGGTTCATGCCCGCCTCTTTCATCGCGTGCTTGATGAGATGCGGGATCTCGGTGGTTTCCTCGACCCGGTGCGAGATGGTCGAGAAGGGCACCAGATAGCGGTTGTGCCTGCCGTAGCAGTCGATCTGGACGTCCTTGTCCTCGATGAAATACAGCAATTCCGGGTGGATGCCCTGCACGTGATAGGATTCGTTGAACGCATCGACCGAGGTCTTCCAGTTGCAGTCCCATTCCACGGTCATGTCGGCGACCTTGACCATGCGCTCGAAGTGATAGGGTTCCAGGTGCTCGGGCAGGGGCGCAAGATAGTCCAGCAGCGGCTCGGCCTCGGGGTCCAGCGAGAACCAGACGAAGCTGTTCCAGCTGTCGCATTTCACCTCGCGCAGGCCCTTGCAGGGCGGCGCGCCCTGCGGGAAGGTCTCGAGGTCGGGGATGTTCTCGAACGCGCCGTCCAGCCCGTATTCCCAGAAGTGATACTGGCACTTGAAACTGGTCGCGTTGCCTTCGCCAACCATGATGCGGTTTCCGCGGTGCAGGCAGACATTGTAGAAGCCGCGCACCGACATGTCCTTTTGCCGGACCAGGATGATCTCTTCCTTGCCGATGGTGGTGACGTGGTAGTCGCCGGGATTCGGGATGTCGTCCGTCCGGCAGCCCAGCAGCCAGACCTTGGTCCACATGCGTTCCCATTCCAGGCGCATGTATTCGGCCGAGGTATAGCGTTCCTTGGGGATCATCGCCGTGCCGAAATCGGGTTTCGCGGCAGGCGTGGCCGGCGTGCGGGTGAAATCGGTCGGCTTGATGCGTTCGATGGCCATGAAAGGAACCTTCCTGAGATTCAAAACGGGACGCGCTTGGAAAAGCCGCCGTCCACCAGCAGATGCGATCCGTTGCACCAGGACGCGGCCGGGCTTGCCAGGAACACGGCCGAGCGCGCGATCTCCTCGGCGGTGCCCATGCGCCGGGTGGGCTGCTGGCGGACGGCGTTGTCATAGATGCGCGACCGCGCGACGCGGATCATTTCCCAGTTCGAGCCCTTGAACATGGTGGGGCCGGGCGACAGGCAGTTGACGCGGATGCCCTCGGGGGCAAGCTGCTGGGAAAGCTGCTTGGACCAGGTGACGAGCGCCGCCTTGATGGCGTTATAGGCCATGGGCGCGACGAAGGTCTCGGATGCGGCCATGGTCGCCAGGATCAGGATCGAGGGGCTTTGCGACCGGCGCAGGGCGGGCAACGCCTCTTCGACGCCGCGGACGGCGGACATCAGGTCGATCTCGAAATTGCGATACCAGTAGCGTTCCTCGTCCGTGCCGCCGCCGGCGGACAGCGAGGCGATGAAGATGTCCAGCCCGCCCAGGGCCTCGACCGAGTTCCTCATCCAGTTGCGCATGGCCTCGCCGTCGCGGCCCTGGACGGTTTCGCCATGGAAACGGACCCCGGCGGCGTCCATCTGCCGGCGCAGCGATTCGATGCGCTCGGGCGCGCGGCCGCAGGTGGCAAGGGCGCAGCCTTCCTCGGCCAGGACATGCACGATCGCATTGCCGATTCCCCGAGTTCCCCCGGTCACTGCCGCCTTCAGGCCCCTCAACCGCAGATCCATTGCGCTCTCCGCTGACGTTCTTCGCTTGCTGCCGGAATATTACATGCCCGCTTGCGAAAAACAATAACAATACTTTTCTTGTATAATGAATCATTGCTATTGTATATTCAATCAAGCGGAAGTTGCTTGGCATAGCCTTGGGCAGAGGAACCATGACCCTACAGACAGACATGCAAGAACTCGACATATGCGCCACCGATGCGACGGTCGGCCAAGGCCGGATCGACTGCCGGGGCGTGCTTTCGGGCATCCGGGTGCTGGACCTGACGCGGGTCGTGGCCGGACCCCTGGCGGCGCAGACCCTGGCCGACCTGGGCGCCGACGTCATCAAGATCGAGCGCGTGGGCGATGGCGACGACCTGCGCACCCTGGGCCCGCCCTGGGTCGAGGGCCGCCCCGGCGCGCCCGAGCAATCGACCTATTTCCAGATGGTCAACCGCAACAAGCGCTCGATCGGGCTGGACTTCTCGCGCCCGCAGGGGGCCGCGCTTCTGCGCCGGCTTGCCGCCGAATCGGACGTGTTCATCGAGAATTTCCGCACCGGCACCCTGGCGCGATACGGGCTGGGCTACGAGGATCTGCGCAAGCTCAACCCCCGGCTGATCTATTGCTCGATCACCGGCTTCGGGCAGACCGGGCCCTATAACGACCGTTCGGGCTATGACTATCTGGTGCAGGCCATGGGCGGGCAGATGGCCGTCACCGGCCAGCCCGAGGCGGATGGCGGCATCCCGACCCGCGTGGGCGTGCCCATCGCCGACATCACCGCCGGCAACAATGCCGCCATCGCCATCCTTGCGGCCTTGCTGCATCGCCAGAACGGCGGGCAGGGCCAGCATATCGACATCGCGCTGTTCGACAGCCAGGTGGCGCTGCTGATGAACAATATAGGCTCGTGGCTGAACGCGCGTGCACCGCTGCCGCGCACCGGCAACGAGCATCCGACCGCGGTGCCGAACGGCGTCTTCGAATGCGCCGACGGCTTCATCCTGATCGCGACCTTCAACGACCGCGAGTTCGCCCGGCTGGCCGGCGCATTGGGCCACCCGGAATGGGCCGAGGATCCGCGCTTCCTGCGCTCGCGCGACCGGCTGGAGAACCGCGTGGCGCTGACGGCCGAGATGAACGCGGTGCTGTCCACCAACCTGCGCGCGCATTGGATGGAAAGGATCCTGGCCGCCAAGGTCTCTTGCGGGCCGATCAACGAGATGCCCGACATCGAAGAGGATCCCCAGCTCCAGGCGCGTGGCATGTTCGTGACCATGGAGCATCCCGTCACCGGCACCGTGCGTCTGGTCGGCAGCCCGCTGCGGCTGTCCGAGACGCCGGTGAGCTATCGCTCGGCCCCCCCGCTTGCCGGAGAGCATAGCGACGAGGTGCTGCGGCAATGCCTCTCGCTTTCCGCCGAGGAGTTGGAGAAGCTTCGCGACGAAGCGATCATCTGAGGGCAGGCATGGCATCACCATCCACAGCGTCTTTGGGCCCCGAGGCCGAATATCTGCAAGCCCTGCGCGATGGCCGCTTCTGCTATCAGCGCACGGCCGAGGGGCGGGCGGTCTTTCCGCCCCGCCTAGCCGCGCCCGGCGACGGGGCGGCGCTGGAATGGGCGCAATCCTCGGGTCGGGGCCGGGTCCATGCCGTGACCGAGCAGCCGCAAAAGCCGCCCGCGCCCAGCCGCATCATCGCCATCGTCGAGATGGACGAGGGTTTCCGCCTGCTGTCGCGGATCCAGGCCGAGGCCCCGGTCGCGATCGGCCAGCGCCTGCGCGCGGTGATCGCCGGCGAAAGCGATCCGCCGCATGTGTTCTTCGTGCCGCAAGGGGAACAGGATGAGGGATAAGGCCTTTCCGCGCGCCGCCTGCGCCATCGCCGGGGCCGCCACCTTCGGCATCGGCCTGTGCGAGGGCTACAGCGCGCTCGAGATGACCGCCAGGGCCGGGCTTCTGGCGCTCGAGGATGCGGGCCTGGGCCTTGCCGACGTGGACGGGCTTTTCACCTGCCTGCCCGAGGATCTGCTGGGCGGGCTGGCGGTTGCGGAATATCTGGGTGTCGGCGCCCGGTTCGTGGACAACAACCGCACCGGCGGCTCGTCCTTTCTGAACCACCTGATGACGGCCTGCTTCATGATCTCGGCCGGATACATGGACACGGCGCTGATCTGCTATGGCTCGAACCAGCGCACGGCGGCGGGACGGCTGGTCTCGGCCCTGCGCGGCTCGGTCTACGAGGCGCCGCATGGCGCGCGCATGCCCATCGGTGGCTATGCGCTGGCCGCCAGCCGCCACATGCACGACTATGGCACCACCAGGGAGCAATTGGGCGCGGTGGCGCTGGCCGCGCGCGCCTGGGCGCAGCTGAACCCCGAGGCATTCCGGCGCGAGCCGCTGGACATGCAGGAATACCTGGCCGCGCGTATCGTCTCTTCGCCGCTGGGGGCCCTGGACTGCTGCCTGGTCACGGACGGGGCGGCGGCGGTGGTCGTGACCTCGCGAGCCCGCGCCCGCGACCTGCGCAAGAAGCCGGTGGCGGTGCTGGGCGCCGGGGCCGAGACCACGCACAAGGAAATCGCCGCCATGCCGGATCTTTGCGTCACCGGCGCCAAGCTGTCAGGCCAGCGCGCCTATGCCGCCGCGGGCTACGGCCCCGCCGACATGGACATGGTGCAGCTTTACGACGCCTTTACCATCAACACGATCCTGTTCCTCGAAGACCTGGGCTTTTGCCCCAAGGGCGAGGGCGGCCGCTTCGTGCAGGACGGGGCCATCGCGCCAGGCGGCGCGCTGCCGGTCAACACCAATGGCGGCGGGCTGTCCTGCGTGCATCCGGGCATGTATGGGCTGTTCACGCTGGTCGAGGCCGTGCGCCAGATCCGCGGCGAGGCGGGCGAGCGCCAGCTGGCGGCGGCCGATCTTGCGCTGTGCCACGGCAATGGCGGGGTGCTGTCCTCGCAGACCAGCGTCATCCTGGGCAGCATGGATACGGTCTGAGCCCGCTCGGCCCAGGCGAAAGGACCCTCGCGAAAGGACAAGGCCCGCCGGCATGGCGGGCCTTGGTGTTTCAGAAGGTGAACTTCACCACGCCCTGCAGGCGGGTATTGTCGAAGCTCGCCCCGTCGAACTGCTCGCGCTCGACATAGGCGGCCTCGGCCGCCAGCATCACGGATTTCGTCGCGAAATAGCGATAGGTCACGTGGGTCGAGTTGATTTCCTTGGTATGGCTGCCCAGGGCGCCGGCAAAATCGTCGAACCGCTGGAAGCCATGCGCCAGCGAAAGGTCGCTTTTCTCGCCCAGCTTCTGGGTGACGCCCAGCTTCACGCCCTTGGCCTTGACCGGGTCGCCCGCGGCATCGACGTCAAAGGCGTATTTGCCCGCGGTGCCCACTTCCAGCCCCGAGAAGCCGGCGTTGTTCAGCAGGGTCGAGATCCCCTTGCCGCCGATATATTGCGCATGCAGCTTGCCGCCCTGCCAGGCCTCGTAATCGGCGCCGATGGCATAGCCGAAGCCGGTGACGTCGCCGAAGCTGCTGGTCTCCAGCCCGCGCGAGATCGCGCCCATGCCGATCTTCAGCGGTCCGTTGGCATAGCCCGCGAAACCGGACACGGCGACGCGCGAGGCGGTGCCGGGCGCGTAATCCTCTTCCAGAGCGACGGCGAAGCGCCACTGGTCGTTGGGCCGGAAGGTATAGCGGACCTGCGGCGTGCGGTAATAGCTGCCGCCCGCCAGGCCGTTGAAGTCCTGCACCGCGGCGGGGCCACCTTCGGCGGGCACCCAGTTGGTCCAGGTCTGGCCCGCCAGCAGCGGCCCGACCTCGCCATAGGCGTGGCGCAGGCGGAAATTGCCGCCGCTGCCGAAGAAGTCCCCTTCGAGCGTCAGCTTTACCTCGCCGATGTCGGTGTCGATGCTGGCGCGCAGGCCCAGCCGGCTTTCATAGGCATGGGCATTCGAGCCCGAACCCTCCAGCGGGCTGCCGGCCGTCACCCCGGCCATGGCCCCGGTGGTCGCGCCCAGATCGTAGTTGTTGTCCGTGATGAGGTCGAGTTTTGTATACCCGTAAAACGTCAGTTTTACACCGGGCGCCAGGGTCAACTGGCCGCTTTCGGCCTGCCGGTTCTCCAGCGCGGCAATGCGTGCCTCCAGAACCGTCAGATCCTGCGCGGCTGCCGCGCCTGTCCCTCCGATCAGGACTGCCGCGGCCATCTGGCTGACGGAGCCGATCTTTGCCTTGATTTTCATTCCATTCCTCCCAAACCGTCCTTGCCTGGACATGGCGGTGTCGTCGATCCGCTGGAACGGTCACGCCCGGATTGCGGGCGGCGGTCCTTTGTCGAATCTGCTCAGTTACGCATACAAATATTCATATTGCGCATACTGAAACTGACAAAAATGTGTTCAACGGGCAAGGATTATTTGCAGGACGAATAAGAATTATTGATGTTATTTCAATTGGTTGAGTGAAATGGAACGACCAGGCAGGCCGCGTTTCCACGCAGCCTGCATCAAGTTCCAGGGTCCGGTTTCGGACCCTTCAGTTCATCTCGATGGCCAGGGCGATGCCCTGTCCGCCGCCGATGCACATCGTCACCAGGCCGCGGCGCCCGCCGATGCGCTTGAGTTCGTTGATCGCCTTCACCAGCAGGATGCTGCCCGTCGCGCCGACCGGATGGCCCAGGGCGATGGCGCCGCCGTTGGGATTGACGCGGGCCGGGTCCAGGTCCAGCGCCCGCGTCACCGCAACCGCCTGGGCGGCAAAGGCTTCGTTCGATTCGATCACGTCGAAATCCGCGGCCTTCAGCCCGGTGCGCTCAAGCAATTGCCGGACCGCCGGGACCGGGCCGATGCCCATCACCTCGGGCCGCACCCCGGCGATCGCATGGTCCAGGATGCGCGCGATCGGCGTCAGGCCCAGCCTTTCGGCCGCATCCGCGCGGGCCAGAATCAAGGCCGCCGCGCCGTCGTTGATGCCCGAGGCATTGCCGGCCGTGACCGAACCGTCCTTGCGGAACACCGGCTTCAGCTGCTCCAGCGCGGCCAGCGAGGTTTCCTTGGGGTGTTCGTCGCGGTCGAACAGCTCCACCCCGCGCCGGCTCTGCAGCTCGACGGGCACGATCTGGTCCCTGAAATAGCCTGCGGCGATGGCCCGTGCCGCGCGCTGCTGGCTTTCCAGCGCGAAAGCGTCCTGATCGGCGCGCGAGACGCCATGCTCGGCCGCGACGTTCTCGGCGGTGACGCCCATATGGCCGGTGCCGAAGGGGCAGCTGAGCGTGCCGACCAGCATGTCCACCATCGCCGCATCGCCCATCTTTTGCCCAAAGCGTGCCGCCTGCACGGCATAGGGCGCCCGCGACATGCATTCGGCGCCGCCGGCCAGCGCGAAATCCGCCTCGCCATGGCGCAGGGCCAGCGTGGCCGAGATCACCGCTTGCACACCCGAGCCGCAAAGCCGGTTCACGTTCAGGGCCGGGGTGGTGTCGGGCACGCCCGCGCCGATGGCGGCAAGGCGGGACAGGTACATGTCCTTCGGCTCGGTATTGATGACATGGCCGAAGACGGTCGTGCCGATCCGGGCGGGCTCGATGCCGGCGCGCTCGATGGCGGCGCGGGCGGCGATGACGCCCAAGGTGTGCGGCGCAAGCCCCGAAAGCGCTCCGCCGAAGCCGCCGATGGCGGTCCGAACCCCGGACAGGATGACGATGTCGTTCATGGATGATCCCTTGTTGCGACCCTTCTGCGACGATGCAGCAGGGCCGGCTGGCAGCAATTGTGTATGTATCAACTATCATATGAATACATAGAATCAATGAAAAATATTATACAGCTGCGGCGCAGAAGCTGCTGTTGCTGCAGGATCGCTCCGATAATTGTATTTTTATAGGAGATGATTGTATATATTTACCTTGCCCAGCCGCGCCGGCCATGGCAATCAGGGCGCGGCAGGAGGGGCTTTCCAGCCCGCCGCCATTGCGGGCTTTTGCAAGGAGTTGCGATGACCGAACCTCTTCGACTGCATCTCGACGCCGCGCTGGGGCGCATCGTCTTCGACCGGCCCCAGGCGCTCAATGCCATCGACCAGGCCACCGCGCGCGCCTTCGAGGCCGCCGTCGCCCAGGCCCTGGACGCGGGGGTGCGGGTGCTGACGCTTTCGGGCAACGGCCGGGCCTTCATGGCGGGCGGCGATCTTGCCGCCTTCCGCCGGGCCGAGGATCGCGCCGCCGAGGCCGAGGCGATCATCGCGCCGATGAACCGCGCCCTGGCGCGGCTGGCCGGATCGGATGCGCTGACCGTCGCGCTTCTGCACGGGCCGGTCGCGGGGGCGGGCCTGTCCCTGGCCCTGGCGGCCGATCTTGCGCTGGCCGCCGAATCGGCGGTGCTGAGCTTTGCCTATCTGGGGGTCGGCGCGCCGGCGGATTGCGGCATCACCTGGGCCTTGCCCCGCATCGTCGGGCTGCGCCGCGCCGCCTGGATCGCCTTGGAAGGCAGCGCCGTGCCGGCCGGGCAGGCGCTGGACTGGGGGCTGGTGAACCGCGTCGTCCCCGACGCGGCGCTGCAAGAAGAAGGTGCAAGGCTTGCCGCGCGCCTCGCCGGCCTTGCCCCCGGTGCCTCGGGCGCGCTCAAGCATCTGCTGCGCGACAGTTTCGGGCGGGATTACGCCGCGACTCTGGAGGCCGAGAAGCAGGCCTTCAAGACCTGTGCCGCAACCGCGGATTTCGCCGAGGCGCTTTCTGCCTTTTTCGAGAAACGGCCGGCCCGGTTCACCGGCAACTGAGGGGGAAACAGACATGACCAAGATGATGGCCAGCCAGGCATTCTGGGCCGGGTTGCCGCGCGACATCGCCTGCGTCGCGGTGATCGGCGCCGGGGCGATGGGGGGCGGCATCGCCGCGCAATTCGCCAATGCCGGGCTGAAGGTCATATTGCTGGACATGCCGGGGCCCGAAGGTGGCGCGCCGGATGCCCCCGCGCAGGCGGGGCTGGCCCGGCAGGTCAGGATCCAGGGCTTCATGGGGCCGGCCGGTCCGGGCCGCGTCGTCACCGGCAATGTCGTCCGCGACCTGCCGCTTCTGGCCGAGGCCGACTGGATCGTCGAGGCGGTGGTCGAGCGCCTGGACATCAAGCGCGACCTTTACGCGCGCATCGACGCGCTGCGCAAACCGGGGTCGATCGTGTCCTCGAACACCTCGACCCTGCTGCATTCGCAACTGGTCGAGGGCATGTCCGACGCCTTCCGCCGCGCCTTCCTGATCACGCATTTCTTCAACCCGCCCCGGCTGATGCCGCTGCTCGAGATCGTCTCGACCCCGGAAACCGACCCGGCGCTGCTGCAGCGCGCGCGGCAGGCGGCCCGGCAACTGCTGGGCAAGACCGTCATCGACTGCCGCGACACGCCCGGTTTCGTGGCCAATCGCATCGGCTGCTTCTGGATGGCCGCCGCCGCGCTGCTGGCGCGCGAACACGGCCTGACCATGGAACAGGCGGATGCCGTCCACCAGGCGATGGGTATCCCCCGCACCGGCGTCTTCGGGTTGTTCGACCTGATCGGCATCGACCTGGTGCCGCAGGTCTGGCGCAGCCTGGTCGATGGACTGCCGGCGACGGACCGTTTCCACCGCTATGACATCGCGGCCGATCCGCTGTTTCGCACCCTGGTCGGGCAGGGCCGCTTCGGCCGCAAGTCGGGCGGCGGTTTCTTTCGCAAGACCGAGGCGGGGCTCGAGGCCAGCGACCTTGCGACCGGCGACTGGCGTCCCGCCGCGCCCGTCGCGCCGGGCAAGCTGCCCGGCGGCGGCAAGGACCTGGCGGCGCTGCTGGCCGATCCCGGCCGGCATGGCGGCTATGCCCGCGCCGTGCTGGGCGAGGTGGTGGCCTATGCCGCCGATCACGCCTCCGAAATCGCCGCCGACCCGTCGGATGTCGATGCCGGCATGCAGCTGGGCTATGCTTGGCGGCAGGGCCCCTTCGTGCTGGCCGACAGGTGGGGGCTGGATCGGGTGGCGGCGCATCTGCATTCGGCCGGCCTGCCTGTTCCCACGCTGCTGGCGCAGGCGGCCGAGAAGGGCGGCTTTTATCGCGACGGGCATTTCCTTGCCGCACCCGCCGCGGGCGCGGCGCGGGATGTGCCGCTGACGGCCGCCGGGCTGCGGGCGCAGGGCAGGACCATCCTGGGCAACGGTTCGGCTTCGCTGCTGGATGCGGGCGGCGGCATCGGCCTGTTGCAGGTCCACACCAAGATGAACAGCCTGCACCCCGAGGTGCTGGATGTGATCGAAGAGACGCTGCCCCTGCTGGGCGCGCGACTGCAGGGGCTGGTGATCGGCAATGACGATCCCCGCGCCTTTTCGGCCGGGGCGGACCTGCGCTTCATCCTCTCGCTGATCGAGGGCGGGCGCCGCGACGAACTGGAAGCCTTCATCGACCGCGGCCAGCGCCTGTTCCTGGGCCTGCGCCATGCACCCGCGCCGGTCGTCGCGGCGGTCCACGGCTTTGCGCTGGGCGGCGGTTGCGAGTTGGCGCTGCACGCCGACTGCATCGTCGCCCATGCCGAGGTGCATATGGGCCTGCCCGAGGTGCTGGTCGGCCTGATCCCGGCCTGGGGCGGCTGCACCAGCCTGCTGGCGCGCGGATTGCAGGCCGGCTTGGCTCCCGACGATGCGGCGCGGCGTGCGGCCGCGACGATCTTTGCGGCATCCCAATCCGGCTCGGCCGAAGAGGCGCTTGCGGCGGGCATCCTGCTGCCACAGGACCGGCTGGTGATGAACCGCGACCTGCTGCTGGCCAGCGCGCACCGGATAGCGGTCGAAATGGCCCGGCAGGGCTATGCTCCGCCCGCAGGACTGGCGGTGACGCCGCCGGACGGGCTCGATCTTTCCGACCTGGCCGGCGAGGGTTCGGATTACGACCGCCATGTGCTGCGGGGCCTGGCCCGCATCCTGGGCGGCGGCGGCAGCCGCAGCGATGCCGAGAACATGGCGATCGAGCGGCAGGTGCTGTTCGAGCTGGTCGACCGGCCCGAGACGCGGGCGCGGATGGAACACATGCTCGGGACCGGCAAGCCGCTGCGGAACTGATCCGCGACGGCATGCGAACAAGGAAGGGAAAAACCATGAAGATCCTCGTCCCCGTGAAGCGGGTGATCGACTACAACGTGAAGGCGCGCGTGAAGAGCGACGGGTCTGGTGTCGATCTTGCGAATGTGAAGATGTCGATGAACCCGTTCGACGAGATCGCGGTGGAAGAGGCGATCCGGCTGAAGGAAAAGGGCCAGGCCTCCGAGGTCATCGCCGTCTCGATCGGCGTCAAGCAGGCGGCCGAGACGCTGCGCACGGCCTTGGCGATGGGCGCCGACCGGGCCATTCTCGTCACCGCTACGGACGACGTGCAGCAGGACATCGAGCCCCTGGCGGTGGCGAAGATCCTCGCCGCGGTGGCCAAGGCGGAAGGCACCGAGCTGGTCATCGCCGGCAAGCAGGCCATCGACAACGACATGAACGCGACCGGGCAGATGCTGGCGGCGCTGCTGGGCTGGGCGCAGGCGACCTTCGCCTCGAAACTCGAGATCGACGGGGGCAAAGCGAAAGTCACCCGCGAGGTCGACGGCGGGCTGCAGGCCATCGCGGTGGCGCTGCCGGCGGTGGTCACCGCCGACCTGCGGCTGAACGAGCCGCGCTATGCGAGCCTTCCGAACATCATGAAGGCCAAGAAGAAGCCCTTGGAGGAAAAGACCGCAGCCGATTACGGCGTCGACGTCGCGCCGCGGCTGGAGGTGGTCTCGGTGCGCGAGCCCGAGGGCCGCAAGGCCGGCATCAAGGTCGGCTCGGTGGACGAGCTGGTCGGCAAGTTGAAGGAAGCGGGGGTGATCTGATGGCTGTTCTGCTGCTTGGGGAAGTGACGAACGGGGTGCTGAACCGCGACGCGACGGCGAAGGCGGTGGGCGCGGTCGGGTCCTTGGGCGAGGTGACGGTGCTCTGCGCCGGCGCGCAGGCCAAGGCCGCGGGCGAGGAGGCGGCGAAGATCGCCGGCGTCGCCAAGGTTCTGGTGGCGGAAGCCCCGCTCTATGGCCACCGGCTGGCCGAGCCGACGGCGGCGCTGATCGTGGGCCTTGCCGGCGATTACGACCACATCGCGGCGCCGGCGACCACGGACGCCAAGAACGTGATGCCGCGCGTCGCGGCGCTTCTGGACGTGATGGTGCTGTCGGACGTCTCGGCGGTGATCGATGCGGATACGTTCGAGCGCCCGATCTATGCCGGCAACGCCATCCAGGTGGTGCGCTCGAAGGACGCCAGGAAGGTCTTCACCATCCGCACCGCGAGCTTCGACGCGGCGGGGATCGGCGGTTCGGCCAGCGTGGCGGAGACCGCCGCCGCCGCCGATCCGGGCCTGTCGGCCTGGGTTGCCGACGAGGTGGCCGAGAGCGACCGCCCCGAGCTGACCTCGGCCAAGCGGGTGGTCTCGGGCGGCCGCGGCCTGGGCTCGAAGGAGAGCTTTGCCATCATCGAGGCGCTTGCCGACAAGCTCGGCGCCGCGGTGGGGGCAAGCCGCGCGGCGGTGGACTCGGGCTATGCGCCGAACGACTGGCAGGTCGGCCAGACCGGCAAGGTGGTGGCGCCCGAGCTCTACGTGGCGGTGGGCATCTCGGGGGCGATCCAGCACTTGGCGGGGATGAAGGACAGCAAGGTGATCGTTGCGATCAACAAGGACGAGGAGGCGCCGATCTTCCAGGTCGCCGATTACGGGTTGGTGGGCGACCTGTTCGGCCTGGTGCCGGAACTGACCGGCAAGCTCTGAACTTCTCTGTTCCGCAAATACTCCGGGGGGAGCGCCCCGCAACCGCCACCAGCCAGCCAGGGAGGCCGAGCCATGTCCGGAATTGAACGCGAGTCGATGGAATACGACGTTGTGATCGTCGGCGGCGGCCCGGCGGGCCGCTGGAAGCCGGCGCGGCGCGGAAACCCCGCGCTGCAGGCGCCCGGCGGATTATGCCACCGACCCCCACCATGGGGCGAGACTTCCGCGCCAAGCCCCGCTAGGCTGGCAGGCAAGCTGCGGGCGAGCGGTGCCGGTTCGGGTGCCGCCCCTTCCGCGACCCGGCTTTTTCCCAGACCTGTCAGGAGGCACCCATGTCAGATCAAGGCAAACCCGAAAACATCAACGCCGTGCAATCCACCACCGGCGCCGGCGCGCCCGCGCCCAGCGACCGCAATTCGCTGACCATCGGCGCCGACGGCCCCATCCTGCTGCATGACGTGCATTTCCTGGAACAGATGGCGCATTTCAACCGCGAGAAGGTGCCCGAGCGCCAGCCTCATGCCAAGGGCGCCGGCGCCTTCGGCCTGTTCGAGACCACCGAGGACGTCTCGGCCTATACCCGCGCGGCGCTGTTCCAGAAGGGCGCCACGACCGAGATGCTGGCGCGGTTCTCTACCGTCGCGGGCGAGATGGGCAGCCCCGATACCTGGCGCGACGTGCGCGGCTTCTCGCTGAAATTCTATACCGCCGAGGGCAACTACGACCTGGTGGGCAACAACACGCCGATCTTCTTCGTGCGCGATCCGATGAAGTTTCCCCATTTCATCCGCAGCCAGAAGCGGCTTGCCGATTCCGGCCTGCGCGACAACCACATGCAATGGGACTTCTGGACCAACAATCCCGAAAGCGCGCATCAGGTCACCTATCTGATGGGCGCGCGCGGGCTGCCCCGCACCTGGCGCAACATGAACGGCTATGGCTCGCATACCTATATGTGGGTGAATGCGGCGGGCGAGCGGTTCTGGGTCAAGTACCACTTCCACACCGAACAGGGCATGGCCTTCTTTACCAATGCCGAGGCCGCGGCCATGGCCGGCGCGGATGCCGATTTCCACCGCCGCGACCTTTTCGACGCCATCGCCCGCGGCGATCATCCCAGCTGGATCCTGTCGGTGCAGATCATGCCCTATGAGGAGGCCAGGACCTATCGCATCAACCCGTTCGACCTGACCAAGACCTGGCCGCATGCCGATTATCCGCTGGTCCGCGTTGGCCGGATGACCCTGAACCGCAACCCCGAGAACTTCTTTGCCCAGATCGAGCAGGCGGCCTTCTCGCCCGGCAATACGGTTCCGGGCATCGGCCTGTCGCCCGACAAGATGCTGCTGGGCCGCGCATTCGCCTATAACGACGCGCAAAGGAACCGCATCGGCACCAATTTCCACCAGCTGCCGGTGAACCAGCCCAAGGTGCCGGTGAACAGCTACATGTTCGACGGGCAGATGGCCTATCACCACAGCGGCAGCGCCCCGACCTATGCCCCGAACAGCGTCGGCCGCCCCTGGGCCGATGCGACAGGCCCGGTGCCCGAGGGATGGGAGGCCGACGGCGCCATGGTCCGCAGCGCCTATACGCTGCGTGCTGACGACGACGATTTCACCCAGCCGGGCACCCTTGTGCGCGAGGTCATGGACGATGCGCAGCGTGCCGCCCTGGTCGAGACGGTGGCCGGCAGCCTGCTGGGCGGGGTGCGCGAGCCGGTGCTGAGCCGTGCCTTCGACTATTGGAAAAGCATCGACCCCGAAACCGGCCGGCGCATCGAGCAAAAGGTGCGCGGCGGGGTCGCCACCAAGCCGGCCGAGGGCATGGGCGAGGGCTGATCGCACCGGGCCCGCCCGCGCCGCAACGGCGGACGGGCCTTGCCGATGCCGGGTGCCCCCGACACCGATCTCCAGCTGCGGTTGCGGGGCGACCGGACCGGGCGGCGGCGTTCAGGCGGGCCAGCGTTCCGGGGTCTTCACGACCCGCCCGACCTGCGGTCCGAAGGGCTGCCGCCGGACAACCACGGGCGGGACCGTCCGGTCAGGACGTCGCCTCTTCATTGCCGGCCCCGCCTGCCAGGCAGTCCGCACCCAGTTCCGCCGGCGAGACGCAGCCGATCCCGGCCATGACCAGGTCGGTTTCCTGCCGCAGGATGGCAAGCGCCTTGCGCGCGCCCGCCTCGGCCCCGGCGGCGGTGCCGTAAAGCGTCGGCCGGCCGGCAAAGACGAAATCCGCGCCCAGGCACAAGGCGATGACCACATCCGAGCCGCGCCGGACGCCGCTGTCCAGGAACAGCGGATAATCCGGGCCGACCGCGCGCCGGATCGCCGGCAGCATGTCCAGTGCCGCGGGCGCCGCGTCCAGCGCCTTGCCGCCGTGGTTCGAGACCAGGATCGCATCCGCGCCAAGCGAGGCCGCGCGGCGGGCATCCTCGGGGTGCAGGATGCCCTTGACCACCAGCGGGCCGGGCCAGAGCGCGCGGCAGGTTTCCAGGTCGCGCCAGCACAGCGTGCCGCTGTCGCCCGGCACGAAGGCCTGGTCGAAGAAGAAGGCCGCCACGTCCGAGGCACCGGCGCCCTTGGGGGCATAGGGCGCCCAGTTGCCCATCGTCTCCATCCCGCCGCCCAGCAGGAAGCGCAGGAACCATTCGGGGTGCAGCAGCACCTCTTTCGCCAGCCGCGGCCACAGCGCCGGGCCGGGCCGGAAGGGGACCGAGATGCGGTTGCGCAGGTGGCGTTCGCGCTTGGGCGTCACCGGCGTATCGACGGTCAGCACCAGCGCCGGGGTGCCTGCATCGGCGGCGCGGCGGATCTGGTCGCGGGTGATTGCCCGGTCGCGGGCCGGATAAAGCTGGAACCAGCCGTGATCCGGCGCGATGCGGGCGATCTCTTCCAGCGAGGCGCCGGCGGCGCCGGACAGGATGAAGGGAATGTCGGCCTCGCGCGCGGCGCGGGCCAGCATCCGGTCGGCATCGCGGCGAAACAGCTGCGCCGGGCCGGTGGGCGAGATGCCCAGGGGCATCGCGTAGTCGCGGCCCAGGATGCGCGTCGCCAGCGACCGGCGCGAGACGTCGCGCAGATAGCGCGGCACCAGCCGGTGGCGGGCGAATGCCTGCCGGTTGCGGTCCAGCCCCGCCTCGCCATCGACGCCGCCGGCGATGAAATCGAACAGGAAACCCGGCAGGTAGCGTCGCGCCGCCTGTTCGATCTCGTCGATGTTGACGGCGTGGCGGGTGCGGTCCATCCGCTATCCCGCGCTGTTGGTGGCGATCAGGATGCTCAGCATCCGCGCCATGTTCTCGCGGTCCTGCGGCGACAATGCGGCGATCAGCTCGCGCTCCAGCGCGGCATGGGCGGCCATGCTCTCATCGGTCAGGGCGATGCCCTTGCCGGTCAACTCGACGATGACGCCGCGGCCGTCGCGCTTGTCGGCGCTGCGCTGCACCAGCCCGTCCTTTTCCAGCTTGCGCAGCAGGTTGGAAAGCCCGCCCGAAGAGATGACGATGGCGGCAAGCAGCTCGCTCGGCGTCATGCGATAGGGCGGGCCGCTGACGCGGATCGTGGCCAGGATGGCATAGGTCGGGAACTTCAGGCCGAATCGCGCCAGGTTGCGGTTCACCTTGTCGATGATGACCTCTTGCAGGTGCAGGACGCGGCCGACCACCGCCTTGCCGCTGCTGTCGATCTGCGGCACCTCGCGTCGCCATTGCCGCATGCCGCGGCCGATCCGGTCGTTTTCCCAGTATCTTATCGGTTCCTCGTCCAAGCTGTGCCCTTGCCGCTGAATGATGCGCATGCCCTTCGTCATTACCCCATCCGCGACGGCATTGGAATTGTATCTTTCAAGTGGCTTTCTGGTATCTTTACTGAAAGACATATGCCAGACTGGCAGAGTCGGTTCCTGTCGAGCGCCTGCGGCGACCGGCCAGAACAACCAGGCGGGGAGGTTTGCTTGTGTTCAGAAAATTCGCATTGACGACGACGGTCGCGGCGGCTGCCGCGCTTGGCCCGATCGCGGCCGCATCCGCGCAGGAGCTGGTCGTCGGCGCCTTCGGCGGCTCTTTCGCCGACAACGTCGAGACCTGCTATGTCCAGCCCTTTACCCAGGCCACCGGGGCCTCGGTGCTGCTGAAGCCGGCCAGTTCGGCGCAGCACGCGGCCTCGGTCAGGGCGACCGCCGGGCAGTCGGACATGGACGTGGTCTTTGCCGACGACGCTTTCGCGGTGCAGATGGCGAACGAAGGGCTGCTGGTGCCGCTGGACCGCGCCACGCTGGCGAATGCACCCGACATCATCGAGGGCGCCTGGGGCAAGGGCGACGCCTATGTCGCCGCCATGCTGGGCGCGACGACCATCGTCTACAACAAGGACACCGTGGCCACGCCGCCGAGTTCGTGGAACGACCTGTTCGATCCGAAATACGAAGGCCGGATCACCATCGGCGACGTCTCGGCCACCGCGGGCTGGCAATTCCTGGCCGCGCTGAACCAGATGGAGGGCGGCACGCTGCAAGACCCAGGCCCCGGCCTGGCCAAGATCAAGCCGCTGGCGCAATCGGCGGTGCTCTTGCACACCCAGGCCGACCAGGTGGTCTCGCTGTTCGAGCGGGGCGAGATCGACATCGCGGTCTGGTATCCCGACCGCGCCGGCGTGGCGATCAAGGGCGGGCTGCCGCTGGCCGTCGCCTATCCGCAGGAAGGCGCGGTGGGCATCCGCCCGACCATCTCGATCCCCAAGGGTGCCCAGCAGCAGGAGCTGGCGCTGAAATTCATCGACACCGTGCTGTCGGTCGAGGCGCAGAAATGCTTCTCGGAAGCGCAGGTGATCGGCCCGGTCAACAGCAAGGTGGTGCTGTCGGACGACCTGGCGACCATCCTGCCCAGTGCCGAGCAGGCCGGGCAGATGCTGTTCCTGGACCCGGCCGAGATGGCCGTGGTCATGCCCGACTGGACCCGCCGCTGGCAGCGCGAAGTGCTGCGCTGAGCCGATCCCGGCGGGTTTCCTGCCGGGACCGACCGCAACCCACCCAAAGCCCCGACGAGGTGAGATGAGCAACCTTTCCCTGCGCAACATCGTCAAGCGCTATGGCAAGACGGAAGTGGTCAGGAACGCCTCGTTCCAGATCGCCGAGGGCGAGTTCGTCTCGCTCCTCGGGCCTTCGGGCTGCGGCAAGACCACGATCCTGCGCATGGTCGCCGGCTTGCTGGAGCCGACCGAGGGGCAGATCATGATCGGCGAGCGCGACGTGACGCGCCTGCCGCCCAACAAGCGCAACATCGGGCTGGTGTTCCAGTCCTATGCGCTGTTTCCGCATATGACGGTTTTCGAGAACGTCGCCTTCGGCCTGCGCCGCAAGGGCGAATCCGGCAAGCCGCTGGAAGAGCGGGTGAATGCCGCGCTGGAGATGGTCCGGCTGGGCGGCTATGGCGCGCGTTTCCCGCGCCAGCTTTCCGGTGGCCAGCAGCAGCGCGTCTCGATGGCCCGCGCCATTGCGCCCCGGCCCAGCATCCTGCTGTTCGACGAGCCGCTGTCCAACCTCGACGCCAAGCTGCGCGACGAGATGCAGATCGAGCTGAAGCGGTTGCAGCAGGAACTGCGCATCACCACGCTGTTCGTCACCCATGACCAGGCCGAGGCGCTGAGCCTGTCGGACCGCGTCGGCGTCATGCATGGCGGCGTGATCCAGCAGTTGGACAGGCCCGAGGAGATCTATCACCGGCCGGCGAACGCCTTTGTCGCCAGCTTCATCGGCAAGCCGAACCGGCTGCAAGGCCGCATCGAGGCCGGCACCGTCGCGCTTGGCGCCGGGCTGGCGCTGCGCCCCGAGCGGCTGGACCTGCCCGAGGGCAGCGAGGCCGAGGTCTTTCTGCGGCAAGAGGCGATCCGCGTCCTGCGCACGCCCGAGCCGGGCGCGCTGGCGGGCACCGTGGCGCTGCGCGCCTTCTCGGGGCCGCAGGTGCAGCTGGTGGTGCGGCTGGCCCATGGCGCCGAGATCGTGGTCGAGGTGCCCTCGGCCGAGGATACCGCCAATCTCGCGCCGGGCGAGCCGGTGCATCTGGCGATCCGGCCGCGCGACATCATCGTGCTGCCGCAGGGGGCCGCGTCATGACCGGCCAGCGCAGTGCATGGCTGCTGATCGCGCCGCTTCTGCTGGTGCTGCTTTTGTCCTTCGTGGTGCCGCTGGTGCTGCTGCTGCCGACCAGCTTCCAGGAATACCAGCCGGGGCAGGGCATGGTCGCGGGCAGCTTCACCTGGGAAAACTACCTGCGCATCGCCACCGACGGCTATTACCGCGAGGTGGTGCTGCGCACGCTGGCGCTGGGGCTGGGCGTCACCGTGCTGTGCCTGCTGACCGGCTATCCGGTCGCCTATCTGATCGTGCGCGGCCATCCGCGCTGGCGGCTGCCGCTGACGCTTCTGGTGATCTTTCCGCTGATGCTGAACCTGGTGGTGCGCTCCTTTGGCTGGATCGTGCTGCTGACCAATCGCGGCGTGGTCAACAACCTGCTGATCGACCTGGGCCTGATCGAGCGGCCGCTGAAGCTGATGTTCAACATGACCGGCCTGCTGATCGGGCTGACCCATATCTACCTGCCCTTCATGGTGCTGATGCTGGTCGCGGCGTTGCAAAACGTGCCCCGCGACGTCGAGGCGGCGGCCGCGACGCTGGGCTCCAGCCGGACGCATGTGTTCTGGTCCGTCACCCTGCCGCTGACGGCGCCGGGCATCATCGGCGGCTCGATCCTGGTCTTCGTGCTGACCATCTCGGCGCTGGTCACGCCAAGGATGCTGGGCGGGCCGACCTATCAGGTGATGGCGACGCTGATCTATGACGAATACATGCAGCTTCTGGACTGGCCCAGCGGCTCGGCGCTGTCCTTTGCGCTGGCGGCCTCGACGCTGGTCATCATCTGGCTCTCTAGCCGCATGACCAGAAGATGGGCGGGCATGGCATGAGCGACATGAAACCCACCCTGCCCATTTCCATCGTCGCGCTGCTGGTCGTGGCCTTCCTGCAGGTGCCGGTGCTGGTGGTCGTGCTGACCTCGTTCAGCGAGACCTCCTACCTGACCATCCCGCCGCAGGGCTGGACGCTGAAATGGTTCGCCGAGGTGCTGAGCGATCCGGTCTATATCCGGGCGATCCGCAACAGCCTGATCCTGGCGGTCAGCTCGACGCTTCTGTCGCTGGTCCTGGGCGTCGCGGCGGCCTATGCGCTGTTTCGCAAGGCCATCCCCGGCTCCGAGGCGATCACCGCGCTGCTGATGGCGCCGCTGATCGTGCCCTCGGTGGTGATCGGGGTGGCGATGCTGCAATATGTGACGCTGGTCGGCCTGCGCGGCAGCTTCCTGGTGCTGATCGTCGCCCATGTCGTCATCACCGTGCCCTATATCCTGCGCTCGGCGCTGGCCAGCCTCTCGGGCCTCGACGTCTCGGTCGAAGAGGCGGCGCGGGTGCTGGGCGCGGACGGCTTCACCGCCTTCCGGCTGGTCACGCTGCCGCTGATCAAGCCCGGCCTGGTCGCCGGGGCGCTGTTCGCCTTCGTCACCTCGATGGAGAACGTGCCGGTCACGATCTTCCTGGCCAGCGCCCGGCAGACCACGCTGCCCATCCTGATCTTCAGCTCGGTCGAGATGGGGGTCAATCCGGGCGTCGCCGCCATCTCGACCCTGCTGATCGTCGCCACCGTGATCGTGCTGCTGCTGGCCGAGCGCTGGACCGGCTTTCACAAATTCGTCTGAAAGGACCAGCCATGCATCTGACCAGCAAGGGCTTTCCGCTGTTTCTGACCTTCGACCTCGATGCCGAGACGATGTGGACGGCGCGCGATCCCGCCTATGCCAGGCGCCCGATCCTGATGTCGCAGGGCGCCTATGGCTGGAAGGTCGGCACCGACCGCGTGCTGGACCTGCTGCGCCGCTACGGCCTGCGCAGCACCTTCTTCATCCCCGGCCTGGTCGTGGACCAGCGCCCCGAGTTGGTCGAGCGCATCCTGCAAGGCGGGCACGAGATCGCCCATCACAGCTATTCGCACCGCTGGATCCTGAACCTCAGCCACGAGGAAGAGCGCGAGGAGATGGAGCGCGGCTTCGAGGCGATCAGGCGCGCCACCGGGCAGGCGCCGCGCGGCTGGCGCTCGCCCGCGGCCGAACTCAGCGACATTTCCATGCAGCTGATGCTGGAATACGGCTTCGACTATTCCTCGAACTTCTTCGACGACGATTCGCCCTATCTGCACGAGGTCGAGGGGCAGCGGACCCGGCTGGTCGAACTGCCCTTCCGCTGGGTGCTGGATGACGCGCCCTTCTTCCAATATTCCATCGTGCTGCCGGGCCGGACCATGCAGGCGCCCTCGGCCCTGCTGGAGGCGTGGACGCTGGAGCTGGACATGCTGCATGCCGAGCGGCGGATGATGATGGTCGGCATGCATCCGCAGATCATCGGCCAGCCCTCGCGCCTGTGGGTGCTTGAGCAGCTGATCCGGCGCGCGCTGGACAAGGGCGACGTGTGGATGGGCCGCTGCGACGAGATGGTCGCCGACATGCGCCCGCGCCTGGAGGGCGCTGCGGCATGAGCGGGGCGCTGGCCGGCCGCCGCATCCTGATCGCCGGCGGCGCGCAGGGCATCGGCCGGGCCACTGTCGCGCGCTTCCTGGCCGAGGGCGCCCGCGTCGCGGTGATCGACCGCGACGGGGCGGCGCTGGATGGGTTGCAGGTGCCGGCCGCGGTGGCCGACATCACCGACAGCGCCGCGCTTGCGGCGGCGGTGACGCGGCTGGCCGGGGCGCTGGGCGGGCTGGACGGGCTGGTCAATTGCGCGGGCCTGGATCTGGTCGCGGCGCTGGAGCAGATCACCGACGAGGCCTGGGACCGGCTGATCGCCGTGAACCTGACCGGCGCGATGAAGCTGTGCCGGGCTGCGGTGCCGCATCTGCGGCAGGCGGGGGGCGGCACCATCGTCCACCTGTCCTCGGGTGCGGGTCTGGTGCCTTTGCGGCTGCGCAGCGGCTATGCCGCCTCCAAGGCGGGGTTGCAGATGTTCTCGAAATCGCTGGCGCTGGAGCTGGCGGACAGCGGCATCCGCGTGAACGTGGTCTGCCCCGGCGCCGTCGACACGCCGCTGCTGCGCAGCTCGATCGACCCGGCGGGCGATGCCGAGGCGCAGTTGCAGGCGGTGCGCGACCGCTATGCCCTGCGCCGCATCGCCGATCCGGCCGAGATCGCCGCGGCGATCCTGTGGCTGACGAGCGGCGAGTCCTCCTATGTCACCGGCGTTGCCCTGGCGGTCGATGGCGGCCGCACCTTTCATTGAGGCCGGCCATGACGGGATGCATGCGGTTCAGGGACAAGACCGTGCTGGTGACGGGCGGCGCGGCGGGCATCGGCGGCGGCATCGCCCGCCGCATGCTGGCCGAGGGCGCGCGGGTCGGGGTCATGGACCTCGACACCGCGCCGCTCGCCGCCGAGGCGGGCGGGCGGCTGCTGCTGGTCCAGGGCGATTGCACGGACGCCGCCGCCCTGGCCGGCTTCCACGACCGTTTCCTGGCCGAACTCGGCCCGGTGGACGTGCTGGTGAACAACCTGGGCCAAAGCGGCCGCGAGCGCAGCGCGCCCTTTTGCGACTCGCGCGAGGAGGTCTGGCGCTTCGTGCTGGAGATCTCGCTGGTCAGCGCCATGCGCATGGCCCGGCTGGTGGCGCCGGCGATGCGCGAGCGCGGTGCCGGGCGCATCGTCAACATGTCGAGCCTTGCCGCCTTTACCGGCGAGCCGGGGTTGGCCGATTACGCCGCCGCCAAGATGGGGGTGATCGGGCTGACCCGCGGCCTGGCCCGCGAACTGGCGCCGCATGGCGTGACGGTGAACGCGGTGGCGCCCGGCGCCATCCGCACCGCCGCGCATGACCGCGTGCCGGCGCAGGTGATCCAGCAGATCGTCGACAAGACCCCGGTCGGCTTCGTCGGCGCGGTCGAGGACGTGGCCGCCGCCGTCGCCTTCCTGGCCAGCGACGAGGCGCGTTTCATCACCGGCCAGACGCTGCTGGTCGATGGCGGCCATTGGATGATCTGAAAGGAGCCCGCGATGACCGAGATCGCCGACCTGAGCGCCGTTGACCTGGCCAAGGCCATCCGCCGCCGCGCCATCTCGCCCGTCGAGGCGACCGAGGCGGCGCTGGAGCGGATCGAGGCGCGCCGCGACCTCAACGCCTTCGTCACCGTCGCCGCCGATGCGGCGCGGGCCGAGGCGCGGGCGGCCGAGGCGGCGGTGATGCGCGGCGACGAATTGGGGCTGCTGCATGGCGTGCCCTATTCGGTCAAGGATCTGCTGGCCACGGCTGGCGTGCGCACCACCATGGGCTCGCGCCTGTTCGCAGAAAGCGTGCCGGCCGAGGATGCGGTCTCGGTCGCCCGCGCCCGCGCCGCCGGCGGCATCATGATCGGCAAGACTACGACGCCGGAATTCGGCCATGCCCAGACCGCCAGCTCGCCGCTGACCGGGCTGACGCTGAACCCGATCGACCCCGGCGTGACGGCGGGCGCGTCCAGCTCCGGCTCGGCGGTGGCGGTGGCGGCGGGCATGGGCCCCTTGTCCATCGGCACCGACGGCGGCGGCTCGATCCGCATCCCGGCCGCCTGCTGCGGCATCGTCGGCATGAAGCCGACGCTGGGCGTCATCCCGCATCTGGCGCTGCCCGACCTGTTCGCCGCCAATTCCTTTGCCGGGCCGATGGCGCGCACCGTGGCGGATGCGGCGCTGTTCTTTCAGGCCATGGCCGGCCCCGACCCCCGCGACCCCTATGGCCAGGCGGCCGTGCAACTCCATCCCGACGACGGGCGCGGGCTCAGGGGGCTGCGCATCGGCTGGATCCCCACCGCCGGCGCGCGGGTCGAGCGCGAGACGGCCGAGATCACCCAGGCCGCCCTGCGCCGCATCGAGGCCGAGGGCGCCGTCGTCGAAGAAGCCGATCTGGATTTCCGCAGTTTCGAGCCGGTGTTCCTGACCCTTTTGCGGGTGGGGCTGGCCGCCCGCGCCGCCCCCGCCTTTGCCGGCCGCGAGGATCTGGTCGCCCCCTCGCTGGTCGAGACGGCGCGGCTGGGGCAGGGCTATTCCGCAGTGGATCTGGCCGAGGCCTCGGCGGCGCGGACGCGGCTGTTCCAGATGATGCAGGCGCATTTCGCCCGCTTCGACCTCTTGGTTTCGCCGGTGCTGACCGCGCCACCGCTGGCCCTGGGCTATGACCCGATGGGCGAGATCGAGATCGACGGCCAGCCCGCCGGCACCATCCGCGGGGCCTGGTATCCGTTCACCTATCCGCAGAACCTGACCGGCCATCCGGCGATCTCGCTGCCCTGGGGGCGGACCCGCGCGGGGCTGCCGGTGGCCTTGCAGCTTTGCGCGCCCTGGTATCGCGACCGGATGCTGCTGCGGCTGGCGGATACGGTGATGCGGCTGGCCTGACGGGCGCGCCGGTCAGTCCAGCGTCCGGCGGAACCGCAGCAGGGCCAGCGTGCCCAGCACCGACACCATGGCCGCGAGCGCGGCGAATTGCGGCGCGACATCGGCCCAGCCCGCGCCCTTCAGCATGATGCCGCGCACCAGCCGCAGCAGATGCGTCACCGGCAGCACCTCGCCCAGGGCCTGCGCCCAGCCCGGCATGCCGCGGAACGGGAACATGAACCCCGACAGCAGCACCGAGGGCAGGAAGATGAAGATCGCGATCTGCATCGCCTGCATCTGCGTGCGCGCCGCGGTCGAGATCAGATAGCCCAGCAGCACCAGCGCCAGCACGAAGACCATCACCCCCGCCAGCAGCAGCCCCAGCGAACCCGCGAAAGGCACGTCGAAGATCGCCCAGGCCGCGCCCAGGATGACGAGGACTTGCACCGCGCCGACGGTCAGGAAGGGGGTGATCTTGCCGATCATGATCTCGGCCGGGGTGGCGGGCATGGCCAGCAGGTTTTCCATGGTGCCGCGCTCGATCTCGCGGGTCAGGGCCATGGCGGTCATCATCACCATGGTCATCTGCAGGATCACCCCCAGAAGGCCGGGGACGATGTTGTATTGCGTGACCGCCTCGGGGTTGTAGCGGCGATGGGTGACGATCTCGGGCGCGGTCCGCGCCGGCCCGGCCGGCAGGTCGCGGCGAAAGGCGCTTTCGGCGATGCCGGGAAGCGCGGCGACGGCGCCGCTGGTCGCCGAGGGGTCCGAGCCGTCCGCCTCGACCAGGATCTGCGGCCGGTCGCCGCGTTCCATCCGCCGGCCGAAATCGGCGGGCACGGTCACGACAAAGGCAACCTCGCCGCGGGTCATCAGCCGCTCGGCCTGGTCGGCGGTGGCAAGGGGGTGGGTGATGCGATAGTAGCCGCTGTTCTCCAGCGCCGCGGCAAAGCTGCGGCCGAACCGATCCTGCACCGGCGCGACCAGGGCCGTGGGCATGTCGCGCGGGTCGCTGTTGATCGCATAGCCGAACAGCAGAAGCTGCATGATCGGCACCCCCAGCATCATGGCGAAGGTCACGCGGTCGCGGCGCATCTGGATGAACTCCTTGCGCAGCAGCGCCCGCAGCCGTGTCGGGGAAAAGCTCATCGCATGTTGTCCTCGGAGAGCTCCATCAGCCGGATGAACACGTCCTCGAGGCTGGTCTCGGCCGGCCGGCCCGTCACGCCCTCGGCGGCCAGCGCGGCTTCGAGCTGTGCGCGGTCGGTGCCGGTCACGTGCAGCGCGGTGCCGAAGGGCTCGACCTGCCCGACGCCCGGTGCCCGGCGCAGGCGCTCGGCCAGCTCGCCCGGCCGCGCCGATTGCACGGTCAGCGTCACCAGCCGCGCGCCTGCGATCACCTCGGCCACGGTGCCCGAGACCACCAGCCGGCCATAGGCGATGTAGTTGATGCGGTGGCAACGCTCGGCCTCGTCCATGTAATGGGTCGAGACCAGCACCGTCATGCCGCCCAATGCGCGGGCGTGGATCTCGTCCCAGAACTGCCGCCGGGCCTTGGGATCGACGCCGGCGGTCGGCTCGTCCAGCAGCAGAAGGCGCGGCTGGTGCATGATGCAGGCGGCCAGCGCCAGCCGCTGCTTCCAGCCGCCCGAGAGGCTGCCGGCGAGCTGGGTCCGGCGCGAGGTCAGGCCCAGATCCTCAAGCGTGTCGCGCACCGCCTGCCGCGGCAGGCCGTAGAGTCCGGCGACGAAGGCCAGGTTCTCCTGGATGGACAGGTCTTCGTAGAACGAGAATTTCTGCGTCATGTAGCCGACCTGCCGCCGGATCGCGCGCTGCTGGCGGCGCAGGTCCAGGCCCAGCACGCGGCCGCTGCCCGCGTCGGGCGTCAGCAAGCCGCAGATCATGCGGATGCAGGTGGTCTTGCCCGAGCCGTTCGGGCCCAGGAAGCCGGCGATCTCGCCCTCGGCCACTTGCAGCGCGACCTCATCGACCACCCGCCTGCCGCCGAAGGATTTCGTCAGCCCGGTCACGTCGATGGCGGTGGCTTGGGTCATGGCGCCTTCCAGACCTCGACGATCTGGCCGGGCTTCAGCGGGCTGCCGGGCTCGGGGCGGGCCTCGACCAGATAGACCAGCTTCTGCCGCGTGTCGCGGGCATAGATGACCGGCGGGGTGAACTCGGCCTCGTCGGCGATGAAGGAGACCGTGGCGCCGGCCGGCGCGCAGCCGTCGCAGCCGACCGTCAGCCTGGTTCCTCGGGCAAGCGCGGCCAGGTCGGCCTCGGCGACATAGAAGCGCAGCGTGACCGCGCCGTCCGGCAGATAGGTCAGGACCGGCGCCGAGGGGCCGGCGATCTCGCCCTCATGCCGCAGGATGTCGGTCACGGTGCCGGGCGTGGGGGCGGTCAGCCGGCGCTGCTGGAGCTGCCATTCCATCGCCTGCCGGTCGGCCTCGGCCTGGGCCAGGGCGGCGCGGGCGGCGGCGATGGCATCGGGGCGGGCGGGCAGGCGGGCGACGGCTAGCCGCGCCTCGGCCTCGCGCACCGCCGCCTCGGCCATCTCGGCGGCGGCGCGGGCGTCTTCCAGTTGCGCGGGCGCGCTGACGCGCTGCGCCAGCAGCCGCTCCTGCCGCGCCGCCTCGCGCGCCGCATGCTCGGCATGGGCGCGGGCCGAGGCCAGCGTCGCCTCGATGGCGGCGATTTCGGGGGCGCGGCCGCCTTTCTCCAGGTCGGCCAGGGTGCTGGCGGCGCGGGCATGGGCGGCCTCGGCCGCGGCCAGCGCCAGCGCGGCGTCGCGGCTCTCCAGCGTCGCCACGGGTTGCCCGGCCTCGACCCGGTCGCCGCGCTGCACCGCCAGCGCCTCGACCCGTGCCGTCGCCAGGGGGGCGATCTGGACATATTCGCCCTCGGCATAGCCGGCGCCCAGCGGCGGCGGCGGGCCGCAATGGGAAAACAGCGCGGCCAGAAAGCCCAGAGAACACAGGAAATCAGCCATCCCCGTCCCCGATCATCCGGTCCAGGTTGGCCAGCATCCGGCGCGTGATCGCCCGCGCCTCGGCCCGCCCGTAATGCCGCCAGCCCATGCGGCGCTGGACGATGGGCGCGGCGACGCGGAAATAGACCGCCTGGCCGACCAGGGAAAACACGGCCAGCTTTACCTCCTCGGCCTCTGCCGGCGCGCCGGTGGCGGCGGACCAGAGCGCGCAAAGCGCCCGGTGGCGCGGTTCGATCAGCGTCGCATAGAGCCGGTCCAGCACCGGGCTGTCCGGCTCGGCCAGCTCGCGCAGCACGAAGGCCACCGCGTCGCTGGCTCCGGGGCTGACGATCATGAAGGTGACGATCCGGCGCACCAGCCGCCGCAGCAGCAGCCGGGCGTGGCGCGGGTCCGGCCGGTCCTGCAAGCCGGGCAGGGGCCGGGCGACCTGCGCCACCCGTTCGGCCACCGCATCGGCGCAGGCGATGCGCAGCCCGTCCTTGCCGCCGAAGTGATAGGCGATCGAGGAGATGTTGGTCCCAGCCTGCGCGGCGATGGTCCGCGTCGATGCGGCCTCGAACCCGCCGCGGCCGAATTGCCGTATCGCGGCCTGGATCAGGGAAATGCAGGTCGGGTGCGCGTCCATGCCGATCCTGCCAGAGGTCAATCAATCAATCGATTGATACAGGATTTTCGGCTTGGAGTCGAGTCCGCAGGGGCGCGGGGCGGGGCCTCCGCCCGCCGCACCGGGCGGGTGATGGGATGCGGCCCGCGCGCAGGTCAGCCCCGCGCGACGGCCTCGCGCACCAAGGCGCCGCGATGGCGGATCACCACGCGGCTGAGATCATGTGCCCGGCGGATGGCGGCGGGGATGTCGGCGCCGTCCAGCCGCGCGGCCAGGTAGCCGGCATTGAAGCTGTCCCCGGCCGAGGTGGTGTCCACCGGCACCTCGCGCGGCAGGCCCTCGACCAGCCCCGCGCCCTCGCGCCCGCCATAGCGGATGGCGTCGCCGCCCGCCTTGACCACGACCTGCCCGGCCCCGCGCGCCAGATAGCGCGCCACCGTCGCCTGCGGATCGGCATCGCCGAAAAAGCCGCGCTCGTCGTCGAAGCTGGGCAGCACCAGGTCGGCCACGGCCGCCGCCGCCTCGATCTCGCGGCACATGGTCGGAATGTCCGGCCAGAGCTTGGGCCGCAGGTTGGGGTCGAAGACCACCTGCGTGCCTGCGTCGCGGGCGCCCTTCAGCGCCGCGATCAGCGCGGCGCGGCCGGCCGGGGGCAGGATGCCCAGGGTGATGCCCGAGAAATAGGCGATGCCTGCGCCCGCCAGTGCCGCGGCCAGCGCGGCCGGATCGTCGGCCAGCCCCCTGGCCGCCGAGGTGTCGCGCCAATAGCTGAAGCTGCGCTCGCCATCCTTCAGCGAGATGGCATAGAGCGCGATCTCGCGCTGCGGGTCGCGGGTGACATGGGTCGCGTCGATCCCCTCGGCGGCCAGGAAATCGACCATCTGCTGCGAGAACTCGCCCAGGCCCACGCGGCTGCAATAGGCGACGCGCCAGTCGGCCGGCAGCAGGCGGCGCAGATACCAGGCGGTGTTCAGCGTGTCGCCGGCGATGCCCAGCCGCCACAGCCCGTCCTGGCCCGAGGGCGACAGCTCGACCATCGCTTCGCCGATGGAAAGGATGGGCTTGCCGGTCATGATGCCAACTCCGTCGCCATGGCCGCGCGCAAGCCGTCGCGGCGGATATGGCTGACGGTCCGGCGCACCGCCTGGGTGAAACCGGCATCGCCGACCAGCGATGGCGGTGTCAGACCCGGCAGCGCCAGGACCGAGCGCACCAGCGCCGCGTCGTCCTCGCCCGCCTTGCGGGCCAGCTCCAGCAGCGCCGCGCCGCGCGGATCATCCGGGGCCTGCTGCTGCGTGGTCAGCCAGGCCAGCCAGGTCGCGGTGGCGAAGGCGAAGGGGCGGGCGTCGTTGCCGGCTTGCAGCGCCTCGGCCGCGGGGGCGAACCAGCGCTGCGGCAGTTTCTCGGTGCCGTCCATGGCGATCTGCCGGGTCTGGTGGGCGATGGCGGGGTTGGCAAAGCGTGCCAGCAGCGCCGCGGCATAGGCTTCGGGGTCGAGCCCGGCGCCCTGCGGCAGGGTCGCGCCTGCTGCCCGCATGTGGCGGCGGACCAGCGCCACCAGCGACGGATCGGCCATGGCGTCGCGGACATGGGGCAGGTCCAGCATCTGCCCGGCATAGGCGATCAGGGAATGGCTGCCGTTCAGCATGCGCAGCTTCATCGCCTCATGCGGGCGCACGTCCTGGACGAACAGCGCGCCGCCGGCCTCCCATACCGGGCGGCCCTGCGGGAAATGGTCCTCGATCACCCATTGGCTGAAGGGCTCGGTCTCGACCGCGGCCAGGTCGCGATACCCGGTCAGCGCCTCGGCATCGGCCAGGGTGCGTTCGGTCGTAGCCGGGGTGATGCGGTCCACCATGGTCGCCGGAAAGGCGACATGATCGGCGATCCAGCCGGCCAGACCGGGGTCGCGGCGGCGGGCAAAGCCCAGCACCCCGGCGCGCAGCAAGGCGCCGTTGTCGGGCAGGTTGTCGCAGCTGAGCACCGTGAAGGGCGCGACCCCGGCCTCGCGCCGCGCCGCCAGGGCCGCGGTGATGATGCCCAGCACACCCTGCGGCGCCTGCGGCTGCGCCAGGTCGGCGGCCACCGCCGGATGGGCCGGATCGGCATCCATGGCGGCGCGGTCGATGCCGTAAGCCTTTTCCGAGACGGTCAGCGACAGGATGCGGATCGCCGGATCGCAGGCGGCGCGCAGGATCGCGGCTGCGTCGCCGCCGATGGCCGGGCCATGCGCGCCGATCACCCGCGCCCGGTCGCTGTCCGAACGCTCCAGCACGGTGAAAAGCCCGTCCTGCGCGTTCAGCGCCTCCGGGATCTCGCGGCTGCGCAGGTTGGCGCCGAGGATGCGCCAGTCGCCGCCCTCGGCCGCCAGCGCATCGTCGGTATGGACCGCCTGATGCGCGCGGTGAAAGGCGCCCAGCCCCAGATGCAGGATGCCCATGCCATGCGCCGCGCGGTCATAGCGCGGCCGCGCGACGCCGGGCGGCAGGTCGGCCAGCCTGATCAGCGGCGCGCTCATGTCCGTGCCCCGTGGCTCAGCGCCAGTTCCACGCCGCGCAGCTCGGCCAGGCCCTTGAGCCGGCCGATGGCGGGATAGCCGGGCTGGCCGCCGCGGCCGATATCGTCCAGGATGTCCTGGCCGTGATCGGGGCGCATCGGGATCACGGCATCGGCGCGGCCGGCGGCGCGGCGGCGGGCTTCCTCGCGCAGCACCGCGGCGACCAGCGCCACCATGTCGGTCTGGCCGCCCAGATGTTCGTCCTCGAAGAACGAGCCGCGGATCGCATCCGTGTCGCGGCGCACGTTGCGCAGGTGCAGGAAATGCACCCGGTCGCCCAGCCGCGCCATCATGCCCGGCAGGTCATTGTCCGGCCGCGCCCCCAGCGAGCCCGAGCAGAGCGTGATGCCGTTTGCCGGCAGGTCCACGGCGGCCATGCGCTCGGCGTAATCCGCCTCGGTGGACATCACCCGCGGCAGGCCCAAAAGGCCGAAGGGCGGGTCGTCGGGATGGCAGCAGAGCCGCACCCCGATCTCTTGCGCGACCGGGACGACCTGTTCCAGGAAATCGTGGAAATGCCGGCGCAGCACCGCGTCCGTCACCGGGGCATAGCTGTCCAGGAGCGCCCGCACGTCCTGCAGGGTGAAATGCTCGGCCGCGCCGGGCAGGCCGAAGACCACGTTGCCGGCCAGCTCTTCGCGCCGGGCCTCGTCCATCTGGGCGAAGCGGCGGGCGGCCTCGTCGCGCACCTCCTCGGGGAAATCCTCGGCCGCGCCCTTGCGCTGCAGGATATGGATGTCGAAGGCGGCGAAATCGGTGAAGTCGAAGCGCATGCAGCGTGCGCCGTTCGGGCGCCGCCAGGCCAGGTCGGTGCGGGTCCAGTCCAGCACCGGCATGAAATTGTAGCAGATGACCTCGATCCCGGCGTCCTTCAGGTTGCGCATCGAGGCGATCCAGTTCTCGACATGCGCCCGCCAGTCGCCGGTCTGGGTCTTGATCGCCTCGCTGACCGGCAGGCTTTCGACCACCTCCCATTTCAGGCCCGAGGGCGCGCCGTCCGCCATCAGCGCCAGTTCGGCCTGCCGGCGGGCGATTTCCCCGGGGGACCAGACGGTTCCGGTCGGGACGTGGTGCAGGGCGGTCACAACGCCCTGCACCCCCGCCTGCAGCATGTCGTCGATCGAGACCCGATCCTTGGGGCCGAACCAGCGCCAGGTATGTCGCATTTCACGTTTCCTTGTTCCTCAGGCGGCATTGCCGCGGTCGTCGGGCCACAGGCAGCCGGAACCGAAATCCTTGATGTCGTTGACGCCGCATAGCGCCATGGTGATGTCCATTTCGCGGCGCAGGATGGCCAGCGCCGTCTCGACGCCCCTTTGCCCCATGGCGCCCAGCCCATAGGTGAAGGCGCGGCCGACAAAGACGCCGTTCGCGCCGCTGGCGATGGCCTTCAGCGCCTCCTGTCCCGACTGGATGCCGCCGTCGAGATAAAGCGGAAAGTCCGGGCCGACCGCCCGGCGGATCGCGGGCAGCGTGCGGATGGTCGAGGGGGCGCCGTCCAGCTGCCGCCCGCCATGGTTCGAGACCAGGATCGCGTCGCAGCCGGTATCCAGCGCGCGCCGCGCGTCCTCGGGGTCGTTGATGCCTTTCAGGATCACCGGCCCGCCCCATTTGCGGATGATCTGTTCGACCCGCGCCCAGTCCAGCCGCTGGTCGAACTGGCGCGCGGTCCAGTCCATCAGGTCGCCCAGGCTGTCGACGCCGCGGGCATGGCCGACGATATTGCCGAAGCTGCGCCGGCGCGTGCCCAGCATCCCCAGCGCCCAGCGGGGATGCAGCGCGATGTCGATCAGGTTCGGCAGCGTCAGCCGCGGCGGTGCGGTCATGCGGTTCTTCAGATCCTTGTGGCGCTGGCCCTGAATGGTCAGGTCCAGCGTCAGCACCAGCGCCGTGACCCCGGCGCGGCGGGCGCGGTCCAGGATATTGTCAAGGAACTCCTCGTCCCGCAGGGTATAGAGCTGGAACCAGAACGGCGCCCCCGTCGCTGCCGCCACGTCCTCCAGCGAGCACATCGACATGGTCGACAGCGTGAAGGGCACGCCGGCGGAATGCGCGGCGCGGGCGGCGAGGATCTCGCCATCCGGGTGCTGCATGCCCAAGAGCCCCACCGGGGCCAGAGCCAGCGGCATCGAGACCGGCTGGCCCAGCATGGTGGTGGCAAGGCTGCGGGCCTCGATGTTGCGGGCGACGCGCTGGCGCAGCAGGATGCGTTCGAAATCGGCGCGGTTGGCGCGATAGGTGCTGCCGGTCCAGGCGCCGACATCGACGTAATCGTAGAACATGCGCGGGACGCGCCGCCGGTGCAGGCGGCGCAGATCCTCGATCTCGGTGATGACCGGCATGATTCAGTCCCCGAAATCCAGCTGTACCTTGACCGCCTGCGCCCGGTCGCCGGCCAGGTCGAAGGCCCGCTGCGCCTCGGCCGCGGGCAGGACTTGCGTGACCATGGGCGACAGGTCGATCTGGCCCGCGCCGATCATGTGCGCGGCCTCGGCAAATTCGCGGTCGAAGCGGTGCGTGCCGAAAAGGCGCAACTCCTTGGCGACGATCAGGTTCAAGGGCAGGGGCAGGGTGCCGCCGACGCCGATCTGGACCATGGTGGCCTGCGGCCGCGCCAAGCCGATGGCCTGCGCGATGGCATGGGGATTGGCCGAGCATTCCAGCACCACGTCGATGCGGCCCTTGCCCTGGGCCAGGTCGGCCAGGGCGTCGGGATCTTCGGCCACGTTCACCGCCCGGTCGGCGCCCATGCGGCGGGCGATCTCCAGCGTGAAGTCCTGCACATCCGTCACCACGATCTCGGCCGCGCCGCGCAGGCGGGCCAGCGCGGTGCAGATGGCGCCGATGGGACCGGCGCCGGTGATCAGCACCCGCTGGCCGGACAGGTCGGGCGCCATGGTCAGGGCGTGCAGGCAGACGGCCAGCGGCTCGGCCCCGGCGGCGGCTTCGGCGCTGGTTCCTTCGGGCAGCGGCAGGCATTGGCCCAGCGGGTGATACAGCCGGTTGCGGAAGAAGCCGTCCTCATGCGGCATCCGCATGGCCGAGCCGTTGAAGCGCATGGCCAGGCAATGCCGCTCGGTCCCCGCGCGGCAATAGTCGCATTCGCCGCAGGGGCGCGAGGGCGACAGCGCCACCAGTTGGCCCGGCACCAGACCGGACCCCTCGGGCGCGCTTTCCACCACGCCGGCGGCTTCGTGGCCCAGCACGATGGGTTGGCGCACCCGGACCGGGCCGAAGTCGCCATCGTGATAGTAATGCAGGTCCGAGCCGCAGATGCCGCCGCGCAGCACGCGGATCAGGGCGGTGCCTGGGGCGGGTTGCGGTTCGGCCAGGGGCTCGATCCGCAGGTCGTGGGCCGCGTGCAGGCGGCAGGCGATGTCGCGTGTCATGTCAGTTCCCCATCAGCGTCGTCGGCAGCCAGGTGGCGAAGGGCGGGTAATAGGAGACCAGCAGCAGCACCACGATGTTCGAGATCAGGAAGGGAATGACCGCGCTGATCACCTTGGCCAAGGGCTCGCGGGCGATGTTGCAGGCGACGAACAGGCAGACCCCCACCGGCGGCGTGGTCAGGCCGATCATCAGGTTCAAGACCGCGAAGGTGGCGAAATGCAGCGGCTCGATGCCGACGCTGGTCGCCAGCCCAAGCAGGGGCACGAACAGGATGATGAGGGCCGCGATGGTTTCCATGAACATGCCGATGCACAGCAGCAGCACGTTGATCAGCAGGATGACCAGGATCGGGTTGTCGGTGATCGCCAGCACGCTGCTGACCAGCATCTGCGGGATGCGCTCGGAGGCCAGGATCGAGCCGAAGACATTGGCGAAGCCCACCAGCGCCAGGATGCCGGCCGAGGAGATCGCGCTGTTGACGACGATGCGCGGCACCGCGCGGATCGGCAACTCGCGATAGACGAAGGCGCCGACGACAAAGGCGTAGAGGCAGGCGACGATGGCGGTCTCGGTCGGCGTCGCGATGCCGGTCAGCAGCCCGCCGATGATCAGCCCGGTCATGGCCAGCGCCCAGAAGGCGGCGAGGAAGGCCGCGACCAGCTCGCCGAAGCCCTGCCATTGCTGGCGCGGATAGTTGCGGCGCACGGCAAGGATATAGCAGGTGATCGCCATGCCGATGCCCATCAGAACGCCCGGCACCGCACCGGCCAGGAACAGCTGCCCGACCGAGATGCCCGACAGGGCGCCGACGATGATCATCGGCACGCTGGGCGGCAGCATCGGTCCAACCGTCGCCGAGGCGGCGGTGATCGCGGCGGCGAAATCGCCGGGATAGCCGGATTTCTTCATGCCGGGGATCATCACCCCGCCGGTCGCGGCGACATCGGCGACCGCCGTGCCCGAGACGCCGCCGAACATCATCGAATCCGCGACATTGGCCATGGCCAGCCCGCCGCGCATCCAGCCCACCATGGCATTGGCCAGGCGGATGATGCGTTCGGTGATGCCGCCGAAGTTCATCAGGTTGCCGGCCAGGATGAAGCCGGGAATGCACAGCAGCACGAAGACGTCCATGCCCGCATACATGCGCTGCGGGATGATGACGACCGGCAGCCCCGCTGACAGGATATAGGCCAGCGAGGCCAGCCCCAGGCAGACCGCGACCGGCACGCCAAGCGCCAGCGTCACGATGAAGGTGGTTAGAAGCAGGAAAAGGTCCATGGATCAGGCTTCCTCGGCAAGGTGGGGCCGCCCGTCATCGGTGCCGGCGATCATGCCGATCACCCGCAAAAGCGCGAACAGGAACAGCAGGACCGACAGCACCAGAACCGAAGCGTGGATGATGTCCATCGGCCAGCGCAGGCTGGGCGAGCGCTGGAAGGCGCCGATGGTGGTGAATTTCCAGGCCGGCCAGACCATCACCGCGCCAAGCGCCGCGGTGCAGATCGCCGCGATCAGCCGCATCCACCAGGCGCGGGCCTCCGAGACGGTTTCCTGCAGCAGGTCCACGTTCACCAGCTCGCCCGTCATCAGCGACAGGCCGATGCCGAAGGCGGTCATGTAGAGCAGCAGATAGCGCGACAGTTCCTCGGTCCAGACCGGCGAGGGCAGGCCGAAGGTCCGGGTGGCGATCTGAAGCGTGACCACCACGATCAGCGCGAAGAAGGCGATGCCCACCGCAAACCGGCTGGCCGCCGCGACGCCGCGTTGCAAGAGTGCCAGGTTTTTCATGGTTCCAAACCCTTGGGGAAGGCCCCGGCGCGGGCTGCGCGCCGGCTCCGTCCCGTTGCCGTTCAGTGGTTGAACAGATCCTCGACGATGGGCCTGATGCTTTCGTCGACGCTTTTGATCACCGCATCGCGCGAGCCCTCGGCGAATGCCTGCTGGTCGACCTCGACGAAGGTCATGCCCTTGGCCTCCAGATCGGCGCGGATGGCGTCCTCGTCCTGCAGGAACTGCTCGCGCTCGAACTCTTGCGCGATGCGGGCGGCCTCCAGCACATGGGCCTGGTCCTCTTCGGACAGGCGCTGCCAGACCTGCTCGGCGATGGTCAGGTAGATCCAGCTGCGCACATGCTCGGTCTGGTTCACATGGCTCTGCACCTCGTTCAGCGAGGCGGCCTGGATCAGCGCCAGCGGGTTTTCCTGCCCGCCGATGGTGCCGTTCTGCAGCGAGGTGAAGACTTCCGAGAAAGCCATCGGCGTCGGCTGGGCGCCGAGCGCGGTCCAGGTGTCGACGAAGAGCGGCACGTTGGGCACCCGCAGCCGCATGCGGTTCAGCTCGGCCGGGGTGGTGATGGGGTGGTTCGCGGTCAGGTTGCGCGGGCCGCGGGCGAAATAGGCGATGGGCCTGACCTGCGCGCGCTCGATGATCTGCGCCTCGATCTGCTGGCCGATCTCGCCGCCGGCGACCGCGTCCATGTGTTCAAGCGACTGATAGGCATAGGGAATGGCCAGCAGGGCCGCCATGGGCGCCCAGTTCTGAAGGCTTTCGCCGGTGATGGTCATCTCGACCGTGCCGAGCTGCATGCCGTTGATCAGGTCCATCTCGCGGCCCAGCGAGTCGTTCGGGAAGACCTCGACGGCGATGCGGCCCTCGGTCAGGCGGTCAAGCTCCTCGGCGAATTTCAGCGACGCCTTGTGCCAGGAGTTCTGCTCGTTCGCCAGATGGCCGAGCTTCAGCGTCAGTTCTGCGGCCGAGGCGCCCATGGCGGAAGCGGCGGTCATGCAGGCCACGGCCAGCGCCGCGAAGCGGCGACGGTTCAGGGTGATCATGGTTCTCCTCCGGGATGATGCGGGGTCAGGGTATGAAAAGTTCGGGGCGCGCGCGCGCGATCTCGGGCAGGTCGTTGAGCAATTCGCGCAGGTGGCGGCGCATGGCGGCTTCGGCCAGGCCGGGATCGTGGTTGCGCAGGCCCTCGACGATCTCGGCGTGCTGGCCGATCAGCTTCTGGATGTCGAAGGTGCGCGCGGTGATGTAGCGCAGGCGGTTCATCTGCGATTTCAGCCCCTCCAGCACCTCCCAGACCGCCTCCTGCCCGGCGGCCACGGCCAGCAGCCGGTGGAAGCGGTCGTCCAGCCGCACGAAGGTTTCGGCATCGTTGCGGGCGACGGCCTGGGCCTGTTCCTCGATCTCGCGGTCCAGATGGGCCAGCAGCCGGTCGTCGGCCTGCTTGGCCAGCATGCGGATCAGATCGCTCTCGACCGCCTCGCGGATCAGCCGCGCCGACAGCACCGCCGAAACCGAGATGCGGCGAATATAGGTGCCGCGCTGGGGCCGGACCTCGGCCAGCCCGTCGGCGGTCAGGCGGATGAAGGCCTCGCGCACCGGCTGGCGGCTGACGCCGACCTGGGTGGCGATCTCGGTTTCGCTCAGCCGGGTGCCGGGCGGCAGCGCGCCGCGCAGGATCGCGTCCCGCAGCCAGTCATAGACCTGCGGCGCGGTTGAAAGCGTGAAGTCGATATTGGGCTGCATGGACATGATTCTTCCCCCTGGGCCGGATGTATTGCATACTTGCATACTAGTAAATAAAAAAGATGCATCATGTGGGCAGCGAAGGCGCGATCGCTTCGAGGCAGCGCGATCACGGGATGGGCCAGGGCAGCGGGCCGATCGACGGAAATCCCCCGCATCGCCGCATATCGCGGCTTTGACCGCTATCGCGTCCCGGTTTTCCGCACGGTTTCCCCGAAAGCGCGGCGATAGGCGCGTGCCAGCGTGGCGGGCGACGAGAACCCGGTACGCGAGGCGATCTCGCCCAGCGACAGCTTGGTTTCCAGCGCCAGCGCCCGGGCATGGGACAGCCGGATCTGCCGGTAATAGCCGCCGGCCGACAGGCCCAGATGGGCATGGAACAGCCGGTCCATGCTGCGCGGCGACAGCGCCGCGCGCTCGGCGATGCGGGGCAGGGGCAAGGGCTGTTCGGCGGTTTCGCGCATGGCGACGATGGCGCGCTGCAGCGCCGGTGGCAGGGCGCTGTCGGTCATGCGGCTGGGCAATTGCCATTCCACCGGATCGGTGCTGCGGCCCATGACCCGGCCGAACATGTTGGCCACGTCGAAGCGCAGCGCCTCGCCTGCCTGTGCGCCGATCAGGTCCAGCGACCAGCTGAGTACGCTTTGCGCGCCGCCGCAGGTGACGATATTGCCGTCCGCGACATAGGGGTCGGGCACCACGGTGATTTCCGGAAAGGCCTCGGCCAGCGCCTCGCGCTCCATCCAGTGGATCGCGGCACGGCGCCCGGCCAGCAGGCCCATCTGCGCCAGCAGCCACGCCCCGGTGTCGAGGCCGCCCAACACCGGCAGCCCGCGCGCCTTGCGCAGCACCGCCCGCATCGAGTCGCGCTGCAAATGGTCGCGCATGCCGTAGCCCGAGACCAGGATCAGCGCATCCGTCGCCCCCACCCGTTCCAGCGGCAGATCGACCGCGATCGCCAGCCGCGACGAGCTGGTGACCGCCCCGCCGTCCAGCGAGCTGACCTGCCAGGAAAACAGCCGCCGCCCCGACAGGTCGCGGGCCGCCCGCAGGGGCTCGATGGCGCTGGCCAGCACCATGTTCGAGAAGCCGTCGAACAGCAGGAAGGTCAGGTGCAGCGGCGATTTTGGCGACATGGGCAAAGATTATGGCGTAAACTGCACATCATGCCAGCCAAATAGCTGTCAGGCTGCGGTGAAATCACACATTGCCGGAGCCATGAATGAACCGTGACGTCTTCATCACCTGCGCGGTGACCGGATCGGGGCAGAGCCACAAGAAGTCCGACCTGGTGCCGATCACGCCCCGCCAGATCGCCGAAGCCTGCATCGAGGCGGCGAAGGCGGGTGCGGCCATCGCCCATGTGCATGTGCGCGATCCCGATACCGGCGCCCCATCGCGCGATCCGGCGCTGTATCGCGAGGTGGTGGAGCGGGTGCGCTCCGCGGGCACCGACGTGGTGCTGAACCTGACGGCGGGCATGGGCGGCGACATCGTGCTGGGCTCGGCCGAGGCGCCGCTGCCGCTGTCGCCGCAATCCGACCTGATCGGCGCCAGCGAGCGGCTGGTACATGTCGAGGAACTGCTGCCCGAGATCTGCACCCTCGATTGCGGCACGATGAACTTCGCCGAGGCCGATTACGTCATGACCAACACCCCCGGTACGCTGCGCGCCATGGCGGCACGCATCCAGGCGGCGGGGGTGCGGCCCGAGATCGAGGTCTTCGACACCGGCCATCTGTGGCTGGCCAAGACGCTGGTGGAGGAGGGGCTGATCGACGATCCGGTGATGATCCAGCTGTGCATGGGCATCCCCTATGGTGCGCCGGCCGATCCGAACAGCCTGATGGCGATGGTGAACAACATCCCGCCCGGCTGGGTCTATTCCATGTTCTCGATCGGGCGGATGCAGCTTCCCTATGTCGCGCAGGCGGCGCTGGCCGGCGGCAATGTGCGCGTCGGGCTTGAGGACAACATCTGGCTGGACAAGGGCGTGCCGGCCCGCAACGGCGATCTGGTCGAGCGGGCGGCGACGATCCTGAATGCGATGGGCTGCCGCATCCTCGGTCCGCAGGAGGTGCGCGACAAGCTGAAGCTGACCCGGCGCTGAGCCGCAGGCCGAACCAATCCATAACACAAGACAGGGGGTCCACCATGAGCATCAATCTGACGAGTCGGGGGCTGACGAGGCGGGGCTTGCTGGCCGGCGCGGCGGGCGTGGCGGCGGCGGGGCTGATCCTGCCGCGCGGCGCGCGGGCGCAAGAGGCCAGGCGCGGCGGCAGGCTGCGCATCGGCCATCTGGGCGGGGCGACCTCGGACACGCTGGACCCGGCGACCTATGCTGCCGGCCCGGTGGTGACGGCGATGCTGGCGGTCTGCAACAACCTGGTCGAGATCGACGCCAAGGGCCAGGCCGTGCCCGAACTGGCCGAGTTCGAGCCCGATGCCGAGGCCCGGATCTGGACCTTCCGCCTGAAGGATGGCGTCACCTTCTCGGACGGGCGCAAGGTCACGGCGCGGGATGTGATCGCCTCCTTCGACCACCATCGCGGCGCCGATACCAAGTCCGGCGCCAAGGGCTCGCTGGAACAGGTCAAGGAGATCCGCGCCGATGGCGACAATGTGGTGGTGTTCGAGCTGACCTCGGGCAATGCCGATTTCGCCTATCTGACTTCGGACTATCACTTCGTCATCATGCCGGCGAACGAGGACGGCACGCTGGACTGGCAGTCGGGCCTGGGCACCGGCGGCTATGTGCTGGAGAATTTCGAGCCGGGCGTGCGCATCACGCTCAAGCGCCGCGACGATTACTGGAAGCCCGACCGCGCCTGGTTCGACGAGGCGGTGCTGCTGACCATCAACGACGCCACCGCCCGGCAGAATGCGCTGATGACCGGCGAGGTCGATGTCATCAACTCGCCCGACCTCGCTACGTTGCACCTGTTGCAGCGCCGTCCGGGCCTGCAACTGGTCGAGGTGACGGGGACCGCGCATTACACCATGCCGATGTTCTGCGACCAGGCGCCCTTTACCGATCCGAACCTGCGGCTGGCGCTGAAATACGCCATCGACCGGCAGGAGGTGCTGGACAAGGTGCTGCGCGGCCATGGCCAGATCGCCAATGACAGTCCGATCGCGCCGGCGAACCGCTTCTTTGCCGCCGACCTGCCGCAGCGGGCCTATGACCCGGACAAGGCGAAACATTACCTGAAACAGGCCGGCATGGAGGGGCTGAAGGTCGAGATTTCCGCCTCGGACGCGGCCTCGGTCGGGGCGCTCGACATGGTGCAGCTGTTCCAGCAATCGGCCAAGGCGGCCGGGATCGAGCTGACCGTCAAGCGCGAGCCGGACGACGGCTATTGGTCCAATGTCTGGCTGAAGAAGCCCTTCTGCGTCAGCTACTGGAACGGCCGCCCGACCGAGGACGACATGTTCAGCCTGGTCTATGCCCGTGGCGCCGAGTGGAACGAGAGCCACTGGGACAACGAGCGCTTCAACGAGTTGCTGCTGAAGGCGCGGGCCGAGCTGGACGACGGCCTGCGCGCCGAGATGTATCGCGAGATGCAGGGGCTGGTCTCCGAGGATGGCGGCACGATCATCCCCATTTTCGTGAACTATATCGACGTGGCCAATGACAAGGTGGCGCATGGCGAGGTGGCGTCGAACCGCTTCCTCGACGGCTGGAAGATCGTGGAACGGTGGTGGCAGGCATGAAGATCGCGGCAATCGGCGGCGGGGTCATCGGCGGCGGCTGGATCGCCCGCTTCATCCTCTCGGGGCATGACGTGGCGGTCCACGACCCCCACCCCGAGGCGCAGCGCATCGTCGGCGAGGTGCTGGCGAATGCCACCCGCGCCTGGGAAAAGCTGTTCCAGGCGCCGCTGCCCCGGCCGGGGCGCATCCTCTGGGCCGGCTCGCTGGCCGAGGCGGTCCGGGACGCCGACTATATCCAGGAAAGCGTGCCCGAGCGGCTGGAGCTGAAGCACCGCATCATCGCCGAGATCGAGGCCGCCGCGCCCGGGACGGCGCTGATCGGCTCCTCGACCTCGGGCTTCAAGCCGTCTGAGTTGCGGCAGGGGGCGCGGCATCCCGCCCGCATCCTCGTCGCCCATCCCTTCAACCCGGTCTACCTTCTGCCCGTGGTCGAGGTCGTGGGCGGCGGCGAGGCGGCGGATCGCGCCTGCGAGATCCTGGCGGCGGTCGGCATGAAGCCGGTCCGGATCGCGCGCGAGATCGACGCCCATATCGGCGACCGCCTGCTGGAAGCCGTCTGGCGCGAGGCGCTGTGGCTGGTCCATGACGGCATCGCCACCACCGAGGAGATCGACGACATCATCCGCTTCGGCTTCGGCCTGCGTTGGGCGCAGATGGGCCTGTTCGAGACCTATCGCATCGCCGGCGGCGAGGCCGGGATGCGGCATTTCCTGGGTCAGTTCGGCCCGGCGCTGAAATGGCCCTGGACCAAGCTGATGGAGGTGCCCGACCTCGACGAGGCGCTGATCGACCGTATCGCCGGCCAGTCCGACGCGCAGTCGGGCCGGCATTCGATCCGCGAGCTGGAGCGGATCCGCGACGACAACCTGGTCGGCATCTTCCAGGCGCTCAAGGCAAACGACTGGGGCGTCGGCCAGACCGTGCGCGCGCAGGAGGACGGCTTCTATGCCCGCGCGCCCACGCCTGCGACGGGCTATCCGCTGCGCATCCATCAGGCCTGCGTGACCGGCGGCTGGGTCGATTACAACGGCCACATGACCGAGTTCCGCTATCTGCAGGTGCTGGGCGATGCGACCGACGCCTTCCTGATCCATATCGGGCTGGATGCCGATTACCGGGCGCAGGGCCGCTCGGCCTATACGGTCGAGACCCATATCCGCCACCTGGCCGAGGTGAGGGCGGGCGAATTGCTGACCGTCGAGACCCGGCTGCTGGGCCATGACGCGAAACGCTTCCGCCTGCATCACGCCATCCTGCGCGAGGACGGCAGCGAGGTCGCGACCGGCGAGCATATGCTGCTGCATGTCGATACCGGCGAGGGGCGCGCCATCCCGATGCCGTCCGCGCTGCTGGAGGCGCTGGACCGGGTGGCCGCGCAGGACGGCGCGCCGCATCCTGATCATGCCGGCGCCGGCATCCGCCCGATCCGCCAGAAGGAGGCCACCGCATGAGCGCCGCCGAGGCCCGGCGGCGGCCCATCCTGCGGATGATCGCGGGCCGGCTGGGCATCGGGGTCTTTACGCTCTTCGTCATCTCGGTGCTGATCTTCCTGGCCGTCAGCCTGCTGCCCGGCGACATCGCCCAGCAGGTGCTGGGCCAGTCCGCCACGCCCGAGACCGTCGCGGCCTTCCGGCGCGAGCTTGGGCTGGATCAGCCGCTGGCCTGGCGCTATCTCGACTGGGTCGGCGGGGTGCTGTCGGGCGATTTCGGCCGCTCGCTGGCCAATGGCCGGCCGGTGGCGGATCTGCTGGCCGCGCGCCTGGGCAACACCATGTTCCTGGCCGCCTATGCGGCGGTGATCGCGGTGCCGCTGGCGGTGGGGCTGGGCCTGCTCGCCGCCCTGTGGCGCGGCAGCTGGTTCGACCGCATCGCCAATGTGGCGACGCTGTCGGCGATTTCCTTCCCCGAGTTTTTCATCGCCTATATCCTGATGTTCTGGCTGTCGGTCAGGATGGGCTGGTTTCCCTCGATCGCCGATCCCGGCGCCGCGCCGCGGTTGGGCGAGATGCTGGGCCGCGCCTTCCTGCCCGCGATCACCCTGGTCCTGGTAGTCACCGCCCACATGATGCGGATGACGCGGGCGGCGGTCGTCAACGTGCTGGGCGCGCCCTATGTCACCATGGCGCGGCTGAAGGGCGTGTCGCGCTGGCGCGTCGTCACCCGCCACGCCCTGCCGAACGCGCTGGCGCCCATCGTCAACGTGGTGGCGCTGAACGTGGCCTGGCTGATCACCGGCGTCGTCATCGTCGAGGTTGTCTTCGTCTATCCCGGCCTCGGCCAGCTGATGGTGGACAGCGTCACCAATCGCGACATTCCGGTGGTGCAGGCCTGCGCGCTGATCTTTGCCGCGGTCTATATCCTGCTGAACCTGCTGGCCGACGTTCTGGCGATCGCCACGAACCCCCGCCTGCTGCATCCGAGGTAAGGCCATGATCCGGATGCTGAAAACCATGCCGTCGACCGCGATCCTTGGGGTTCTGGTCATCGCCGCCTATGCGGTGATCGCGCTCTTCGCGCCGCTGCTGGCGCCCCATGCCGAGGCGCAGATCGTCGGCGCCCAGTTCGAGCCGTGGAGCGCCGCCTATCCCCTTGGCACCGACACGCTGGGCCGGGACATGCTGTCGCGGCTGATCTGGGGCGCGCGCAATACCGTGGGCGTGGCGCTGGTCACCACGGCGCTGGCCTTCGGCATCGGCGCCATTTCCGGACTGCTGGCGGCGGCGCTTGGCGGCTGGGTCGATCTGGCGCTGTCGCGGCTGGTCGATGTGCTGATGGCGGTGCCGGCGCTGATCCTGACGCTGCTGGCCTTGTCGGCGCTGGGACCGGGGGTGGCGAACCTGGTCGTCGTGGTGGCGATCCTCGATTCCACCCGGGTCTTTCGCCTGGCCCGCGCCACGGCGATGAACGTCATGGTGATGGACTATGTCGAGGCGGCGCAGCTGCGCGGCGAGGGCACCTGGTGGATCATCAGCCGCGAGGTGCTGCCGAACATCTCGGCGCCGCTGATCGCCGAGTTCGGGCTGCGCTTCTGCTTCGTGTTCCTGACCATCTCGGCGCTCAGCTTCCTGGGCCTCGGCCTGCCGCCGCCGATGGCGGACTGGGGCGCGATGGTGCGCGACAATGCGGCGCTGATCACCTTCGGCGACATCACGCCGCTTATGCCCGCCGCCTGCATCGCGGTGCTGACGGTCTCGGTCAATTTCGTGGTGGACTGGATGCTGCACCGCGCCTCGGGTCTGAAGGACTGAACCATGCTGCTGAACATCGAGAAGCTGAAGGTCGAGGCGCGGGGCGAGGAAGGCTGGACCCCGATCCTGCACGGCGTCGACCTGCAGGTCGCCCGGGGCGAAGTCGTCGGGCTGATCGGCGAATCCGGGGCCGGGAAATCCACGCTGGGCCTTGCGGCGCTGGGTTTCGCCCAGGGCGGGCTGCGCTTTGCCGGCGGGCGGGTGATCTTCGACGGCACCGACCTGCTGCAATTGCCCGAGCGCCAGCGCCGCGCCTTTCGCGGCCGCCGCGTCGCCTATGTCGCGCAATCGGCGGCGGCAAGCTTCAACCCGGCATGGCGGCTTCTGGACCAGTTCTGCGAGGGGCCGGCGATCCACCACACGGCGGACCGCGCGGAATCCGAAGCCTTCGCGCGCCAGCTCTACGCCGCCATGCACCTGCCCGACCCGGAGAATTTCGGGTTGCGCTTTCCGCATCAGGTCTCGGGCGGGCAGTTGCAGCGGGCCATGGTCGCCATGGCCATGGCCTGCAAGCCCGACCTGATCGTCTTTGACGAGCCGACGACGGCGCTGGACGTGACCACGCAGATCGGCGTGCTGGCGGCGATCCGGCAGGCGGTCGAGACCACCGGCACGGCGGCGATCTACATCACCCACGACCTGGCCGTGGTCGCCCAGATGGCCGACCGCATCAAGGTCATGCGCCACGGCCGCGAGGTCGAGGATGCGCCGACCCGCCGGATGATCGAGGCGCCGGCGCAGGACTACACCCGCTCGCTCTGGGCGGTGCGCGCGTTCCGCCGGCCGCCGCGCGCCCTGCCGCAGGCCAGCGCGCCGACGATCAGCATCCGCGAGGTGACGGCGGGCTATTCCGCGCTGGACGTGCTCAGCGAGGTCAGCTTCGACATCCCGCGCGGCGCCACCGTGGCGGTGGTGGGCGAATCCGGCTCGGGCAAGTCCACCACGGCGCGGGCGATCACCGGGCTGCTGCCGCCGCGCGCGGGCAGCATCGCGCTGAACGGCACGCCCCTGCCGCCGCGCTTGGCGCAGCGCGGGCTGGAACAGAAGCGGGCGGTGCAGATGATCTACCAGATGGCCGACACGGCGCTGAACCCGCGCCAGACCATCCGGCAGATCCTGTCGCGGCCGCTGCAATTCTACCTGGGCCTGACCGGCCGGGCGCGCGAGGCGCGGCTCAACGCGCTGATGGAGCAGATCGAGCTGGAGCCGGCGCGGTTTCTCGACCGCCTGCCGGGCGAGCTGTCGGGCGGACAGAAGCAGCGCATCGGCATCGCCCGGGCGCTGGCCGCCGATCCCGAATTCATCATCTGCGACGAGGTGACCAGCGCGCTGGACCAACTGGTGGCCGAGGGCATCCTGCGGCTGCTCAGCAAGGTGCAGGACGAAACCGGCGTCAGCTACATGTTCATCACCCATGACATCGCCACCGTCCGCGCCATCGCCGACGAGGTGGTGGTGATGAGGGGCGGACGGGTCATGGACAAGGGCCTGAAGGCCGAGGTGCTGGACCCGCCGCGCCATGCCTATACGCGCGAATTGCTGGCCTCGGTGCCGCAGATGGACCCGGACTGGCTGACGCGTCGTATCGCCGAGGGCCGCATCGCCGAGGGCGCGGCATGATCCGCGATCCGCAGGTGCTGGACTTCATCGCCCGGACCGAGGCCGCCTATCCGCCCGAGGCGAACGGCGCCAGCGCCGCCGACAACCGGCGCTTCTACGATGCGATGTGCGCCGTCTTTCGCGCCCCGCGCCCGCCGGGCCTGAAGGTCGAGGATCGCCGCATCGGCGGCGTGCCCTGCCGCGTCTATGGCCCCGAGACCCCCGTGGCCGTGGCCTATGTGCATGGCGGCGGTTTCGTGGTCGGCGGGCTCGACAGCCATGACGATGTCTGCGCCGAGATCGCCGATGCCACCGGGTTGCAGGTCGTCGCGGTCGATTACCGGCTGGCGCCCGAGCATCGCTGGCCGGCGCAGATCGCGGATGTGCAGGCGGTCTGGGACGCGCTGGACCGTCCCGCCGTCATCGCGGGCGACAGCGCGGGCGGGCTGCTGGCCGCCGCGCTTTGCCTGTCGCGGCGCGGGGCGCGGCAGCCATTGGGGCAGGTGCTGGTCTATCCCGGCCTGGGCGGCGACGGCAGCGCGCCCTCCTATCGCGAGAATGCCGAGGCGCCCTTGCTGCGCACCGAGGATCTGGCCGGCTATCACGCCGCGCTGCATGGCGAGGGGCCGGCCGATCCGCTGGCGCATCCCTTGCAGGCCGACAGCCTGGCCGGGCTGGCGCCGGCCTTCGTCGTCACCGCCGATGTCGATCCGCTGCGCGACGACGGGCGCGACTATGTGCGGCGGCTGCGGGCCGAGGGCGTCGCGGCGCATTGGCGCAACGAGCCGGAACTGCCCCACGGCTATCTGCGGGCCCGCCGCCACAGCGACCGCGCGCGGCGCAGCTTCCAGGCGATCCTGGCCGCGATCCAGCGGTTCGCCGGCCCGCCGCGCTGAGGGGCGATCCGCTGCGGGCTTGACATCCCGCCCCCCGGCACGAATGCCATGAGAGAGCCATGAGAGAGGGGGATCGCCATGCAGCGCAAACGGGTCACGCTGGACGAGGTCGCGCGGATCGCCGGCGTGTCGCGCGCCACCGTGTCGCTGGTGGTGCGCAAATCGCCCCTGGTCGCCGATCACACCCGCGAAAAGGTCGAGCAGGTCATGGCAGACCTGGACTATGTCCGCGACATCGGCGCCGCGCGGCTGCGCAACAACAGCAGCCGCACCGTTGGGGTGATCGTGCCGAATCTGGTGAACGCGTTCTTCACCGAGTTCCTGGCCGGGGTCGAGCGGGTGATGGGCGAGGACGACCGGGTCGTGCTGCTGGCCAACAGCCAGGACGATCCCCGGCGCCAGGAGGGCATCCTGCAACGCTTTCGCGGCCATGGTGTCGATGGGGTGATCCTGTGCCCGGCGGCGGGGACCGATCCGGGCCTGCCCGCGCGCATGCGCCGCTGGGGCCTGCCGATGGTGCAGTCGCTGCGCGAGATCGACCGGGGTGCCACCGATTACGCCGGCGCCGACTATATCGAGGGGGTGCGGCTGGCGGTGCAGCACCTGGTCGGCCTCGGCCGTCGCCGCATTGCCTTCCTGTCGGTCGGTGCCCGCACCTCGGCGCGCGAGGAGCGGCTGGCCGGTTTTGCCCGCGCCCTGGCCGAGACCGGCGCCGAGGATGCCGGTATCGTCGAGGCCGACCTGACCTGGGAGGGCGCGGCGCGCTCGGCCGCCGAGGTGCTGGCGCTGCAAAGCCGGCCCGAGGCGGTGCTGTGCTTCAACGATGTCCTTGCCGCCGGTCTGATGCTGGGCCTGCGCCGCGCCGGGCTGGAACCGGGGCGCGACCTGGGCGTGGTCGGCCTGGACGACCTGCCGCTGGCCGAGCTGACCTATCCGCCGCTGACCAGCGTCGCCATGGACCCGGCCGGGATCGGCGCTGCCGCCGCGCGCCTGCTGGCCCGGCGGCTGGCCGATGCCGGCGCGCCGGTCGAGCGCGCGATCCTGGCGCCGCGGCTGGTGATCCGGGAAAGCAGCGGGCGGGAAGCGGGTTGACTTTTGCATTTGCTTCTTTTAGATCGTTCTAAATAACAGGAATCGACGCATCCGCAGGGGAGGGCAGATGTATCAGTTCAATTTCCAGCCGGTTTTCGGCAATCTCGACCTGCTGCTTTACGGCGCCTGGCTGACGGTGCGGCTGTCGCTGATGGCCATGGTGCTGGGGCTGGTCGTCTCGGTCCTGGGCGCGGTGGCCAAGACCTCGGGCATCCGGCCGCTGCGCTGGCTGACCGATGTCTATGTCGAGGTGATCCGCAACACGCCGTTCCTGGTGCAGATCTTCTTCATCTTCTTCGGCCTGCCCGCTGCCGGTATCAGCCTGTCGCCGAACACCGCCGCGCTGGTGGCGCTGGTGGTCAATGTCGGCGCCTATGGCACCGAGATCATCCGGGCCGGCATCGAATCGATCCCCCGCGGCCAGATCGAGGCCGGCCGCGCGCTTGGCCTCGGCCCCGCCCAGATCTTTCGCTATGTCGTGATGATCCCGGCGCTGCGCAACATCTACCCCTCGCTGACCAGCCAGTTCATCTACCTGATGCTGACCTCCAGCGTGGTCTCGGTCATCTCGGCCAACGACCTTGCCTCGGCCGGGGCGGACCTGAACGCCCGCACCTTCGCCAGCTTCGAGATCTACCTGGTGCTGACGATCCTGTATTTCCTGCTGGCGCTGGGGTTCTCGACCCTGTTCGCCGCCATCCGCCGCGCCTTCTTCACCTATCCTGCGAGCCGCTGAGATGATCCGCGAATTTTCCTCTGCCGACATCCTGTTCATCGTCTCGGCCGTCCGCTGGACGCTGATCCTCTCGGCCATCGCCTTTCTTGGCGGTGCCATCGGCGGGCTGGCCGTCGCGCTGGCGCGGACCGCGCAGGGCCGGCTGCCGCGCCGGATCGCGGCGGGCTTCATCCAGGTCTTCCAGGGCACGCCGCTGCTGATGCAGCTGTTCCTGGTCTATTTCGGCCTTGCCGTCCTTGGCCTGCCCATCGACCCGCTGCTGGCCGCCGCCGTCGCGCTGACGCTGCATGCCAGCGCCTACCTGGGCGAGATCTGGCGCGGCGCCATCGAGGCGGTGCCGCCGGGCCAGACCGAGGCGGCGGTGGCGCTGTCGCTGTCCTACCGGGACCGGATGCGCCATGTCGTCCTGCCGCAGGCGCTGCGGCTGGCGACCGCGCCGACCGTGGGCTTCCTGGTGCAGCTGATCAAGGGCACCTCGCTGGCCTCGATCATCGGCTTCACCGAGCTGACCCGCGCCGGGCAGATCATCAACAACGCGACCTTCAAGCCGTTCCTGGTCTTCGGCACGGTGGCCGCGCTTTATTTCGTCCTGTGCTGGCCCCTGTCGCTTCTGGCCCGGCACATGGAGGCGCGCATGCGGCTGGCGATCACCCGCTAGAGCCCCGCGCAGAGGATTTCACGGAGGAGGAAACCATGAAACTGAACCGTCGCATCTTTACCGCCCTGGCCGCCGGCGCGCTGGCCATGGGGCTGGCCCCGCCCGCAAGCGCCGCCGATCTTGACGCGGTCAAGAATGCCGGCACCGTCAGGGTGGGCATGCTGGTCGATTTCCCGCCCTTCGGCATCCAGGACGCCTCGGGCAAGCCCGATGGCTATGATGCCGACGTGGCCAAGGCGCTTGGCGAATTCCTGGGCGTGCAGGCGCAGATCGTTCCGGTGACCGGGCCGAACCGCATCCCCTATCTGCTTTCGGGCCAGGTCGATGTACTGGTCGCCTCGCTGGGCATCACCGAGGAGCGGGCAGAGAAGGTCGACTTCTCGAAACCCTATGCCGGGATCAGCATCGCCGTCTATGGCGACAGCGGGCTGGAGATCGCCGCGCCCGAGGGGCTGGCGGGCCAGTCCCTCGCCGTCGCCCGCGCCTCGACCCAGGACACCGGCGTCAGCGCGGTTGCGCCGCAGGGCACCGACATCCGCCGCTTTGACGACGACGCCAGCGCGGTGCAGGCGCTGATGTCGGGGCAGGTCAGGCTGATCGGGCTGTCGAACGTGGTGTTCTCGCAGGTCTCGACCGTCGCGGGCGACCGTTTCGACAAGAAGTTCGACCTGTCGAGCCAGGTGCAGGGCATCGCCGTTGCGCCGGGGTCGGATGCGCTGCTGGAACAGGTCAACGCCTTCGTGGACCAGGCGAAATCCGACGGCACGCTGGACCAGATCCATCAGAAATGGCTGGGCGAGCCGCTGCCCGATTTCGTCAAGAACGCCCAGTGACGCGCGCCGCGCGGCCGTGCCCCGGCCGCGTGCCATCCCAGGGGAAAGCCACATGACCGAACATGCCATCATCATGCGTGCCGTGAACAAGTATTACGGTGCCTATCACGCCCTGGTCGACATCGACCTGACCGTGACGCGGGGCGAGCGCATCGTCATCTGCGGGCCCTCGGGCTCGGGCAAATCGACGCTGATCCGCACCATCAACCAGCTGGAGCCCATCGAATCCGGCACCATCATCGTGGACGGGGTGGAGCTGACCGCCGGCGGCGAGAACGTGGCCCGGGTGCGGCAGGATGTCGGCATGGTCTTCCAGTCCTTCAACCTGTTCCCGCACATGACCGTGCTGGAGAACTGCGTCCTGGCGCCGATGAAAACCCGCAAGATCCCGCGCGCCGAGGCCGAGGCGACGGCGCGCAAATACCTGGAGCGGGTGCGCATTCCCGAACAGGCCGACAAATATCCGGCCCAGCTTTCCGGCGGCCAGCAGCAGCGCGTCGCCATCGCCCGCGCGCTGTGCATGAAGCCGCGCATCATGCTGTTCGACGAACCGACCTCGGCGCTGGACCCGGAAATGGTCAAGGAGGTGCTGGACACCATGATCGACCTCGCGCGCGAGGGGATGACCATGCTTTGCGTCACCCATGAGATGGAGTTCGCCCGCGCCGTGGCCGACCGGGTGATCTTCATGGACAAGGGCGTGATCGTCGAGGAGAACGCGCCCGACCAGTTCTTTGGCAATCCCCAGAACGAGCGGTTGCAGAACTTCCTGGGCCAGATCGCATGACCCGGCCGCGCATCCTGGCCCTGGCCGAGCTGAAGCCGCAGGACATGGCCGACCGGCTTGCCGCCGAATACCGGGTGATCCGCGACATCGGCGATGCGGCGGATGTCGAGGCGGTGCTGACCGCCGGCAATGTCGGGATCACGGCGGCGCAGATGGCGCGGCTGCCGGCGCTGCGGCTGATCGCGGTGAACGGCGTCGGCGTCGATGCCGTCGACCTGGCCGAGGCGCGGCGGCGCGGCATCGCCGTCACCACCACCCCCGACGTGCTGTCGCTGGCCGTGGCCGAGATGGCGCTTGGCCTGGCCCTGGCGGCGGGGCGCCGGATCGCCGAGGGCGACCGTTTCGTGCGCGCCGGCCAATGGTCCTCGGGCGGCAAGCTGGGCCTCGGCCTTTCGGTGCTGGAGCGGCGGGCTGGCATCCTGGGCTATGGCCGCATCGGGCGCCGGCTGGCCGACCTGCTGCGCGGCATGGGGATGGCGGTGCTCTATACCGCCCGGCACGAAAGGCCGGACGCCCCGGACGGCTTCCGCCCCGATGCGCTGGCGCTGGCGCGGGATTGCGAGTTGCTTTTCGTCACCGCCGCCGGGGGCAAGGATACGCGCGGCCTGGTCGATGCCGGCGTGCTGGCGGCGCTCGGCCCCGATGGCGTCCTGGTCAATGTCGCTCGCGGCCCGGTGGTCGATGCCGGGGCGCTGGCCGCGGCGCTCCATGCGGGCGCCATCGCCGGGGCGGGGCTCGACGTTTTCGACGATGAGCCGAACGTGCCGCAGGCGCTGCTCGATGCCCCGAATTGCGTGCTGACCCCGCATATCGGCTCGGCCACGGCCGAGGCGCGGCGCGCGATGGCGCAGCTGGTGCTGGACAATATCGCCGCCCATTTCGCCGGCCGGCCGCTGCCCACCCCCTACGAGGCCTAGCATGCGCTATCTTTGCATCGGCGAGCCGCTGGTCGAGTTCACCGCCCGCCGCGATGCGCCCTCGACCTTCGACCGGCGCGCGGGCGGCGACACGCTGAACAGCGCCATCTATCTGGCGCGGCTCTTGCCCGCCGGCTCGGTCGGCTACCTGTCGCGACTCGGCGACGACGCGATGAGCGCCTGGCTGCGCGGCGTCATGGCCGAGGAGGGGGTGGCCGATCTGTGCGCCACCGAGCCGGGCGGCCGGCCCGGACTGAGCTTCATCTCGACCGATGCGCGGGGCGAGCGCAGCTTTCTTTACTGGCGCGAGCAGGCGCCGGCGCGGCGCATGTTCGATGATGGCGACATGGCGCTGGGGGCCGTGGCCGAGGCCGGGACGGTGCTTCTGTCCGGCGTCACGCTGGCGATCCTTTTGCCCGAAAGCCGCGAGCGGCTGCTGGCCGCGCTGGAACGGCGGTTGGCGGCGGGGGGGCGGATCGTGCTGGACACGAACTACCGCCCCGCCCTTTGGCCCGATGCCGCCACGGCGCGCGCGGTGATCGGCCGTGCGGCGGCGCTGGCGACGCTGGTCCTGCCCTCGCTGGACGACATGGCCGGTTGTTTCGGCATCGCGGACCCGGCCGGGGCAATGGCGGCCCTGGCCGGGCTGGGCGGGGCCGAGATCGTGCTGACCACCGGCGGGGGCAAGGTGCTGCGCCGCCCGCCCGGCCAGGACCGCATCGAGCCCCATCCGCTGCCCCCGATGGTTGCCGCGGTCGATACCACCGGCGCCGGCGACAGCTTCAACGCCGGCTGGCTGGCCGCGCGCGATGCCGGCCTGCCGCCGGTCGCGGCCGTGACCCTTGCCGCCCGCCTGGCCGCGGTCGTCGTCACCCATCCCGGTGCGGTCATCCCGCGCCCCGCCATGCCCGATCTGGGCCTGGGGGTGGCGACATGAGTGCCGCATTCGATCCCGAGGCCGCCGCCCGCGCCCTGCTGGCGGTCCATGGCGCTGCGCCGCGCCTGCCGGGCCTGGTCCCGCCGCCACCCGATCCCGACGCGGCCTATGCGGTGCAACGGGCGGTGATCCGTGCGCTAGGCGGCGGTGCCTGGAAAATGGCGTTGCTGGCCGGCCGCGACCGCCATGCCGGGGCGCTGCCGGGGCGGGGGGTCGTCCGCTCGGACGCCCTTTTGCCGCCGCTGCCGGCCGATGCTTGCATCGAGGTCGAGACCGCCCTGATCCTTGGCGCGGACCTGCCCGCCGGTGCGACAGCCGCTGCCGCGGCGGACGCCATTGCCGAGGTGCGGCTGGCCTTCGAACTGGTCGCCCCGCGGCTTGCCGACCGCGGGACGGTGCTGCCGCTGGAACTGATGGCCGATGGTTTCGGCTCGGCCGGGATCGTGCTGGGCGATGTTTTGCCCGATTGGCGCGACGGCATGACCGGCCCGCTGGGGATCGCGCTCTGGCTGGACGAGCGCCGGGTCGCGGTCCCGGAGACCGCGGCGAGCCTGGCCGAGGCGGTGGATTTTCTGGCCTGGCTGGCCGGTCACGCGGCGGCGCAGGATCTGCCGCTCTGCCAAGGCGACGTCATCATCACCGGCGCCCGGATCGGCCCGCTGCCACTGGACGGTGCGCGGACCGCGCGGGCCCGCGCCGGCGGGGCCGCGGTCTCGGCCCGGTTCGCCGGGCCCTGAATCAGCGCGTCAGGATGGGCGCGGGCCGGTAGCGCCCGTACAGATGGGCCGGCGCGGCGGCAGCCAGCCGCTCCAGCCGGTCCCGCACCCGCGCGCATCCCTGCGCGGCCAGGATCTCGAACGGGCCGCGCGGGAAGTTCAGGCCCAGTTTCAGAGCCGTGTCGATGCCCTCCTGCGTCGTGCCGCCCTCGGCCAGAAGCCAGCCGGCCTCGTTGACCAGCGTCGCCTCGATGCGCCGGACGATGGCCGCGGCATCCTCGGGGGCGGGGCCGGGCTTTTCCGGGTAAACGAAGCCCCGGCCGGTCTTGCGCCCCAGAGCGCCCGAGGCGACCTGCCGCCGCGCCGCCTCGAAGACGTGATAGCGCGGGTGGCCATCCATCGCCGCGGCAAGGCTTTCGGTCGCGGCCAGGTTGATGTCGGCGCCCACCAGGTCGATCAAGCCGAAGGGGCCCAGCCGATAGCCCGCCGCCAGCATCGCCGCGTCGATCTCGGCCGCGCTGCGGCCCTCCTCCAGCAGCGCCAGCGCCTCGCCGTAAAAGGGCCGGGCACAGCGGTTGACGATGAAGCCGGGCCGGTCTGGGCACGGGATCACGGTCTTGCCCGCCGCCTCGGTCAGGCGCCGGGCCCGCTCCAGCGCTGCCGTGCCGGTTCCGGGATGCGCCACCAGCTCGACCAGCTTCATCACCGGTGCCGGGTTGAAGAAATGCAGGCCCAGCAGGCGCTGGGGTTGCGAAAGCCCCTCGGCCATGGCGGCGACCGACAGCGACGAGGTATTGCTGGCCAGCACCGCATCGGGCGCCAGCACCGATTCCAGTGCCGCGAACAGGGCGCGCTTGACCTCCATGCGCTCGACCACCGCCTCGATGGCCAGATCGGCGGCGCCCATGGCCTCGGGGCCCTCGACGACGGTGATGCGGGCCAGGGTCGCGTCCAGATCGGCTTGCGCCAGCTTGCCGGCCTGGACCCGAGGCGCAAGGCCGGCGCGCAGCCGCTCCAGCGCCGTTTTCCGCGCGTCCGCCGCGGCATCGGTCGCCAGCACGGCAAAGCCGGCGGCGGCATAGGTCTGGGCGATGCCGAGGCCCATCGTGCCCAGGCCGATGACGGCAATGGTGGTCATGTCGGAAACTCCGCGCTGCATCCCATGGACATCATGCCATCGGCAAGAATCATTTCAAGCTTGAAATTTTAAACTTGAAACGAATCCGATTTGCTGGCAGCTTTTCCCCAACAGGCCGAAAAGGCGCAGGGAGGTGAGCGATGAAGATCTTGTGTATGGGCGGTGGCCCGGCTGGACTGTACTTCGCCATTTCGATGAAGCTGCGCGATCCCTCGCACCAGATCACCGTGCTGGAACGCAACAAGGCCAACGACACCTTCGGCTGGGGCGTGGTGCTGTCGGACGACGCGCTGGGGCGGATGCAGCAGAACGACCCCGCCAGCACCGAGGCGATCCGCAGCCATTTCGCCTATTGGGACGATATTGCCGTGGTGCATGACGGGGTGCGCACCGTCTCGGGCGGGCATGGCTTCGCCGGCATCGGCCGCAAGCAGATGCTGGTCCTGCTGCAAGCCCGCGCGCGCGAGCTGGGGATCGACCTGCGCTTCGAGACCGAGTTCCGCTCGGCCGAGGAATACCGCCGGGACTACGACCTGGTGGTGGGCTGCGACGGCATCAACAGCCTGGTGCGCAGCGAATATGCCCAGGTGTTCCAGCCCGATATCGACACCCGCCGCTGCAAGTTCGTCTGGCTGGGCACGCATCAGAAATTCGATGACGCCTTCACCTTCATCTTCGAGCGGACCGAGCATGGCTGGGTCTGGGCGCATGTCTACCAGTTCGACGGCGACACCGCGACCTTCATCGTCGAGACCCTGCCCGAGACCTGGGAGAAGCTGGGCTTTGCCGACATGTCCAAGGAGGAATCGGTCGAGACCTGCCGCAGGATCTTCGAGCGCCATCTGGGCGGCCACGCGCTGATGTCCAATGCCGCGCATCTGCGCGGCTCGGCGGTCTGGATCCAGTTTCCGCGGGTGATCTGCGAACGCTGGTATCACGAGAATGTCGTGCTGATGGGCGATGCGGCGGCGACCGGGCATTTCTCGATCGGCTCGGGCTCGCGGCTGGCCTTCGACAGCGCCATCGCCCTGGCCGAATACCTGCATTCCGAACCGACCATGCAGCGCGCCTTCGAACGCTATCAGGAAGAACGCCGCGTCGAGGTGCTGCGCCTGCAATCGGCCGCCCGCAACAGCCTGGAATGGTTCGAGCAGGTCGAGCGTTACCTGGACATGGAGCCGCTGCAATTCGCCTATTCGCTGCTGACCCGTTCGCAGCGCATCAGCCATGAAAACCTGCGCCTGCGCGACCCCGAATGGCTGGGGCAGGCCGAGGACTGGTTCCAGGAACGCGCCGGCGGGCGCAAGGGCCGGCGGCCGATGTTCGCGCCCTTCCGTCTGCGCGACATGGCGCTGGAAAACCGCATCGTCGTCTCGCCCATGGCGCAATACAAGGCCGTGGACGGCTGCCCGACCGACTGGCATTTCGTCCATTACGCCGAGCGCGCCAAGGGCGGCGCCGGGCTGGTCTATACCGAGATGACCTGCGTCTCGGCCGAGGGGCGGATCAGCCCCGGCTGTCCCGGCCTCTACGCGCCCGAACACGAGGCTGCCTGGACGCGGATCGTCGATTTCACCCATGCCGAGACACGGGCCAAGATCTGCATGCAGATCGGCCATTCCGGCCGCAAGGGCTCGACCCAGCTGGGCTGGCAGGATGCCGACCGGCCGCTGGCCCAGGGCAACTGGCCGCTGATCTCGGCCAGCGCGATCCCGTGGCAGGACGGCAATGCGGTGCCGAAGGCCATGGACCGCGCCGACATGGACATGGTGCGCGACCAGTTCGTCGCCGCGACCCAGATGGCGGCGCGGGCGGGCTTCGACATGGTCGAGCTGCATGCGGCGCATGGCTATCTGATCTCCAGCTTCATCTCGCCGCTGTCGAACCGGCGCGAGGACGACTATGGCGGCAGCCTGGAAAACCGCATGCGCTATCCGCTGGAGGTGTTTCGGGCGATGCGCGCCGTCTGGCCGGAGCAAAAGCCGATGTCGGTGCGCATCTCGGCCAATGACTGGGTGGGCGACGAGGGCGTGACGCCCGAGGAGGCGGTCGAGATCGCCCGGATGTTCGCCGATGCCGGCGCCGACATCATCGACGTCTCGGCCGGGCAGACCAGCACCGGGGCGCGGCCCATCTATGGCCGGATGTTCCAGACCCCGTTCAGCGACCGCATCCGCAACGAGGCCGGGCTCGCGACCATGGCGGTGGGCAATATCACCGAGGCCGACCAGGTGAACGGCATCCTGCTGGCCGGCCGGGCCGATCTGGTCTGCCTGGCGCGGCCGCATCTGGCCGATCCCTATTGGACCTTGCACGCCGCCGTCGAGGCCGGGGACGAGGCCGCAGCCTGGCCCTTGCCCTATCTGGCCGGCCGCGACCAGGCGCTGCGGCTGCGCAGCCGCGCGCAGGAGGCGATCCGGGCATGACGGCGATGGCGGGCAAACGGGTGCTGATCACCGGGGGGGGCACGGGCACCGGCGCCGATCTGGCGCGCGCCTTTGCCGGGGCCGGGGCCGAGGTGGTGATCTGCGGCCGCCGCAAGGCACCGCTGGAGGCCGTGGCCGAACGGACCGGCGCCCGCGCCCTGACCGCCGACGTGACCGACGAGGCCAGCGTCAGGGCGCTGTTCGCCGAGGCCGGCCCCTGCGACATCGTCATCGCCAATGCCGGGGCGGCGGACAGCGCGCCGCTCAGCCGCACCACGCTGGAGCAGTGGAACGCCATGCTGGCGGTGAACCTGACCGGCACCTTCCTGACCTTCCGCGAGGGGCTGGCGCAATTGCCCGGCTGGGGCCGGCTGATCGCCGTGGCCTCGACCGCCGGCCTTCGCGGCTATGCCTATGTCGCGCCCTATGCGGCGGCCAAGCATGGCGTGGTCGGGCTGGTGCGCAGCCTGGCGCTGGAGGTGGCGCGGCGGCCGGTGACGGTCAACGCGCTGTGTCCCGGCTTTCTGGATACCGAGATGACGGCGCGTTCCATCGCCACCATCATGGACAAGACCGGCAAGAGCCGGGATCAGGCCCTGGCCGCGCTGACCGCGACCAATCCGCAGGGCCGGCTGATCCAGCCCGCCGAGGTCAGCGCCGCGGCGCTGTGGCTGTGCGGGCCGGGCTCCGAGGGGGTCAACGGCCAGGCCATCGGTATTTCGGGGGGCGAGGCATGAACGATCCGCTGTCCAAGCGCCGGCTGAAGCTGTGGATCCGCCTGCTGGGCGTCACCCGTGCGGCCGAGGGGCAGCTGCGCGAGTTCCTGCGGGTGCGGCACGACACCACGCTGCCGCGTTTCGACGTGATGGCCGCGCTCTATCGCCGGCGCGAGGGCGTCACCATGACCGAGCTCAGCCGCATGTTGCTGGTCTCGAACGGCAATGCGACGGCGGTGGTGGACCGGCTGGAACGGGACGGGCTGGCGCGGCGCGAGCCCTCGGAAACCGATCGGCGCACCGTCTTCGTCAGCCTGACGCCCGAGGGGCTGGCGGCCTTCGAGGGTTTCGCCGCCGATCACGAGGCCGAGGTGAACCGCATCTTCGCCGGCCTGACCGAGGAGGACATCGAGTTGCTGACCGAGATCCTGAAACGCATGGGGGGCGCGAAATGACCGAGCTGGCCGGGCTGAAGCCGCAGCATTTCATCTGGGAGGTGCGGGACCGCATCGCCACCATCCGCCTGAACCGCCCCGAGCGCAAGAACCCGCTGACCTTCGACAGCTATGCCGAGCTGCGCGACACCTTCCGCGCGCTGGTTTATGCCCGCGACGTGGATGTCGTGGTTCTGGCCTCGAACGGCGGCAATTTCTGCTCGGGCGGGGATGTGCATGACATCATCGGCCCGCTGGTCGGCATGGACATGAAGGGGCTTCTGGCCTTTACCCGCATGACCGGCGATCTGGTCAAGGCGATGATCGGCTGCGGCAAGCCGGTGATCGCGGCGGTGGACGGGATCTGCGTCGGCGCCGGCGCGATCCTGGCCATGGCCTCGGACCTGCGGCTGGCGACGGCGCAGGCGAAATGTGCCTTCCTGTTCACCCGCGTCGGGCTGGCCGGCTGCGATATGGGCGCCTGCGCCATGCTGCCGCGCATCATCGGCCAGGGGCGGGCGGCCGAACTGCTTTACACCGGCCGGGTGATGGGCGCAGAGGAGGGCCATGCCTGGGGTTTCTGGAACGCGCTGCATGACGCGGACGCGCTGGAGGCCGAGGCGCAGGCGCTGGCGCGGCGGCTGGCCGCGGGGCCGGTCTTTGCCCATGGCATCACCAAGACCCAGCTGAACCAGGAATGGAACATGGGGCTGGAACAGGCCATCGAGGCCGAGGCGCAGGCGCAGGCGATCTGCATGCAGACCCGTGATTTCGAGCGCGCCTATCGGGCCTTCGTCGCCAGGGAAAAGCCGGTGTTCGAGGGCGACTGAAGCCGGGGGCTGTCTGCCCCGTTGTCCATTGGTCCTCGGAGCAATGGCGGGCTCAATGGACAACCTCCGAGGATATTTGGACAAGGAAGATGGACAAGAGCTTTCTGGACTGGCCGTTTTTCGAGACCCGCCACCGCGAACTTTCGGCGGCGCTTGAGGATTGGTGCGCCGCGCACCTGCCGGTGGATCACGGCGATGTCGATGCCGCCTGCAAGGTGCTGGTCGCGGCGCTTGGGGCGGCGGGCTTTTTGCGTCATAGCGGCGCGGGCGCGGGCGAGACGCTGGACGTGCGCAGCCTGTGCCTGATCCGCGAGACGCTGGCGCGGCACGATCCGCTGGCCGATTTCGCCTTTGCCATGCAGGGGCTGGGCATGGGGGCGGTGACGCTGTTCGGCACTCCCGGCCAGCGGGAATGGCTGGAGCAAACGCGCGCGGGCCGGGCGATCTCGGGTTTCGCGCTGACCGAGCCCGGCGCCGGTTCGGACGTGGCCAGCACCGCGACGCTGGCCGAGCGTGCCCCGGGCGGCTGGCGGCTGACGGGCGAAAAGACCTATATCTCGAACGGCGGCATCGCCGATCTCTATGTCGTCTTCGCCCGCACCGGCGAGGCACCGGGCGCGCGGGGCTTGTCGGCCTTCCTGATGCCGGCCGACAGCGCCGGGCTGACGATCGCCGAACGGATCGAGGTCATCGCCCCGCATCCCCTGGCCCGGCTGAAGCTGGACGGGGTGGTGCTGCCGGATGCGGCGCTGATCGGCCGGCCGGGCGAGGGGTTCAAGATCGCCATGTCGGTGCTGGACGTGTTCCGCCCCACGGTCGGGGCGGCGGCGCTTGGCATGGCGCGCCGCGCGCTGGACGAGGCCCTGGCGCGGGCGCGGGCGCGGCGGCCGCGGGCCGGCGGCGGCACGCTGGCCGATCACCAGATCGTGCAGGGCCATCTGGCCGACATGGCGCTGAAGGTGGATGCGGCGGCGCTGCTGGTCTATCGCGCCGCCTGGACCAAGGACATGGGCGCGCCGCGCGTCACCCGCGAGGCGGCGATGGCCAAGCTCTATGCCACCGAGGCCGCGCAGGAGGTGATCGACGCCGCGCTGCAACTGCATGGCGGCGACGGCGTGCGCCACGGCAGCGCGGTCGAGGCGCTTTACCGCGACATCCGCGCCCTGCGCATCTACGAGGGCGCCAGCGACGTGCAGCGCGTGGTCATCGCCCGGAGCGTTCTGGCATGATCTACCGGCGCCGCATCCAGGTCGAGTTCAACCATTGCGACCCGGCGGGGATCGTCTTCTATCCCCGTTACTTCGAGATGCTGAACTCGGTGATCGAGAATTTCTTTGCCGAGGTGCTGGCCTATCCTTTCACCCGCATCCATGTCGAGGAGGATTGCGCGGTTCCGACCGTGCAGATCGAGGCCGGGTTTCGCGCGCCCTCGCGTCTGGGCGAGGTGCTGGATTTCGCGCTGGAGGTGCAGCATGTCGGCGGCTCCAGCGCGCGGCTGGTGCAGCGGGCCAGCGCCGGCGGGCAGTTGAAGCTGCAATGCGTCTCGACCCTGGTCTGGGTCACGCCGCAGGGGCGCGCCGCGCCCTGGCCCGAGGCGATCCGCCGCAAGATGATCGCGTTCATGGAGGCAAGCGATGGTGCATGAGGTTCTGCATCCGAGGAACTGGAAGGCGACGCCGGGCTATTCCAACGGCATCGCCGCCACCGGGCGGATGGTGTTCACCGGCGGCATGATCGGCTGGAACGACCAGCAGGAATTCGAGACCGACGATTTCGCCGGGCAGGTGCGCCAGGCGCTGCAATCCATCGTCGCCGTGCTGGCCGAAGCCGGCGCGCGGCCCGAACATCTGGTTCGCCTGACCTGGTATGTCACCGACAAGCGCGAATATCTGGGCGCGCTCAAGGACATCGGGCAAGCCTACAAGGAGATCATCGGCCGGCATTATCCGGCCATGGCGCTGGTGCAGGTCGTGGCCCTGGTCGAGGACCGCGCCAAGGTCGAGATCGAGGCAACCGCCGTGATCCCCGCCTGACGGGGGCGCGGCACAAGCGGGCCAAGGCACGACAAGATGCCGGCCCGCCCAACAGGGAGATTGAAGATGACGGGCAATCCGCCGCTTGGACCCTCGGCGCATGTCGATAGCTTCTCGCGCGACAACCTGCCGCCGGCCGAGCTTTGGCCGCGGCTGAAGCTGGAGGGCTTCGCCTATCCCGAATACCTGAACGCCGCGGTCGAGCTGACCGACCGCATGGTCGAGAAGGGTTTCGGCGACCATATCGCGCTGATCGGCAACGGCCGCATCCGCAGCTACAAGGAACTGACCGACTGGACCAACCGCATCGCCCATGCGCTGGTCGAGACTTACGGCCTGCGGCCGGGCAACCGGGTGCTGATCCGCTCGGCCAACAACCCGGCCATGGTGGCCTGCTGGCTGGCCGCGACCAAGGCCGGGGCGGTGGTGGTCAACACCATGCCGATGCTGCGCGCGGGCGAACTGGCCAAGATCATCGACAAGGCGCAGGTCAGCCACGCGCTTTGCGACACAAGGCTGATGGACGAGCTGGCGCTGGCCGCCAAGGGCAGCCGGCACCTGAAGACCGTGATCGGCTTCGACGGCACGGCGAACCACGATGCCGAGCTGGACCGCGCCGCCCTGTCGCAGCCGGTGCGGTTTCAGGCGGTGCGCACGGGGCGCGACGACGTGGCGCTTCTGGGCTTCACCTCGGGCACCACGGGCGAGCCCAAGGCGACCATGCATTTCCACCGCGACATCCTGATCATCGCCGACGGCTATGCCCGCGAGGTGCTGGAGGTGCGGCCCGAGGATGTCTTCGTCGGCTCGCCGCCTTTGGCCTTTACCTTCGGGCTGGGCGGGCTGGCGGTGTTTCCGCTGCGCTTCGGCGCCTCGGCGGCGCTGCTGGAGAACGCCTCGCCGCCGAACATGGTCGAGATCATCCAGAAATACCGCGCCACCATCTGCTTCACCGCGCCGACCGCCTATCGGGTGATGATGCGGGCGATGGACGAGGGCGCCGACCTGTCCAGCCTGCGCGCCGCCGTCTCGGCCGGCGAGACGCTGCCCGGCCCGGTCTACGAGGAATGGATGGCCAAGACCGGCAAGCCGATGCTGGACGGCATCGGCTCGACCGAGATGCTGCACATCTTCCTGACCAACCGTTTCGGTGACAGCCGCCCGGCCTGCACCGGCCGCCCGGTCGCGGGCTACGAGGCGCGGATCATCGGCCCGGACGGGCGCGAATTGCCGCCGGGCGAGACCGGGCGGCTGGCAGTGCGCGGCCCGGTCGGCTGCCGCTATCTGGCCGACCCCGAGAAGCAGCGCGCCTATGTGCAGGACGGCTGGAACCTGACCGGCGACAGTTTCTGGCGCGACGAGCAGGGCTATTTCCACTTTGCCGCCCGCACCGACGGTATCATCGTCTCGGCCGGCTACAACATCGCCGGCCCCGAGGTCGAGGCGGCGCTGCTGGCCCATCCCGACGTGCTGGAATGCGCCGTGGTCGGCGCCCCGGACGAGGCGCGCGGCCAGATCGTCGAGGCGCATGTCGTGCTGCGCCCCGGTGCCGCGGCCGGCGAGGCCTTGGCCAAATGCTTGCAGGATCATGTCAAATCCGTCATCGCGCCCTTCAAATACCCGCGCCGCGTGGTCTTTGCCGAGGCGCTGCCCAAGACCGAAAGCGGCAAGATCCAGCGATTCCGTCTGCTGGAAGGGCGGGCGTGACCCTTGGGGTTGCGGACTGATGCGCGAAAGCCGTTGCAGCCCGCGACCGCATCATAAAAACATGCGACGACCAATCATCGCGCATTATTCAGGGAGTTCGACATGAAACTGAAAAGACTGCTGATCTGCGGCTCTGCCGCCCTGGCCCTGGCCGGGGCCGCCCAGGCCGAACCCGTCAAGGTGGGCATGATCACCACGCTGTCGGGCGGCGGGGCCGGGCTGGGCGTCGACACGCGCGATGGCTTCCTGCTGGCGCTGAAGAACGCCGGCGATGCCGGAAAGCAGGTCGAGCTGGTGATCGAGGACGACCAGCAGAAACCCGATGTCGCGGTGCAGATCGCCGACAAGATGATCCAGTCCGAACAGGTGGACGTGCTGACCGGCATCGTCTGGTCGAACCTCGCCATGGCGGTGGTGCCGGCGGCGGTGGCGCAGGACAAGTTCTATCTGTCCACCAATGCCGCGCCCTCGCAGCTGGCCGGGGCGGGCTGCAATCCGAAATACTTCTCGGTCTCCTACCAGAACGACAACCTGCACGAGGCGGCGGGCGCCCATGCCACGGATGCCGGCATCGGCAAGGTCTTCATCATGGCGCCGAACTATCCCGCCGGGCAGGATTCGCTGGCGGGCTTCAAGCGTTACTACAAGGGCGAGGTGGTCAGCGAGATCTATACCCAGGTCGGCCAGACCGATTACGCCGGCGAAATCGCCCAGATCCGCGCCAGCGACGCGGATGCGGTGTTCTTCTTCCTGCCCGGCGGCATGGGCATCGCCTTCATGAAGCAATATGCCGAATCCGGCGTCGGCAAGCCGGTGATCGGCCCGGCCTTCAGCTTCAGCCAGGACATCCTGCCCGCGGTGGGCGATGCCGCGCTGGGGGTCAGGAACACCGCGCAATGGTCCAAGGATCTGGACAATGAGGCCAACAAGGCTTTCGTCGAGACCTTCCAGGCCGAATACGGCCGGCTGCCCTCGCTTTACGCGGCGCAGGCCTATGACACGGCCAACCTGCTGCTCTCGGCCGTCGCCAAGGCGGATGTGGGCGATGCCGATGCCTTCCGCGCCGCGCTGGCCGAAGCGGATTTCCCCAGCGTGCGCGGCAAGTTCCGCTTTGGCCCGAACCAGCACCCGATCCAGGACTATTACGTGCGCGAGGTGGTCCGGGAAGGCGAGGTGCTGACCAACAAGATCATCGGCCCGGCCATGGCCGACCATGGCGACGCCTATGCCGAGCAGTGCAAGATGTAAGCCCTGCCGGGCCGGGTCGACAAAGCCCGGCCCCCTGGCAAATCGGGAGAGAAAGCGGTGATGCTTCTGGCCGAGCAGGCGCTGAACGGCCTGCAATACGGGATGATGCTGTTTCTGATGGCGGCCGGGCTGACGCTGGTCTTCGGCGTCATGGGGCTGATCAACCTTGCGCATGGCTCGCTCTACATGACCGGGGCCTTCGCCTGCGCGGCGGCGGCGGCGGCCACCGGCTCGTTCTGGCTGGGGCTGGTCGCCAGCCTGGCGGCGGCCGCCGCCGCGGGTGCGCTGGTCGAGATCGCGGTGATCCGCCGGCTTTACGCCCGCGACCACCTGGACCAGGTGCTGGCGACCTTCGCGCTGATCCTAGTGTTTTCCGAGGGCACGCGCTGGCTCTTCGGTTCCTTCCCGCTTTACCTCAAGCTGCCCGGCTCGCTTTCCGGCGCGGTGGTGCTGCCGGGCGGGCTGCATTATCCGCTGTTCCGGCTGGTGATCATCGGCTTCGGCGCGGCAGTGGCCCTGGGCCTGTGGTGGCTGATCACCCGCACCCGGCTGGGCATCCGCATCCGCGCCGGCGAGGCGGATCGCGAGATGATCGGCGCGCTGGGGGTGGACATCGCCCGGCTCTACACCATCGTCTTTGCGCTTGGCGCGGCGCTGGCGGGACTGGCGGGCGCGCTGGTCGGCACCATCCAGTCGGTGCAGGTCGGCATGGGCGAGCCGGTGCTGATCCTGGCCTTCGTCGTGGTGGTGATCGGCGGCATCGGCTCGATCAAGGGCGCCTTCATCGGCGCGCTGCTGGTCGGCATGACCGACACGCTGGGCAAGGCGCTGCTGCCGGGGCTGCTGTCGCGGGTGCTGGACGCGTCCAGCGCCAATACCGTGGGCGCCTCGCTGGCCTCGGTGCTGATCTATGTGCTGATGGCCGTGGTGCTGATCCTGCGGCCGCAGGGGCTTTTCGGGGCGAGGGCCTGAGCGATGCGAGAGACATTGAACCGCGACACCGCGATCAACCTGGCGATCCTGGCCCTGCTGGTCGCCACCGCCGTCGCCGCGCATCTGCTGGGCGAGGGCTTTGCCGTCACGCTGGCGACCAAGGCGGCGATCTTCGGCCTGGCGGGGGTGGGGCTGAACCTGGCGCTTGGCTATGGCGGGCTGATCTCGTTCGGCCATGCCGCCTTCTTCGGCATCGGCGGCTATGTGACCGCGATCCTGGCCAGCCATGCCGCGGCGGGCACGCCGGTCGCCACGCTGCCCTTCACCGTCATGGGCAGCAACGAGATGCTGGGCATCTGGCCCATGGCGATGCTGGCGGCGGGGCTGGCGGCGCTGGCCATCGGGGCGCTGTCCTTGCGCACCTCGGGCGTCTATTTCATCATGGTGACGCTGGCCTTCGCGCAGATGCTTTACTATTTCGCCATCAGTTGGCCGCGCTACGGCGGCGAGGACGGGCTGAGCTTCTATGTCCGCAACAGCTTTCCCGGCCTGAACACCTTTGCCCCGATCCAGTATTTCGCCATCTGCGCCACATTGCTGGCCGTGGCGCTGGCCTTTACCGCGGTCGTTACCCAGTCGCGCTTTGGCCTGGCCTTGCAGGCGGCGCGGCAGAACAGCCAGCGCACCGTCGCCGTCGGCATCCGCCCCTATGCGATCCGGCTGACGGCTTTCGTGCTGTCGGGGATGATCGTCGGGCTGGCGGGGTCGCTTTACGCCGATCTGAACCGTTTCGTCAGCCCGGCCATGCTGTCCTGGCACATGTCGGGCGAGATCATGGTCTTCGTCATCCTGGGCGGTGTGGGGCGGCTTTGCGGCCCGGTCGCGGGTGCGGCGATCTTCATCCTGCTGGAGCATGTGCTGGGCGGCATCAGCGATTACTGGCAGGCGCTGCTGGGCCTTCTGCTGCTGGGGATCGTGCTGTTCGCGCCGGGCGGGCTGATCGGCATCGTCACGAAAAGGGGCCGCCATGCCTGAACCCAAGCTGAACGAACCCATCCTGGAGATCCGGGGCCTGCGCAAGGCCTTCGGCGCCTTGCTGGCGACCGACGATGTCAGCCTGGACCTGCGCCCGGGCGAGATCCACGCCCTGATCGGCCCGAACGGCGCCGGCAAGTCCACGCTGATCAAGCAGATCGTCGGCGAGATCCGACCCGACGCCGGCAGCATCCGCTTCGAGGGGCAGGTGATCGACGGGCTGGGCGCCGCGGCGCGGGCGCGGCTGGGGCTGGCGCGCAGCTTCCAGGTGTCCTCGGTGATCCCGGATTTCACCGTGCTGCAAAACGTCATGCTGGCGGTGGCCGGGGCCAGCGGCACGGTGTTCCGCTTTCACCTGCCGGCGCTGGCCGACCGCAAGCTGACCGAACCCGCCCTGTTCCATATCGAGCAGGCGGGCCTGGCCGGGCGGCACCTGGTCCCGGCCGCGAGGCTTTCGCATGGCGAGCGCCGCAAGCTCGAGATTGCCATGGCGCTGGCCCTGCGCCCGCGCGCCTTCCTGCTGGACGAGCCGATGGCCGGCATGGGGCTGGAGGGCGGGCGACAGCTGACCGCGATCCTGTCGGAGCTGCGCAACGAGGCGCCGATCCTGCTGGTCGAACATGACATGGATGCGGTCTTTGCGCTGGCCGACCGCATCTCGGTGCTGGTCTATGGCCGCGTCATCGCCACCGGCAGCGTGGCCGAGATCCGCGCCAATCCCGAGGTGCGGCGCTCCTATCTGGGAGAGGATGCATGACCCGGCTTTTGGAACTGCGCGACGTGACCGCATCCTATGGCCCGGTGCAGGCGCTGTTTGGCATCACGCTGGATCTGGATCAGGGCGAGGTGGTGGCGCTGATGGGCCGCAACGGCATGGGAAAGACCACGACGATCCGCTGCATCAGCCGCCTGATGCCGCATTCCGGCGGCAGCCTGCGCCTTGCCGGCCGCGATGTCGCCGGGCTTTCCGCGCCCAAGGTGGCGCGGCTGGGCGTCGGGCTGGTTCCCGAGGGCCGGCGCTGCTTCGCGCCGCTGACCGTGGCCGAGAACCTGACCGTCGCCGCCCGTCCCGGCCCTTGGGACATGGCCCGGGTCTGCGCGCTGTTTCCCCGCCTGCAGGAACGCATGGGCCAGGTCGCGCGCACCCTGTCGGGGGGCGAGCAGCAGATGCTGGCCATCGGCCGGGCGCTGATGACCAATCCGCGCCTGCTGGTGCTGGACGAGGCGACCGAGGGTCTGGCCCCGGTCGTGCGGCAGGAGATCTGGGCCGGCGTGCGGCGGCTGAAATCCGAGGGGTTGTCGATCCTGCTGGTGGACAAGTCGCTCAGCGAGATCGCCTCGGTCGCCGACCGCGCCGTGATCGTGGAACGCGGCGCGACGGTCTGGCAGGGCGGCATCGCCGACCTGACCGCCGACCTGACCGACCGCTATCTGGGGGTATGAATGGCGGTGGCGATTTACCGGGGGATGACCCGGCAGGAACTGGACGTGGCCTATAGCAACACTGGCAGGCTTGCGGATTTTCCGGGGCTGATGCGGGATTTCCGCGCCCGCAGCGACCGGTTCTACGCCGCGCATGACTGCCGGCGGGATCTGCGTTACGGCCCCGGCGCGCGCCAGACCTATGACTGGTTTTCCTGCGGCCGGCCGGATGCGCCGGTCTTCGTCTTCATCCACGGCGGCTATTGGCAAAGCTGCGTCAAGGAGGATTTCGCCTTCTGCGCCCAGGGCCCCATGGCGCGCGGCCATGACGTGATCCTGGCCGAACACACCTTGGGGCCCGAGGCGTCGATGACGCAGATCGTGGCCGAGATCGGGCAGCTTCTGGACCATCTGGCGGCACAAGGGGTCGGGCCGCTTTGCCTGGCCGGGCATTCCGCGGGCGGGCACCTGGCGGCCATGCATCGGGGCCATCCCGCCGTCGGCTCGGTCCTAGCGATCAGCGGGCTGTTCGACCTGGAGCCGATCGGCCTGGGCCAGTTGAACGACAAGCTGCGACTGACCGCGGCCGAGATCGCCGCCTGCAGCCCGCAGCGCAATATCGGCGCCGGCGCGCCCATGTTGATCGCTGTCGGCGCCGAGGAACTGCCGGAACTGATCCGCCAATCCGACGATTATGCCGGGGCCTGCCGGCTGGCGGGCGAGCGGGCGGCGCTGCTGCACGTTCCGGGCTGCGACCATTTCCAGGTGCTGGACGATCTGGCGGACCCGGCCGGGATGCAATTGTCGGCCCTGGCGGCGCCGGACATGCGGCCCTGATCCGGGCGTGTGGCGCGGGGTTCAGCGATTGCTGTCGATCCAGCGCGACAGCAACTGGCGGTCGCGGAAGCATTCGTCGGGCACGGCGCGGCGCTTGAGCCGGGCGATGCGCTCGGCAAAGGCGACCTGTTTCGATGTCGGCAGTCCCGTGGCCGGCCGCATCCGCGCCTGCGCCTCGATCCAGGCGCTGAGCGTGCGGCGGTCCTGCTGCACATCCCAGGGCAGCAGCGTCTGGTTCCTCAGCGCCAGCGAGCGGGCATAGGCGATCTGGCGCGGCGTGGCCGGCAGGGCAAAGGTGGTGGCATCCATGGCGGATCTCCCTTGCGGATCATGGCCCCAACCTAGAACATATCGGGAACAAAATCAATCCGGGGGGAGCGATGCCGCCGCGGCTAGAGGGTCAGGCGGCGGGTCACGATCTTTTCGATCTCCAGGATGGCCATGGTCACGACGCCGGCCAGCACGATCACCAGCCCGTCGACAAAGGCCAGGGGCGCGCTGTCGAACAGGGCGTGCATGAAGGGCGCATAGGTGAACAGAAGCTGCGCCGCGACCACCACGGCAATCGCTCCCAGCACCGCGGGCGTGCCCATGGCGCCGATCAGGCTGAAGGATGTGCGATGCAGGTAGCGCACGTTGAACAGGTAGAAGATCTCCATCACCACCAGCATGTTGACCACCATGGTGCGGGCACCCTCGATCCCGTAGCCGCGATGCTGGGCATAGGCGAAGATGCCGAACACCCCCAGCATGAACAGCACCGAGACGAAGCCGATGCGCCAGACCAGGAAGCGCGACAGGATCGGCGCGTCGCGCGGCCGCGGCGGGCGGTTCATCACGTCGGGCTCGGGCGGCTCGAAGGCCAGCACCAGGCCCAGGGTGACGGTCAGGATCATGTTGATCCACAGGATCTGCACCGGCGTCATCGGCAGGGTCACGCCCAGGATGATGGCCAGGATCACGCAAAGCACCTCGCCGCCATTGCTGGGCAGCGTCCAGCCGATCACCTTGCGGATATTGTCGTAGACGGTGCGGCCCTCATGCACGGCGGCGACGATCGAGGCGAAGTTGTCGTCCAAGAGCACCATCTGCGCCGCCTCCTTGGCGGCTTCGGTGCCCTTGCGGCCCATGGCGACGCCGACATCGGCCTGCTTGACGGCGGGCGCGTCGTTCACCCCGTCGCCGGTCATGGCGACGATATGGCCGTTCGCTTGCAAGGCATTGACGATGCGCAGCTTGTGCTCGGGCGTGGCGCGGGCAAAGACACTGACCTCCTCGACCACCTGGCGCAGCCTTTCGTCGGGCATGCCGTCCAGCGCGGTGCCCTCCAGCACCTTCGGGTCGTCGGCGATGGCCAGCTGCCGGGCGATGGCCGCCGCCGTGCCCTTGTGGTCGCCGGTGATCATCTTGATCGCGATCCCGGCCGAGCGGCATTCGGCCACCGCGGCGATGGCCTCGTCGCGCGGCGGGTCGATGAAGCCGGCCAGGCCCAGGAAGGTCAGCCCGCTTTCGACCATGGCGAAATCCAGCCGCTCTACCTCGGGGCCGGCGGCAAGGCTGGCAAAGCCCAGCACCCGCTCGCCGCCCTCGGCACAGGCGTCGATGCATTCCTGCCAATAGCCGGGATCGAGCGGCAGGGTGGTGCCGCCCGCCGCCTGCGCCGCGCACATGGCCAGCACCCGTTCCGGCGCGCCCTTGACGAAGATGCGCCGCCCGCCCTGCGGGGTTTCGTGCAGCGTCGCCATGAAACGGTGCTGCGCGTCGAAGGGGATCTCGTCCAGCCGGTTCCAGGCGGCGCGTTCGGTTTCCGGGTGCAGGCCGGCCTTGGCGGCGGTGGCGACCAGCGCGCCTTCCATCGGGTCGCCCAGCACGGCCCAAAGCCCGTCGCGTTCGACCAGCAGGGCGTCGTTGCACAGAAGCCCGGCGCGGATCAGGGCGTCGCGCTCGGGGTCGGGCAGGGGCTCGGCGCCGTCGGGGCCGGAAAACCGCCCCTCGGGGGCATAGCCGGTGCCGGATACCGCGGTCAGGCTGGCGGCAGTCACCAGATGGCGCACGGTCATTTCGTTGCGGGTCAGCGTGCCGGTCTTGTCCGAGCAGATCACCGAGGTCGCGCCCAGCGTCTCAACCGCGGGCAGGCGGCGCACCACGGCATTGCGCGCGGCCATGCGGCGCACGCCGATGGCGAGCGTGATGGTGATCACGGCGGGCAGCCCCTCGGGGACCACGCCGACCGCCAGCGCCACCACCACCATCAGCGCATCCAGCGGGGCATAGCCCCGGAACAGCGTGGCAAAGGCGAACAGCAGCGCCGCGGTGGCGATGGCGAACCAGGTAAAGCGGGTGCCGAAGGCGTTGATCTGGCGCAGAAGCGGTGTGGTCAGGGTCTGCACGGCGCCGATCATGCCGGAAATGCGGCCGATCTCGGTTCGCGGGCCGGTCGCCACGGCCACGCCGATGCCCTGGCCGGTGGTAATCAGCGTGCCGGAATGCAGGATCGGCGCGCGGTCGCCAAGCGCGGCATCGGGCGTCACCGGCGTTTCGGTCTTTTCCGCCGGCACCGATTCGCCGGTCAGGAGCGCCTCGTCGGCGCTGAGCCCGCGGGCGCGCAGCAGGCGCAGGTCGGCGGGCACCTTGTCGCCGGCCTCGACCACCACGATGTCGCCGGGCACGATCTGCCGGGTGTCGAGGGTGTGCCGCTCGCCCTCGCGCAGCACCACGGCATGGGGGGCGATCATGTCGCGGATGGCGTCCAGCGCGCGTTCGGCCTTGCCCTCCTGGACAAAGCCGACGACGGCGTTGACCAGCACCACGACGACGATCACCGCGCCGTCGATGACATGCCCCAGCGCGATGGCCGCGACCGCCGCCGAAAGCAGGAAATAGATCAGCGCATTGTTGAACTGCGCGAGGAAGCGCAATGCCGGATGGGTGCGGGCGGCGGGCGGCAGCTCGTTCGGCCCGAAACGCTCCAGCCGCCGCGCGGCCTCGTCATGGGCCAGCCCGTCCAGGCTGGTCGCCAGCGCGGTGCAGACCTCCTCGCCGCTCTGGGCGTGCCATGCGGACCCGTCCGGCACGATCTCGGCTGGCTTCATGGCGCTCTCCTTCGGCAGTCACCTGTCCCGGACCTGTTTGGCGGCATTCGTCCCTGCGTGCAATGCGCGGGGCCGGGCCCTAGCGTTGCAGCACATAGCTGCCGGGCGCATCGGCCAGCGGTGCATAGCCGGCCCTGCGGGCGCCCAGGGCCGGCGGCGGGACGTGCTTGGCCGAGGAATGCGCGGCCAGCCATCCGGTCCAGGCCTCCCACCAGGAACCCGGCCGCGCCTCGGCGGTCTCGGCCCAACTGTCGGGGCTGGGGCAGCGTCCGCCGGCCTCGCGCAGCGCGATGCGATAGCGCCGGCGCGGCCGGCCCGGCTCGCTGACGATGCCGGCATTGTGGCCGCCGCTGGTCAGCACGAAGGTCAGCTCGGTATTGCTGAGGTAATGGATCTTGAAGACCGAGCGCCAGGGCGCGACATGGTCGCGCTCGGTGCCGACGACGAAGATCGGTACGCGGATGTTCTGGATCGCAGCGGGCCGGCCCTCGACCATGAAGCGTCCGGCGGCCAGTTCGTTGTCCAGGTAGAGCCGCTTGAGGTATTCGGCATGCATCCGGTAGGGCATGCGCGTCGAATCGGCGTTCCAGGCCATCAGGTCGATCATCGGCTTGCGCTCGCCCATCAGGTAGTCATGCACCATGCGCGACCAGATCAGGTCGTTCGAGCGCAGCAGCTGGAAGGCCCCAGCCATCTGGTCGGCGGACAAATAGCCCCGGTTCCACATTATGCTTTCCAGAAGGTTGACCTGGCTGTGGTCGATGAACAGCGCCAGCTCTCCCGGCTCGCTGAAATCGGTCTGCGCCGCCAGCAGGGTCAGGCTGGCCAGCCGGTCGTCGTCGCCATGCGCCATATCGGCGGCGGCGATCGACAGCAGCGTGCCGCCCAGGCAATAGCCGACGGCATGGACCTTGCGCTGCGGCAGGATGGCGCCGACCGCATCCAGCGCCGCCATCACCCCCAGCCGGCGATAGTCGTCCAGTGACAGGTCGCGATCCTCGGCCGTGGGATTGCGCCAGGAGATGCAGAAGACCGTATGCCCCTGCGCCACCAGGTGCCGGATCAGCGAGTTCTGCGGCGACAGGTCCAGGATATAGTATTTCATGATCCAGGCCGGCACGATCAGGACCGGCTCGGCCAGCACCGTTTCGGTCGTGGGGGCGTATTGGATCAGCTCGATCAGGTGGTTGCGATAGATCACCTTGCCGGGTGTCACCGCCACGTCCTTGCCGACCACGAAAGCCTCGGTCCCGACCGGGGGCTGGCCGGTGGCCTGGCGGATCACGTCCTCGGTCCAGTTGCGCATGCCGGCGACCAGGTTCATGCCGCCGGTCTTCATGGTGCGGGCGATCACCTCGGGATTGGTGAAGGGCAGGTTCGAGGGCGAGAACACGTCCAGCATCTGCCGCGCGGCGAAGGAGACGATCTCCTCGTGATGCGGGTTCACGCCGGGCACCTCATGCGTGGCATTGTGCCACCATTGCTGTTGCAGCAGGAAGGCCTGCGCCCAGATGCTGAAGGGCGGCTTCTTCCAGCCCTCGGCGGCAAAGCGATAATCGCCGGGCAGCGGGTCGATGCAGGCCGGCGTCTCGCGGTCCACGCCAAGCGCGGCCAGGTGGCACAACAGCCGCGCGGCCTTGCGGTTGGCCTTGTCGACCAGTTCCATCCGCTTGCCCGGCGCGGCGGCCAGGTGCATGGTCCAATCCTGCAGGGCCAGCGTCAGCGCCGCCGGCGACAGCCCGCCGGTGAACTGCGCCGCCATTGCCTCGCGCATGCGGTCGAAGGTGCGGAAGGCTTCGCGCCCCAGCGTCTCGGGGCAGGGCACGGGCGGCAGGTCGGCGGATGCGGATGCGGCAGCGGGCTTCGGTGCGCTGGTCGGGGTCTTCATGGGCATCTCCTTGGCGGACGCGGGGGCGGGCACGCAGGGACCGGATGACGATGGGGCGCGGCTCGGTCCTTCCGACCTGGCGGCGCCAGCATCTTGCCCACCCTTGCGGATATCAAGCCGCCAGGACGTTGATTCAAGTCAAGTCGCGTGGGTTTTCCCGGGCCCTGGCCCCTTCGCGCCCGTCAGTCCCGCGCGCCCCGGCGCCGGGCCCAGAGCAGCCAGCCCGCCCAAAGCGCCGCCAGCGAGAACCAGGTCAGGGCATAGCCCAGGTGGCTGTTGCGGAAACGGACCACGGTCAGCCCGCCGATGGGCTGCGCCCCGTCGCCCTGGGCATCGGCGTCGAGAAACCAGGGCGCGACCGGGCCAAGCCCCTGCGCCGCGGCGATGGCGGCAGTGTCGCGGGAATACCAGCGCCCGGCCGCGGGATCGTTGCCGCGCAGGAAGGCGCCGCCGGGCTGGCTCATGCGCAGCAGGCCCGTCACCGTGACCTCGCCCTGGGGGAGGGGGCGGTCGTCGCGGGCGGTATCCGCGACGAAGCCGCGATTGACCAGCAGGGTCCAGCCCTCGGGCGTTTGCAGCGGCGTCATCACCCAGAAGCCCGGCCCGCGTTCCGTCACCGCCTTGACCAGCGTGTCGCTGTCCGCGCGATAGGTTCCCGTCACCGCGATGCGGCGGTATTCGGCATCGCGCGCGTCCATCCCGGCCCATTCGGCAGGTCCGGGGGCGGGGACCGGGCCTGCCGCCAGCCGCGCCTCGACCCGCGCGATCAGGTCGGTCTTCCAGGCCAGCCGCTGCACCTGCCAGAGCCCCAGCGCCATCAGCGCCAGGAACACCGCCAGCGCCCCGGCCGGCGCCGCCAGCCGGCGCAGGGTCACGAACCGAAGCCCTGCATCAGCTCATGGTCCATCTGCGGCATCATGTTGGTGTTCATGTGATACATGACCCAGAGCGAGCCGGCCAGCAGGATGACCACCACCACCACGGTGAAGATGGTGGAGAGCATGGTCCAGCCCTCTTCCTGCCTGCCGTTCATGTGCAGGAAATAGACCATGTGGACCAGGATCTGCACCACGGCAAAGCCGATCACCGTGACGGCGGTCAGGGCGCGGCTTTCGAAGCCGCCGGCCATGACCAGGCCGAAGGGGATCGCGGTCAGGATCACCGAGAGCAGGAAACCCTTGAGGTAAGAGGCATAGCTGCCATGGTCGTGGCCGTGATCGTCGTGATGCGCGGCATGGGCGTGTTCGGCGGACATCAGATCATCCCCAGCAGATAGACGAAGGTAAAGACGCCGATCCAGATGACGTCGAGGAAATGCCAGAACATCGACAGGCAGACCATGCGGCGCTGGTTCGCCGGGATCAGCCCGGTCCGGGTGATCTGCACCATCAGCGTCACCAGCCAGATCGAGCCGAAGGTGACATGCAGCCCATGCGTGCCGACAAGCGTGAAAAAGGCCGACAGGAACCCGGACCGCTGCGGCCCGGCGCCGATATGGATCAGGTGGTGGAACTCGTAAAGCTCGATGGCCAGGAAGCACAGGCCGAAGAACAGCGTCACCGCCAGCCAGCGCAGCGTGCCGCGCTGGTCGCCCTTGCCCATGGCCAGCATGGCGAAGCCGAAGGTGATCGAGGACAGCAGCAGCATGGCGGTGTTGACCGCCACCAGTTCCAGGTCGAACAGGTCCTTCGGTCCCGGCCCGGCGGCGAAGCTGGTGCCCAGCACGCCATAGACCGCGAAGAGCACCGCGAACATCAGGCAGTCGCTCATCAGGTAGACCCAGAAGCCTAGGCTGGTCGAGGCGCCCTCGGGGTGGTGATGGGGCTCAAGCTCCCAGTATTGGCGCATGGTGTCGGTTGTCGCGTGGCTCATCTCTCAAACCCCCTGCGCAAGCTGGCGCGTCCGGGCATCCTCGGTCGCCTCGATGTCCGAGACGGGGATGTAATAGTCGCGGTCGTAGTTGAAGGTATGGGCGATCGACACGGCGATGATGCCCAGGAAGCTCAGGGCCGCCAGCCACCAGACATACCAGACCAGCGCCATGCCGCAGACCATGGCCAGCGCGGCCAGGATCACGCCGGCGCCGGTGTTCTTGGGCATGTGGATCGGCATGTAGCCCCCGGTCGGACGCACGGCGCCCTGCTGCTTCATCTCCCACCAGCTGTCCAGCCCGTGCGAGATCGGGCTGAAGGCGAAGTTATAGGCCGGGGGCGGCGAGGAGGTCGCCCATTCCAGCGTGCGCCCGTCCCAGGGATCGCCGCTGACGTCGCGATAGTCCGGCCGGTTGCGGCGCAGGATCGAGACGCCGAACTGCACGAACATGGCCGCGATGCCGCAGGCGATCAGCACCGCGCCGAAGGCGGCGATGGCGAACCAGATCCGCAGGTCCGGGTCGTCGAAGACGCGCAGCCGCCGCGTGACGCCCATCAGGCCCAGGATGTAAAGCGGCATGAAGGCCACCCAGAAGCCCACGACCCAGAACCAGAACGAGACCTTGCCCCAGAACACGTCCAGCTTGAAGCCGAAGGTTTTGGGCCACCAGAAGTTGATGGCCGCGAACAGGCCGAACAGCACGCCGCCGATGATCACGTTGTGGAAATGCGCGATCAGGAACAGCGAGTTGTGCAGCACGAAATCCGCCGGAGGCACCGCCAGCAGCACGCCCGTCATGCCGCCGATCACGAAGGTCAGCATGAAGGCGATGGTCCACATCATCGGCAGCTCATAGCGGATGCGGCCGCGATACATGGTGAACAGCCAGTTGAAGAGCTTGGCCCCGGTCGGGATCGAGATGATCATCGTGGTGATCCCGAAGAACGAGTTCACCGAAGCGCCCGAGCCCATGGTGAAGAAATGGTGCAGCCAGACCAGATAGGACAGCACCGTGATGCAGACGGTCGCGTAGACCATCGAGGAATAGCCGAACAGCCGCTTGCCCGAGAAGGTCGAGGTGACCTCGGAAAACACGCCGAACAGCGGCAGGATCAGGATATAGACCTCGGGGTGGCCCCAGATCCAGATGAGGTTGATATACATCATCGGATTGCCGCCAAGGTCGTTGGTGAAGAAATTGGTGCCGACATAGCGGTCCAGCGTCAGCAGGATCAGCGTCATGGTCAGCACCGGGAACGAGGCGACGATCAGGATGTTGGCGCAGAACGAGGTCCAGGTGAAGACCGGCATCCGCATCATGGTCATGCCCGGCGCCCGCATCTTCAGGATCGTCACCAGCAGGTTGATCCCCGACAGCGTGGTGCCGACGCCGGCGACCTGCAACCCCCAGATGTAATAGTCCACCCCGACCCAGGGGCTGTAGCCGATACCCGACAGCGGCGGAAAGGCCAGCCAGCCGGTCTGCGCGAACTCGCCCAGAAACAGCGAGGCCATGGTGATGACCGCACCCCCCACCGTCATCCAGAACGAGAAATTGTTGAGGAAGGGGAAGGACACGTCGCGCGCGCCGATCTGCAGCGGCACGATATAGTTCATCAGCCCGGTGATGAAGGGCATCGCCACGAAGAAGATCATGATCACGCCATGGGCCGTGAAGATCTGGTCGTAGTGATGCGCGTTCAGGTAGCCCTCGGAGCCGCCGAAGGCCCAGACCTGCTGCAGCCGCATCATGACCGCATCGGCAAAGCCGCGCAGGAACATGACCAGCGCCAGCACGATATACATGATGCCGATCTTCTTGTGATCGACCGAGGTGAACCATTCGCGCCAGAGCCAGCCCCAGAGCCGGTATTTCGTCAGCGCGGCCAGCAGCGCGATGCCGCCCAGGGCGACGACGACGAAGGTGGCCCAGACGATCGGCTCCTTCGGGATCGCGTCCCAGTTCAGCCGGCCCAGAAGAAAGGTGGTCTCGTTGGAAAAGGTAGCCATGCTTTGCGTCCGATCAGAAGTTCCGCGCCCGGCCCTCGGCGGGGTCCAGCAGCGTGACGGCATTGTCTTGCGAGGGGGCGAAGGGCCCTTTCGGCGGCACCAGCGCATGGCCGCGCAGCGGGGCCGTGTCCAGCGGCGCGCGGGCCAGCTCGGGCGATTGGCCGAACATCAGCGCCGAATCCTCGGGCGTGCAGAACGAGGCGACCTGGAAGGGTTCCCAGCCCAGCACCGGCGCGCGGGTGCCGCGGCGCTGATGCTTGTCATAGGTCAGGGCCGTCACGTTCATCGTACCGGCCAGCCCGGTGCCGCCCTGCGCGTCCAGCGCCATCATCTCGGCCATGCAGATCTTGCCCGGCTCGACGCACATGTTGACGATGCGCTGGAACAGCTGCGGGTCGACCTCGGCAAAGGACATCGGCGGCACGTTCTCGCTGGGCGCCTCCAGTTCCAGGTAGCGCGGGCGGTCCAGCGTGCCGCCGGTGGCCCGCGCCTTTTCGACCCAGGCGTCGAAGCCGGCCTCGTCGGTGGCATGCGCCTTGAAATGCATCCCCGAGAAGCCGTGTCCCGAATAATGCGAGGCGATGCCCTTGTATTCGCCGGGATGGTTGAAGACGCCGTTCAGCTTGGTCTCCATCCCCGGCATGGCATAGATCATGCCGGCCATCGCGGGGATGTAGAAGGCGTTCATCACCGAGGTCGAGGTCAGCCTGAACGCGACCGGGCGATCCACCGGCACGGCCAGCTCGTTGACCGAGGCGATGCCCTGCTCGGGATAGATGAACAGCCATTTCCAGTCCATCGCCACCACCTGCACCGGCAGCGGCTCATGCGCCTCGGTCAGCGGGCGGTCGGCGCTGATGCGGTCCAGCGGCCGATAGGGATCCAGCAGATGCGTGCCGACCCAGGTCAGCGCGCCCAGGGTGATGATGATCAGAAGCGGCGCGGCCCAGATGACGAATTCCAGCTTGGTCGAATGATCCCAGTCCGGGCGATAGTCGGCGTCCTTGTTCCTTTCGCGATAGCGGCGGGCAAAGATCACGGTCAGCACCATCACCGGCACGATGATCAGCAGCATCAGCAGGGTCGAGATCACCAGCAGGTCGCGCTGCCGCGCGGCCACGTCCCCGGCGGGCGCCAGCACCTCGGCCTTGCAGGCGGCAAGCGGAATCAGCAAGGCAAGCCAGGGCAGGCGGGCGAATTTTCTTATGTAGGTCATTGGACTACCCGATGTCGGTGAGCGACGGGAACGGAGGGCTGAGTCGCGGGGCGCGACATGGCACGGGGCGAATTACCTTGATCTAGATCAAATCCGCCATGCGACGTTTTGTCCTATACAGTTCAGTTTTGGCTTGCGGCAGCTATGAGGCCGGAAACGCCGCGGCGGGTTGGCCCGTGCCCGGCACGAATCTGCATCGCATCGGATTCCTCGACACATGAGCACCACCTCCTCCACGCCCGCCGTGCAATCGGCCGCCCCGTCCTCGCATGGCCGCCACCGGGTTTCGCCCTCGGATGTCGCGGTGGGCGTCATCATCGGGCGCACCTCGGAATTCTTCGATTTCTTCGTCTTCGCCATCGCCTCGGTGATCGTCTTTCCGCAGCGGATCTTTCCCTTTGCCGATCCGCTGACCGGGACGCTCTTGTCCTTCGCGCTGCTGGCGCTGGCCTTCGTCGCCCGACCGCTGGGCAGCGTGCTGTTCATGAGCATCGACCGCCGCCACGGCCGCGTGACCAAGCTGACCGCGGCGCTGTTCCTGATGGGGACCGCGACCGTCGCCATGGGCCTCATCCCCAGCTACGAGAACGTCGGCGGCTGGGCCGTGGCCATCCTGGCCGTGCTGCGTATCGCGCAGGGGCTGGCCCTGGGCGGCGCCTGGGACGGCATGCCCTCGCTGCTGGCGCTGACCGCGCCGCGCCATCGCCGCGGCTTTTACGCCATGGTGCCGCAGCTGGGCGCACCCATCGGGCTGATCGTGGCCAGCCTGCTGTTCGCCTATCTGGCGGCCAACCTGACGGCGCAGGATTTCCTGGACTGGGGCTGGCGCTATCCGTTCTTCGTCGCCTTCTCGGTCAATGTCGTGGCGCTGTTCGCGCGGCTGCGCATCGTCGCGACCGAGGAATTCGCCGAGCTGTTCGAATCGCGCGAACTTCAGCCGACCCGCATCGGCAAGACCCTGCGCGAGGACGGCGGCGCGATCCTGATCGGCATCTTCGTGCCCCTGGCCAGCTTTGCCATGTTCCACATGGTCACGGTCTATCCGCTGTCCTGGATCTATCTTTACACCGACGAAACGCTGCTGAGCTTCCTGATCATCGAGGCGGTGGCGGCGACCGGCGGCATCCTGGCCATCCTGCTGTCGGGCTGGCTGGCCGACCGCTTCGGCCGGCGCAACCTGCTGCTGGTGGGCGCGCTGCTGATCGGCGGCTTTGCCGCGCTGGCGCCGCTGCTGCTGTCCGGCGGCCAGACCGGCGAGCTGGTCTACATGATCGTCGGCTTCTTCATCCTCGGCCTCAGCTTCGGGCAAAGCTCGGGCGCGGTGGCCTCGCTGTTCGAGGCGCGCAACCGCTATACCGGCTCGGCCATCGTCTCGGACCTGGCCTGGATGTTCGGCGCGGGCTTTGCGCCGCTGACCGCGCTGTTGCTGTCCACCTGGCTGGGATTGCCCGCCGCGGGGCTTTATCTGCTGTCGGGCGCGGTCTGCTCGACCGTTGCCATCCTGCTTTCGGGCAAGCTGGAGTTCCGCGCCGTCGACCCCTGATCGCGGCCCTTCCGCACCCCCACCCGCGGCAAGGATGTTGTGCAAGCCCTGGGCTTAGGCTTATCAAGGTATTGCGAGCAGGAGGAAGGCCGGTATGGCGCCGGGCGCAGCCTTGAAAAGGTTGCGCCTGGTGCGGTTTCAAGGTTGGGAGGGGGCAGAGAATCCATGCGCGATTCCTCTGAAGCGGTGGCTTGATGTCTGTTGGCCGGGCGGCGGGAAGGCCGGCGATGACGGCCGTCGAGCGCGCGCAGCGCCACGAGCAGCGCGAGATGGTGACGCTGGTTACCGCGCGGGTGGGCGACGCCATCCTGCGCAAGCCGCATTTCGTCGATGCCGAAACCGACCTGCTGACGCTGTGCCGCGAACTCGCGGCGCGCGGCATCACCGATGCGCTGGTGCGGGACGGCACGCGCTTGGGCATCTTCACCACCACCAACCTGGTGCAGGCGATCCTGCGCGAGACGCCCCCCGCGGCGCTGAAGGTGCGCGACTTCACCAGCTTCACGCCCTTTTCCGTCTCGATCGACGACGACCTTTTCGACGCGATGACGCTGATGCTGCGCCACCGCATCCACCGCGTGTTGGTGCGCGAGGGCGATGCGGTTGCCGGCATTCTCAGCCAGCTGGACCTGATGGGCTTCCTGGCCAACCAGTCGCACCTGGTCGCGGCCGAGATCGCGCGGGCGACCAGCCCGGCCGAACTGGCCCGGCCCGCCGCCCAGGTCGAGGCGCTGATCCGCGCCCTGCACGAGGACGGCGTGCGAATCGAGGTCATCGCCGGGCTGGTCGGCGGGCTGAACCGGCAGATCTTTCGCCGGCTGTGGCAGCTGCTGGCGCCGCAGGCGCTGCGCGACAACAGCTGCCTGATCGTCATGGGCAGCGAGGGGCGGTCGGAACAAATCATCCGCACCGACCAGGACAACGCCCTGATCCTGCGCGACGATTTCAGCTTCGACGGGCTCGACCGGGTGACGCAGGCCTTTACCGAGGCATTGATCTCCTTCGGCTATCCGCCCTGTCCGGGCGGCATCATGCTGAGCCGGCCGCTGTGGTGCCAGAGCGTGCAGGGCTTCGGCGACACCATCCGCGACTGGGTCCATGGCGGCGATGCCGAGGGGCCGATGAACCTGGCGATCTTTCTCGATGCCGCGGCGGTGGCGGGCGACGAAGGGCTCTTGGTCGCGCTGCGGGACCGGCTGCGGCGCATCCTGACCGGCAGCGACAGTTTCCATGCCCGCTTCGCCGCCGCGATCCGGCAGTTCGACAGCGGCGCCGAGGGCGGCTGGTGGCGTCGCCTGCCGGGGATGCGCGGACCCGAGGCGGCCGAGATCGACCTCAAGAAGCTGGGCATCTTCCCGGTCGTGCATGGCACCCGCGCCCTGGCGCTGGAATATGGCATCGCTGCGACCGGCACCCGCGCCCGCTTGCAGGCGCTGGCGGCGGCGGGGCGCATCGATGCCGGGCTGGCGCGCGACCTGACCGACGCGCTGCATTGCATGATGGCGCTGAAGCTGGACGGCAACCTGGCGCAGATCGCGCGCGGGCAGGCGCCCGACAACAGCATCCGTCCCGCCGACCTGGGCCGGCTGGATCGCCAGGCCCTGCGCGATTCGCTGAACATCGTGCGCGATTTCAAGCAATGGCTGGGCCAGCATTACCGGCTGGACCTGCTATGAGGCGGCGCGACGGTCCCCGATCCGAGGTGCTGCTGGCGCTGTGCGGCGCCGGTTTCCTGCTGCTCAATTTCCCGCTGCTGCTGGTCTGGGACCAGCCGCTGACGGTGCTGGGGCTGCCGCTGCTGCCGGTGGCGCTGTTCGTGATCTGGATCGGGCTGATCGCCGCCCTGGCCTGGGTCAGCGCGCCGCGCACCGGCCGCGGCGGCAAGGAGCCGCGGGACGCCGGGGAGCGCGAGGGATGATCCAGCCTGCCCTGGTCCTTGCGGTTTCCTTTGGCTACCTGCTGCTCTTGGTGGCGGTGGCGGCGCATGGCGACCGCCGCGCCGGCCAGGGCCGCTCGCTGATCGACAACAGCCTGGTCTATGCGCTGTCCTGGGCGGTCTATTGCTCGGCCTGGACCTATTTCGGCAGCGTCGGGCGCGCCGCCTCGGGCGGGGTGTGGTTCCTGCCGATCTATCTGGGGCCGATGCTGGCCATGCTGCTGGCCTGGCTGGTGCTGCGCAAGATGGTGCGGATCGCCCGCAGCTACCGCATCACCTCGATCGCGGATTTCATCGCCAGCCGCTATGGCAAGAGCCCGCTGCTGGCGGCGCTGGTCACGCTGATCACCGTTGTCGGCATCCTGCCCTATATCGCCTTGCAATTGAAAGCGGTCTCGGCCGGCTACGAGGCGCTGACCGGCGGCCCCGGCCCGGCCGATGCGGCCTGGTGGCAGGACGGCACGCTTTACATGGCGCTGTCGCTGGCCGGTTTCGCCGTGGTCTTCGGCACCCGCCACCTGGACCTGTCCGAGCGGCACGAAGGCATGGTCGCCGCCATCGCCTTCGAATCGGCGGTCAAGCTGGCGGCCTTCCTGGCGGTGGGCATCTTCGTCACCTACGGGCTTTTCGGCGGCATGGGCGACATCTGGGCGCGGGCGCAGGCCCAGCCCGACATCGCCGCGTTGTTGCAACTGGGCGGGCAGGGGTTCCAGGGCTTCCAGGGCGCGCAATGGTTCACGCTGACGCTGCTGTCGATGCTGTCGGTGCTGCTGCTGCCGCGGCAGTTTCAGATGATGGTGGTCGAATGCGTGAACGAGCGGCACATCCTGCCCGCCTCGTGGCAGTTTCCGGCCTATCTGCTGCTGATCAACATCTTCGTGCTGCCCATCGCCATCGGCGGGATGCTGATCTTCGGCGACGGCGGGGCGGGGGCGGAAAGCTATGTGCTGACGCTGCCCCTGTCGCAGGGTGCGGAATGGCTGGCGCTGCTGGCCTATCTGGGCGGGCTTTCGGCGGCGACGGGCATGATCATCGTGGAAACCGTCGCGGTCTCGACCATGGTCTGCAACGACCTGGTGATGCCCGCCCTGCTGGGCAGCGGCCGCTTTGCCCGCACCGGGGGCGATCTGACGCAGCTTTTGCTGAACATCCGCCGGGCCGCGATCCTGCTGGTGCTGCTGCTGGGCTATCTTTATTTCCGCGTGGCGGGCGAGGCCTATGCGCTGGTCTCGATCGGGCTGATCAGCTTTGCCGCGGTGGCGCAATTCGCCCCGGCGCTCTTGGGCGGCATGTATTGGCGTGGCGCGACGAGGGCCGGCGCGCTTGGCGGGCTGATCGGCGGCTCGCTGGTCTGGGCCTATACCCTGATGCTGCCCTCGGTCGCGCGTTCGGGCTGGATTCCGGGCGGTTTCCTCGACGGTCCCTTCGGCCTGGCCTTCCTGGCACCGCAGCGCCTGTTCGGGCTGACCGGCTTTGACGAGCTGACCCATTCGCTGTTCTGGAGCCTTCTGGTCAATATCGGGCTTTATGTCGGCCTGTCGCTTCGGGGCCGCGCCTCGGCCCGCGAGGCCAGCCAGGCGCTGCTTTTCGTCGAGGTGTTCCAGCGCGGCCAGGCGCAGCCGGTCTTCTGGCGCGGCCGGGCGCGGCCCGAGGATCTGCGCCGGCTGGCCGGCCGTTTCCTGGGCGCGGCGCGGGCCGAGGCGCTGTTTCGCGACCACGCGCGCGAGACCGGAACCGCACTGGACAGCCTGACCGCCGACGCCCGGCTGGTGGAGCGGGTCGAGCGCCAGATCGCCGGCGCCATCGGCACCGCCTCGGCCCGTGTCATGGTGGAATCGGTGGCGCAAGAGGAACCGCTGAGCCTGGGCGACGTGCTGGAGATCATCGACGAGGCCTCGCAGGTGCGCACCTATGCCCGCGAGCTCGAGGAGGCGACGGTCGAGCTGCGCGCCGCCAATGAAAAGCTGAAAAGCCTCGATCAGCTCAAGGACGATTTCATGTCCTCGGTCACGCATGAATTGCGCACGCCGCTGACCTCGATCCGGGCGCTGACCGAACTGATGCTGGACACGCCCGATATCCAGCCCGCCGAGCGCGAGGAGTTCCTGGGCATCATCCTGTCGGAAAGCGAAAGGCTGAGCCGGCTGGTCAACCAGGTTCTGGACCTGGCCAAGATCGAATCCGGCATGGCCGAATGGCACAATACCGACGTGGACATGAAGGCGCTGATCGCGGCGGCCCTGCGTTCCACCGCCGAGCTGTTCCGCGAGCGTGGCGCCGAGGTGATGCTGGACCTGCCCGAGCAGGTGCCGATGGTGCTGGCCGATCCCGACCGGCTGACGCAGGTTCTGGTCAACCTTTTGTCGAATGCCGCGAAATTCGTCCCCGAGGGCCGCGGCCGGGTCGAGGTCGCCCTGCGCCATCAGGGCGACGAACTGGTGGTCATGGTGCGCGACAACGGTCCCGGCGTCGCGGCCGCGGACCAGGCCGCCGTCTTCGACAAGTTCCGTCAGGGCGGCGAGGCCGGCAACCGCCCGCCCGGCACCGGGCTCGGGCTTCCGATCAGCCGGCAGATCGTGGTTAATCTGGGCGGCAGGATGTGGCTGGACAGCCAGCCGGGGCAGGGGGCGTGCTTTGCCTTCAGCCTGCCGCTTTCGCAGCAAGGGAGGGTTGGATGACGGAGAGGGTGCTGATCGCGGATGACGAGCCGAATATCGTTGTCTCGCTGTCCTTCATGCTCAAGCGCGAGGGCTACGAGGTGCTGGTTGCGCCCGACGGTACCCAGGCGCTGGCGATGATCCGCGGCGAGCGACCGCGGCTGGTGCTGCTGGATGCGGCCATGCCGGGCATGAGCGGCTTCGAGGTCTGCGAGGCGGTACGCGCCGATCCCGACCTTTCCGGCATCCGCATCCTGATGCTGACCGCCAAGGGCCGCGACACCGACATCGCCCGCGGCATGGGGGCGGGGGCGGATGCCTATGTGACCAAGCCCTTCTCGACCCGCGAACTGATCGTGCGCATCCGCGAGATGCTGGCATGAGGCCCGGGCCGCGCCGCCTGCTGCTTGCCGCCGCGCCGGGGCTGGCGCTGGCGCTTTGGGCGCTGCTGGGCGCGGGGCTGTTTTATGCCTCGCTGCCCCTGGGGCCGCGCGGGGGGCTGGGCGCCGCCTTGGCCCCGGCGCTGCAAGCCAGCGGCGCGATCCTGTTCGGCTGGTGGCTGGTGGGCGCGGCGCTGACGGGCTGGTGGGCGGCGCGGCTTCATGCCCGCCATGTCGAGGCACCGGCGCGGCTGGCCGATGCCGCGCGGCTCTTGGCCGGGAATGCCGACGCGCCGCGGCCGCAGGCGGATGGTGCGCTGGCCGGGCTGGCCGATGCGGTGAACCGGCTGGCCGACCAGCGCCAGACCCTGCAGACCGACATGGCCCGGCTGGTGGCCGAGGCGCAAGAGAAGGTGGCGCAGGAACGCGACCAGCTTGGCGCGCTGATGGCCGAGCTGCGCCAAAGCGTCGTGGTCTGCAATCTCGACGGCCGCATCCTGCTTTACAATGACCATGCCCGCGGGCTGTTCCATCGCGTCTCGGGCGGGCAGCTTGCCGGCGGGGCCGAGGCGATCGGGCTGGGCCGCTCGATCCACGCGGTGATCGACCGCGCGCTGATCGAGCATGCGCGCGAGACGGTGGACCGCCATATCGCGCGGGGCGACACGGCGGTTTCGGCGCAATTCGTCACCACCACCACCACCGGCAGCCTGCTGCATGTCGTGCTGGCGCCGGTGCGGCCGCAGGCGGGCGCGATCAGCGGCTATGTGCTGCTGCTTGACGACATCACCCAGGATTATGCCGCCCAGTCCCGCCGCGACCGCCGCCTGACCGAGCTGACCGAGGCCAGCCGCGCCTCGCTGGCCAATATGGGCGCGGCGCTGGACATGCTGGATTATCCCGACCTGGAGCCGGCCGAGCGCGACGGCTTCCACGCCATCGTCCGCGACGAGGTGGCGGCCATGGGCCAGCGGCTGGCGGCGATGACGGCCGATGCCTCGCAAGAGATCCTGACCCGCTGGCCCCTGCAGGAGATGCTGGGCGACGACCTGCTGGCGGCGGCGGCGCAGCATGTGCTGGCGCAGACCGGGCGGGTGGCCAAGGTGGAAAGCGCCGATGACGGTTTGTGGCTGCGACTGGACAGCTTTTCGCTGATCCAGGCGCTTGGCGCGCTGGCAGAATCGCTGTCGGGGCCGCAGGGCATGCCGTCCCTGACGCTGCGCCTTGCGCCTGCCGCGACGCCGGGCTGGGCGCATCTGGACCTGGTCTGGCCGCTCGATCCGGCCGCCCCGGCCGCGGGCGGCGATGGCGGCGCGCAGGCCGCCGCCCGCGACATCGCCGAGCGGCATGGCGGCGAATTGTGGCTGGAGCAGGACCGCCCGGCCGGCCTGTCCTTTTTCCGCTTCCTGCTGCCGACCGCCTCGGCCGGGCCCGAGGCCGAGGCGCTGGAGACGCGGCCGGAATTCTATGATTTCGACCTGTTCGCGGCCAGCGATTCCAGCCGCTCGCTGGACGACCAACTGCTGGAGCGGCTGAGCTATACCGTCTTCGACACCGAGACGACCGGCCTGAACCCGGCGCAGGGCGACGAGATCATCCAGATCGGCGCGCTGCGCATCCTGAACGGCAAGATGCTGCGTGGCGAGCGTTTCGACCAGCTGGTCGATCCGGGCCGCGAGATTCCGCCCGAATCCATCCCCTATCACGGCATCCGCCCCGAGATGGTGCAGGGCCAGCCCCGCATCGCCGCGGTGCTGCCGGCCTTCCACGCCTATGCCGCGGACACGGTGCTGGTCGGCCACAACGTCGCCTTCGACATGCGCTTTTTGCAGATGAAAGAGGCGGCGACCGGGCTGCGCTTCGACCAGCCGGTGCTGGATACGCTGCTGCTGGCCAGCATCGCCCAGCCGCACGAGCCCTCGCATTCGCTGGAAGCCATCGCGGCGCGGCTGGGGGTCGAGATCACCCAGCGCCACAACGCGCTGAGCGATGCGCTGGTGACGGCCGAGGTGTTCCTGCGCCTGCTGCCGCTGCTGAAGGCGCGGGGCATCGTCACCCTGGGCCAGGCGCGCGCGGCGGCCGAGCATTCCTATTACGCCCGGCTGCGCTATTGACGGGCAGGGCCGGCGCCGGCCCTGCCCATGGCATCACAGCGCGCCAAGGTTCCAGAACAGCGTTTCGCCCGAACTGTCGTCCACGCCGTCATTGTCGGTCACCACCCAGGCGTCGCCCCGTGCGTCGAAGGCCAGCCCCTCGACCTTGTCCACGACATAGCCGTTGGTCAGCGCCCGCAGTTCCGGGATCAGGTCGCGGATTTCTTCCTTGGCGACGACCGGCAACTCGCCGTCCAGCGGGGCCGGCTGCAGGTCGGCCAGCGCCACGCGGAAGATCTTCTTCACCGCCGCCTTGTCGCCGATCAGGTTGTCGCGCTCGATGACATAGGCGTGCCCGCCCTTCACCGCGATTTCCGACAGGCCCATCCAGCCCTCGCCCTTCGGCTCCAGCGGATAGCGCACTGCGCCCCATTCCCCGGCATCGAGATCATAGGCCAGCAGCTTCACCTGACCCTGCGGATCGTCGCCCCATTCGCGCTGCATCGCGACCCAAAGCGTGTTGCCCACCTTGGCGATGCCCTCGGCGCCGAAGCGGGTCTGATGCGCCAGCAATACGGCGGGCAGGGCGATTTCCTGCGTGATCTCGCCCGTCTCGTTCACATGCAGGATTGCGTGGGGCACCAGCTTGGCCGCATCGCCCTCGTTCGCCAGCCAGAAGCCGCCTTCGCCATCCGAGGTCAGCCCCTCGATGTCGAGCTTTTGCGCCGGATCGCCGCCGCGGGTGACGATGGTCTGCTTCACGATCCGCGCCGGTTTCGTGCCGGTGTCAATCTCGTAGATCGAGGGCATGGCGGAATAGACGCTGTCCGAGGCGGCGAACAGCCGGTCCTCGCGCCTGGGGGCCGAGGCCAGCGCGCCAAGCGCACCCCAGCCGATCAGCCCGTCGGCGCCGGCCGAGGTCAGCATGGGATAGGCCGGTTCCGCGATGCTGCGCTCGAAGATCATCACATGCGCCCGTGCCGCGCCATCCTCGCCCAGGTCGGCCTCGTTGGCAGTGACGAACAGGTTGCGCGCCGGGATGGCGACCGCCCCTTCGGGCGAGATGCCCGAGGGCAGGATCTGGGTCAGTTGCGGCGCTGCCGGGTCGGTCAGGTCATAGACCGCCACGACCGAGGCACGCTCGGACAGCACGAACAGATAGGGCGTCTCGCCAAAGCGGGCGAACTCGACGCTTTCGATCTCGACCCCTTTGGATTTCGAGCGTTTTTCGGGATAGTGGCCGATCTCGGCGATGGCATGTTCCAGCGTGGCGCCGGATTCGGAAACGACCGTGCCGTCCTTGTTCCAGATGGTGAAGCCGCGCGAGCCGCCCTTCCAGTCGCCTTCGTTGGCGGTGACGAAATGGTCGGCGTCGATCCATTTCACCCCGTCGGGTTCGCGCGGGATCGGGTCGGTCTTGCCGGAAAAGTCCAGCCTGCCATCGGTCCTGGTATCGACATTCTCCAGCGCCACGGCGCCGGCCGGGAAATGCGCGGCGACCCGGCCGTCGGCGCCGATGACGGCGATGTGGTTGTTTTCCTGAAGCGTGACGACGATCTCGCCCGCCTCGTTGATGTCGACGAATTCGGGTTCGGGGTCTTCGGGGGCGATGCCGGCCAGGCCGGTCAGGTCGATCCGCTCAAGCGCCGCGCAATCGGGCATGCCGTCGCGGATGGGCAGCTTGGCCAGGAAGCCGGCGGGCATCTGCGGCAAGCCGCCGTCGCCCGCCTCCTCGTCGCGCTCGTTCTCGATCGCCACGGCCAGGAAGCTGCCGTCCGGCGCCACCGCCACCGAATCCGGCTGGCCGCCCAGGTCGCAGGATGCCACCTCGGCCGCGCTGTCCAGATCGACCACTGCAAGCCGGCCCGAGGGTTTGGCACGGCTTTCCGAGGTGCTCACGCCGACGAAGGCGTGCGTGCCGATGATATGGGCGGTCGTCGGCTCGCCCTGCAGCGCGACATTGCCCAGCGGTTTCGGCGCCTTGGGATCGCGGATGTCGATCAGCCCGACCACGCCCAACGGGCTGTCAGTATAGATCAGCGTCATGCCGTCGGGCGAGGCCGAGACGATCTCGGCCGAGGAAGCGCGCGCCCTGTCTTCGCCCTCGGCCATGTTGGCGATGACCGGGATGGAGGCGATGCGGTTGAAGCTTTCGGACAGGGCGGGGCCGGCAAGAAGCGCAAGCATCGAGGCGGCGGAAAGCAGGCGGGCGGTCATGGCAACTCCTGGGATGCGGGTCGCGCGGACGCTAGGGCCGGCATGCAACGGTTCGGCAACGGTTGGCGGACAGTTTGATGTCATTCCTCCGGCTGCGCGGGGCGAAACCTGGGGGCGGGACCGGGGGGCAGGACCGGGACGCCGGCGCAGCGTCGCGCTGGGAAACTGCCGCCGTGCCTTGCCGGGATTCATTGGCTGTCAAAATAATTTGCAATACAAATTATTTTGACATACATGTATCATCATGACCAATCATCCGACCCCTGCGCGCGGCGGTTTCGGCCGCTATTTCGTGACGCTCGGCCGCCAGTGGCGGCGGGCCGTCGAGCAGGCCCTGGCCCCGGCCGGGCTGACCGATGCGACCTGGGCGCCGCTCATCCATCTGGCCGAGGGCGGCGACGGCATCAGCCAGACCGAGCTTGCCGCAAGGCTGGCGCTGGACGGCTCGACGCTGGTGCGGCTGCTGGACCTGCTGGAGGGCCGCGGCCTGGTCGAGCGCCGGCCCGATCCCGCCGACCGCCGTGCCCGCCGCATCCTGCTGACCGCCGCCGGCCGGGACGAGGTGGCGCGCCTGCGCCGGCTGCTGGACCGGATCGAGGCGGAACTGCTGGCCGATCTGGACGATGCCGCGCTGGACGAGATGCTGCGCCACCTGTCCCGGATCGAGGCGCGCATCGCCCACAGGCTGGCGGTCGGGCAGGAATGAGCGCGGACTGGCTGCTGCGGCGCGGCTTCGACGGGGGCAGGCTGTGCTTTGCCAGCCGCACGGCACTGGCCTGCTGCCTTGCGGTTCTGGTCGCCTGGGCCATGGGGCTGGAGCATCCGCAATGGTCTGGCATGTCGGTCTGGGCGGCGGCGCAGCCCTTGCGCGGGCAATTGCTCGAAAAGGCCTTCTTCCGCTTTGCCGGGACGCTGGTCGGCACGGGGGCGGGGGTGCTGCTGGTGCTGGGCGCGCCGCTGCATCCGGGGATCCTGGTGCTGGGGCTGGCGCTCTGGGTCGGGCTTTGCACCTGGGCCGGCAATCTCCAGCGCGGCTTTATCGCCTATGGCACGGTGCTGGCGGGCTATTCGGCCTCGATGGTGGCGCTGCTGGACACGGCGCATCCCGACCGGGTGCTGCATCTGGGCGCCGACCGGTTGGCGACGGTGCTGACCGGGGTCGTGGTGGCGACGCTGGCCGGCTATTTCCTGGCCGGGCAGGGCGGTGTCGCCGATCTGCGCGCCCGCATCGGCGGCCTGCTGGTCGATCTGCTGCGCCATCTGGCCGGAACGGCGCCGGCCGAGGGCCGGGCGCTGCTGTCGCGCATCGCCGCGCTGGAGGAGGGCCTCGATCCCCATGCCGCCGGTTCGCTGCGCTCGCGGCGCGAGGTGCGGGCCAGCCGGGCGGTGCTGCTTGCCGCCATGCCGCTGCTGCTGCGGGCCGAGGGCGCGGCGCCGGTGCCGGTGCCGCTGGCGCGGCGGCTGGCCGATGCGGCGGGGGCGCTGGATCGCGGCGATGCGGCGGCGGCGTGCCGCATCCTTGCCACCCCCGAGGGCGATGACGAGCTGCGCCGGCTGGTGCAGGGGCTGGCCGAGGCGCTGCGCGGCTGGGATGCGCATCCCGTCCCGCCTGCTGCGCCGCCGCCGGTGGCGCTGCATCGCGACTGGATCGGCGCACGCGAGGCCGGGTTGCGTGCCGGCGGGGCGATGCTGCTGTTCGGCATGATCTGGCTGGCCACCGGCTGGAGCCTCGGCCCCTTCATGCTGCTGGGCCTGTCGGTGATGATCTCGCTGTTCTCGACCTTCGAGAACCCGGCCCAGATGATGCGCTACGTCAGCGCCGGGCAGGCGCTCGGCATGGTGGCGGCGATCCTGTGCCACTGGCTGCTCTGGCCCCTGGCCCGGACCGAATTGCAGCAGATCCTGATGCTGGTGCCCTTGCTGATGCTGGCACCGCTTTTGGCCGGACACCGCCGGACCATGCTGGCCGCCACGGATTACAGCATGATCCTGTTGCTGATGTCGCAGCCGCATCTGCCGCTGCAGGAAGGCTTGCCGGACCTGCTGCTGAAGGGGCTGGCGGTCCTGGCCGCGCCGCTGACGGCCTGGGCCGGTTACCGGCTGGTCTATCCGGTCAGCCTGCAACGCCGCCAGCGGCACCTGGTGCAGATGATGCTGCGCGATCTGGCCGCGATCGCCGGCAACCCGGATGCGCTGGCGCGCCGCCGGGTCTGGCAGGCGCGGCTGTATCATCGTGCGCTGCGGCTGGTGCGGCTTTCCGAGCGGCTGGCCGGGGCGCGCGACCGGGCGCTGGCGCAAAGCCTTGCCATCCTGACCCTGGCCCATGCCGCGATGCGCTGCCACGCGCTGCTGGCCGCGCCCGACACGCCGGACCCGACCCGACGCGCGGCGGGGCTGGCCCGGCGGCGGCTGGCGCGCATCGCCCGCGACGCCGGCCGCGCCGGCCCCAGCCTCGACCGGCTGGCGCAGCGTCTGGACGGCGCCGAGGCGCAGGCCATCCGGCAGGCGGCCCGCGGTTTGCGGCATGTGGCGCCGGCCACCTGACCGCGCGGCGCTGGCGCGGGCTTCCGCCCTGTCAGCCCGCCAGCGGGCTTTTTTGCGCCGTATGGGGCTGGACGAGGTCATAGGCATGGCCCAGTTCCAGCACCGCCCGGTCTGCGTGCGGCGGCCCCATGATCTGCAACCCCATCGGCAGGCCCTGCGCGCCGAAGCCCGCCGGCACCGCCAGCACGGGGATGCCGGCCATGCTGCCCGGTATCACCACCTCCATCCAGCGGTGATAGCTGTCCATCCTGCGCCCGGCGATCTCCTTCGGCCAGGGCTCGCCGGCGTCGAAGGGGAAAAGCTGCGCCGTGGGCAGCGCCAGGTAATCGTAGCGGTCGAACAGCCGCAGAACCTCCTGGTACCAGGCCGAGCGCGTCACCGAAGCCTCGAAGACCTGGCTGCCGGTCAGCGCGCGGCCGGTCTCGATCTCCCAGATCGCCTCGGGCTTCAGCAATGCGCGGGTGCGGGGCAGGTCGTGGACCGCCCGCAGGCTGCCCGAGACCAGAAAGCTGCGCAGCACGACCCAGGCCGACCACAGCCGCGCCATGTCGAATTGCGGCAGGGCGGGCTCGACGGCGCAGCCCATCGCCTCGAAGATCCGCAGCGCGCTTTCGCAGGTGTCCAGCACGCCCGGTGCCATCGCCAGATGGCCGCCCAGATCGCCCAGCCAGCCGATCCGCTTGCCCCTGGCATCGCCGGCCAGCGGCGCGGCGAATTCCGCGCCGTCGCCCGCCAGCGACAGCGGCAGCCGCGGATCGCGGCCGGCCTGGGTCGCAAGCAGCATGGCAAGGTCGGCGACATTGCGCGCCATCGGCCCCTCGTGGCCGAGCTGCTGGAAGAACAGCTCGGGCGCCGGGCCGTTGGGCACCCGGCCCATCGAGGGGCGGAAGCCATAGACGTTGTTCCAGCCCGCCGGGTTGCGCAGCGAGCCCATCATGTCGCTGCCATCCGCGACCGGCAGCATGTGCAGCGCCAGCGCCACCGCCGCGCCGCCGGAACTGCCGCCCGCCGAAAGCGCCGGATCCCAGGCGTTCGGCGTGGTGCCGAACAGGGCGTTGTAGGTATGCGAGCCAAGGCCGAATTCCGGCGTGTTCGTCTTGCCGATCAGGATCGCGCCGGCCGCGCGGCTGCGCTCGACCAGCACGGAATCGGCCTTGGGCAGGTGGTCCCGGAGGCCGCGGAACCCCATGGTCGTGGGAATGCCGGCGGTCGCGGTCAGATCCTTGGGCGCCTGCGGGATGCCGTGCAGCCAGCCGCGCGACCGCCCCGCCGCCAGTTCCGCATCCGCCGCGCGGGCTTCGGCCAGCAGCGCCTCGCGCGGGCGCAGCGAGACGAGGGCGTTCGCCCTGGGATTCAGCGCCTCGATCCGGTCCAGGAAGGCCGTCATCACCTCGACGCAGCCCAGGTCGCGGGCCTGGATGGCGCGGCTGAGGTCCAGCGCCGAAAGCCCGGTGATCCCGGTCGCGGGCAGGGGGGTCGGGGAAGGGGTGCCGGTCGCCGGGGTCGGTTTCATCATCGCATGCGGATCAGGGGACAGGGTGGCCTGCCGGCGATGTTCGCCCGTCGCGCGGGCCGGCGCAACCCCGGTGCCTGTTCTGCGCCCGTCCTGCGCCCGATCCGGGCGGATCTGGTTCGATCGCAGCATGTCCGGGCCGCGTGACGCATATCGCAAGCCTCCTACCGCCCCTGTCGGCGTTCCGGGTCTTGGTGCTGCAGGCTAGAGCGCGCCGGCTTCCGTGCCGGCCAGCCGTGCCAGCGCCCTGTCGAGGGCCTCGGCCTCCGGTCCCAGCTCGGCGAGCAGCTCGGCCTGGAAGGCCTCGGCGATGCGCCCGAGCCGCGCCATCAGCGCGCGGCCCTCGGGCGTCAGCTCCAGCACCACCAGCCGGCGGTCGGCCGCGTTGCCCGATTTGCGCACCCAGCCCGCCTCTTGCAGCCGCGCGGCGGCGCGGCTGACCACCGACTTGTCCAGATGCACCCGCGCGTTGATGTCGCGCACGCTCACCGCGCCGGAATGGGCCAGATGCGCCAGAACCCGCCATTCGGGAATGCTCAGCCCCGCCTCGGCCGCGTAGCGGGCTGCAAAGCGGCGGCTGACCTGGGCGGCGGCGACCGACAGGCGATAGGGCAGGAACCGGTCCAGATCGAATGACATGCGCTTCTCCTTGGCCGGCAGAACAGCAGAAAGCCGTTGCGCCTGCAACAAGGATCGGCCGGGCCGCAGATCCGCGTTGACATCGTTGCCGATGCAACGGCATATTCGTTGCAACAGCAATGATGCCGACCGAGGAGGAGCGCCCATGACCCACGACCTGCCGCGCGGGATGACCCGCGCCACCGTCGCCACCGGCACGCATCCGGGCTACATGCCCGGCTTCGGCAACGATTTCGAGACCGAGGCCCTGCCCGGCGCCCTGCCGC
>Ga0182741_1000186_pt1 | contig 97165 bp, 107 predicted proteins | sample eDN5th37CBELigOP_FD_128874 | JGI IMG/M metagenome (GOLD analysis project Ga0182741, IMG submission 128874) | Enriched Organic Plus compost microbial communities from Emeryville, California, USA - eDNA 5th pass 37_C BE-Lig OP (version 2) (version 2) ...
AGCGTGCCGGCGCGCGCGGCCGCCACCAGCATGTTTTCGATGCCGGCGCGCGCCGTGCCGGCCGCCCGCAATGCGACCCGGGTACAACTGCCTTCCTGTTCGCCATAGCGCGCCACGGCCTCGCGGAACAACTGTTCTTTCGAGCCGAAGGCGCCGTACAGGCTGGGCGCGTTGATGCCCATCGCGGCCGTCAGGTCGGCCAGCGACGCGCCTTCGTAGCCTTTCTCCCAGAACAATTCCAGCGCCTTCTGCAAGGCGGCGTCGCGGTCGAAAGTGCGGGGGCGTCCTCGTTCTGCCATAGCGGAATTCTACGCCGCCGCGGGGCGCTTGACGGCGATGGGCAAATGGCGCGATGATATTTGTACTGATTACTACATATATAGGTTCATCATGACAGACTTGACCGGCAAGATTGCCCTCGTCACGGGCGGCAGCCGCGGCATCGGCGCCGCCATCGCGCGCCGCCTGGCCGCCCAGGGCGCCGACGTGGCCATCACCTACGTCAGCTCGCCCGACCGGGCGCAAGCCCTGGCGGCCGAGCTGCGGGCCGCCGGCCGGCGCGCGCAGGCCTATGCCGCCGACGGCGCCGACCACCGGCAGGTGCGCGCCGCCGTGGACCGCGCCGCGCAAGACTTCGGCGGGCTGGACATCCTGGTCAACAACGCCGGCATCTTCATTGCGGGCGACGTGGGTACGCTGCCGCACGCCGACTACCAGCGGACCATGGACGTCAACGTGGGCGCCGTGTTCGCCGCCATCCAGGCCGCCTTGCCGCATTTGCGCGAAGGCGGCCGCATCGTCAATATCGGCAGTTGCCTGGCCGAACGCACCGGCGCCGCGGGCCTGTCGATATACGCCGCCAGCAAGGCGGCGCTGGTCGGCCTGACCAAGGGCGTGGCGCGGGACCTGGGCCCGCGCGGCATCACCGCGAACATCGTGCATCCCGGCCCCATCGATACCGACATGAACCCCGCCGACCGCGACGGCGCGGCCGACAGCGCGGCGCAACTGGCGCTGCAGCGCTACGGGCACGTGGACGACATCGCCGGCATGGTGGGCTACCTGGCCAGCGCCGAGGCCCGCTACGTGACCGGGGCCGAGGTTTCGGTCGACGGCGGCTTCAGCGCATAAGGCGCGGGCGGGCCGGGCGCGCGGCCGCGCCCGCCTTCAGACGCTGGCCTGCACGTATTCGGCGGCGATCTGCTCGCTGGCCGCCCACAGGCGGCGGGCGCAGTCCTCGATCAGCTCGTCCGTCATCGATTCGGACGGCAGCGTCTGCGCCAGGCTGCCCACCACCCGCTTGTCGGCCGGCAGCAGGATGGGCACCGCGACGCCGCCCAGGTTGGGCGTGATGCGTTCGCGGCTGATGGCGTAGCCGCGCCGCCGGATCGCCGCCAGGTTCTTGCGGAAGGCGTCCCACGAATCGCCCAGGTCGGCCGCGGCGATGGCCGGGCCGTTGCGCAGGTAGGTCTGCCGTACGCGGTGCGGGGCCAGGTATGCCAGCAGGGCCAGCGACGCCGCGCCCTGGAACAGCGGGAACGGCACGCCGCGCGCGCGCCGCACCACGATGCGGCGGCCCTTGTGGACAAGCGTGTCGGGGCCTTCCTTGTAGATGCACAGCACCCGGTCGCGGTACAGGTTGTGCAGCAGCAGCACCCGGTTCTCGGCATGCAGCGTGCGCAGCACCTTGCGGCCGGCCTTGTACAGCGGGTCGGTCAGCTGCAGCAGGTGTTCCAGCTCGATGATGCGCGGCCCCAGCGCATACGTGCCGCCCGACGACGGCGCGGCCAGCCCGGCATCGCACAGCGCCTTCAGGTAGCGATAGGCGGTCGAACGGGTATAGCCCAGCAGCGACGAGATTTCTTCGATGCGCAGGATGGGCCTGTCCGGCGAGAACAGGTCCAGTATCTCGAAAGCCTTGCCCAGGCTGGTCGAAGCGTTTTCCTTGGCGGTCACGGCGGTGGTCCGAACAGGGGTGAATCGGGGTCGAGCGAACGACGACGCCCCACATGATAAGCGCGACCGCCACGGCGTACCGGCGGCGGATCCGTTCCAAAATAATAAAAAATCCCAAGATATAAGAATATTGACACAAACAAAATGACGGGATATTGTTCGTTCGAACGCGGGAATCGTCCCGCCGTGCCTGCAAGGTCCCGAGTCCGATGGTCGATCCCGCCGTTGCGCGCCCGCAGAAGGAACTGACCGGCCGTGTGCCGCCGGAAGCCGTGCGGCGCCGCGGCTTCCCGGCCTTGCCGGCCGACGTGCTGCAACGCTACGCGCGCATCGACGACGTCGCCGCCGCCGCGTCCGACGCCATGGACAACCTGGGCCTGGTAGGCGTGGTGCCCGCCTCGGTGCTGGGCCCCAGCCTGCCCGCGGCGCGCATCGTCGGGCAGGCCGTCACCGTGCGCAACGTCGAGCGGCCCGACACCGTCGGGGCCGCGGCCGGCGCCGGCCAGAGCCGCATGGGCGAACACGAGGCCTACAACCTGGCCGAACCCGGCAACGTGGTGGTCATCGAAGGCCTGGCCGGCGTATCGAACCTGGGCGGCCAGTCGGCCACGCTGGCGCACCGCGCGGGCTGTGCGGGCGCCGTCGTCGACGGCGGCTTCCGCGATCCGCGCATGTCGCGCGCGCTGGGGTTTCCGATCTGGTCGCGCGGCGTCACGCCCATCACCGGCAAGTGGCGCCTGCAGACCGTCGAGATCAATGGCCGGGTGCGCATCGCCGGCGTCACGGTCGACGCCGGCGACCTGGTGCTGGCCGACGAATCCGGCGTGGCCTTCGTGCCCTACGCGCAGGCCCTGGCCGTGCTGCATGAAATGGAACGCATCCAGGCGGGCGATCACCGCCAGCAGCGCGATATCGCGGCGGGCATCGACCTGCAGACACTGGCCCGCACCCAATACAAATAACCAGAACCGCAACACCCATCACAATCCGATAAACGTTCCTCGAAGCAGGGAGCCATGGAGACAAGCATCGAATGCGTGGTCGGCTGCGCCGACATCCTGGGCGAAGTGCCGCTGTGGTGCGCGCGCACGCAGCGCCTGTGGTGGATCGACGTGCGGCGCAGCGCGCTGCAATCGTACGACCCCGCCACCGGGCGGTATCAGGCGCGCCGCATGCCGGAAGGCATGCTGGTGGGCTCGATCGCGCTGCGCGAGGCAGGGGGATTCCTGCTGGCCACCAATACCGGCCTGTACCGCTATGACCCGGCGCAGCCGCTCGCGCCGGAATTCCTGGCCAACCCCGAGGCCGACAAGCCGGCCAACCGCCTGAACGACGGCAAGTGCGACCGGCGCGGCCGCTTCTGGGTGGGCAGCATGCGCGATGCCCAGCGCCTGCCGGAAGGCACGCTGTACCGTTTCGACCCCGACCACAGCTGCCACGCGCAGTTCAACGACATCGTGGTGCCCAACTCCATCGCCTGGAGTCCCGACGATCGCACCATGTATTTCGCCGATACGCACAAGCAGGTGATCTGGGCGTTCGACTTCGACCTGGACGACGGCGTCATCTCGAACCGCCGCGTCTTCAAAGACTGGACGCACCATCATGGCCGGCCCGACGGGTCCACCGTGGATAGCGAAGGGTACTTGTGGAACTGCATGGTCGCCAGCGGCGAACTGGTGCGGCTGGCGCCCGACGGCAGCGTCGACCGGGTCATCGCGCTGCCGGTCACCAACCCGACCTGCCCCGCCTTCGGCGGCAACGACCTGGGCACGTTGTACGTCACCAGCCATTCGCAGCGCATCCCGCCCGAACGGCTGGCCGCCGAACCCTGGGCCGGGGCGCTGCTGGCGCTGGATGTCGGCGTGCGGGGTCTGCCGGAACCGCGCTTCGCGGGTTGAACTTCCACCTGACAAGGAAGAGTCATGCGTATTTTCTCTTTGCTGCTGGCGCTGGCCGGCATGCTGGCGGCCGCGTCCGCCGGCGCGAACGACGTGGTGCGGCTGGTGGTGCCGTTTTCGGCCGGCGGGCCGGTCGACCAGGTGGCGCGCATCCTGGCGCCCGGCCTGGAAGCCGCGTTGGGCGCCACCGTGGTGGTCGAAAACCGCGGCGGCGCCGGCGGCACCGTCGGCACCAACCACGTCGCCAAATCCGCGCCCGACGGGCACACCGTGCTGATGGCGACCTCCGGTTTCGTGATCTCGTCCGAGACCACCCCCAAGCTGCCTTACGACCCCCACAAGGACCTGGAACCCATCGCCCTGGTGGGGCAGGTGCAGACCCTGCTGGTGGTGCGGCCCACGCTGGCGGTGAACAGCCTGGCCGACCTGGTCCAGCTGGCCAAGTCGGGCCACCCGCTGTCGTTCGGCTCGACCGGCGTGGGCGGCACCATGCACGTCGGCGGCGAACTGCTCAACCGCGCCGCCGGCATCCACGCGCTGCACGTGCCGTACCGCGGCGCGGCGCCGGCCATCACCGCGCTGATGGGCGGCGAGATCGACATGGTCAATGCCGACGTGCCGGTGCTGCAGCCCTATGTGAAAAGCGGCAAGGTCAAGGCGCTGGTCATCTACGACACCAAGCGGTCGGTGGAACTGCCCGACGTGCCCGACGCGGTCGAGGCCGGCTACCCGCAATTGCTGATGAGCAACTGGTACAGCGCCATGGTGCCCGCCGGCACGCCGCCGGCCGCCAGGCAGAAGCTGGAACGGGCATTCCTGGCGGCCATCCGTTCGCCCGCCATCGCGCAGCGCCTGGCCGACGCCGGCCTGCGCGGGCCGATGGGCACGGCCGACTTTCGCAAGAAGCTCGACGCCGAGTTCGCGCGCTGGGTGCCGTTCCTGCGCGAAGCCGGGCTGAGCGCGCGATGAGCGCCGCCTCGCCGCGCCACCGCTTGCTGCAGTTGGGCCCGTTGCCGCCCGGCCTGCAGCGCCGGGCCGCCGAATACTACGCGCTGCAGCCCCTGTGGACCCAGCCATCGCCCGAGGCCTTCCTGGCCAGCCAGCACGGCGCTTTCGACGGCGCCATCATGATGTCGCGCCACGGCTGCAAGGCTCCGGTGATCGCCTGCCTGGCCGCCGCGCCGCGCCCCGGCGTGGTGGCCTGCTTCGGCGTGGGCTACGACGGCATCGACCTGGCGGCCGCCCGGCGCCATGGCGTGCAGGTCAGCACGACCCCCGATGTGCTGACCGATTGCGTGGCCGACACGGCGCTGGGCCTGGTGCTGGCCTGCGCGCGCCAGCTGGTGCCGGCGCATCGCCATGTGCAAAGCGGCGCCTGGCTGCAGGGCCCGTTCGGGCTGGCCACCCGGGTCACCGGCAAGCGCGTGGGCATTGTCGGCCTGGGCCGCATCGGCCTGGCCATCGCCCGCCGCGCGCGGGGCTTCGACATGCCGGTGCGCTATCACACGCGCACGGCGCGCACGGGCGTGCCGTACGACTACGCGGCCGACCTGAGCGAACTGGCGCAATGGGCCGACTTCCTGGTGCTGGCCTGCCCCGGCGGGCCGCAGACCCATCACCTGGTATCGGCCCGTGTGCTGGACGCCTTGGGGTCCGACGGCTACCTGATCAACATCGCGCGCGGCAGCGTGGTCGACGAAGACGCGCTGGTCGCCGCCATCCAGGCCGGCCGCATCGCCGGCGCGGGGCTGGACGTGTACGCCGACGAACCGCGCGTGCCGGCCGGCCTGCTGGACACCGACCGCGTGGTGACCCTGCCGCACATCGCGGCCTCGACCCGCGAGACGCGCCACGCGATGGAACAACTGGTGCTGGACAACCTGGCCGCCTTCTTCGCCACCGGCAAGGTGCTGACCCCGCCCGCCTGACGATCCGCCCGCTTCATGATGATCATCGAACATCGCACGTACACCTTGCCGCACGGCACGCTGGACGACTACCTGGACCGCTTCGAACAACAGGCGCTGCCGGTGCTGATGCGCCACCTGGGCCATTTGCTGGGCGTCTTCGTCAGCGAGATCGGCCCGTTGAACCAGGTGCTGCACATCTGGGCCTACGACAGCCTGGCCGACCGCGAGCGGCGGCGCGAGCGCCTGGATGCCGACCCGGAATGGATCGCCTTCAAGATCCGCAACCGCGGCACGTTCACCGCGCAAGAGGTGAAGATCCTGCGGCCCGCGCCGTTCTCGCCGCGGCACTGGTGATGCCCATGGCCGCCGCCGACCCGCCGATGGCCCGCAACGCGCTGAAGGCCCGCCTGGCGCGCGGCGAACTTGCCGTATCGCTGATCGTCCGCCTGGCGCGCACGCCCGACATCGCGCTGGTTGCCCGGACCGGCGGCTTCGACGCGCTGTACGTCGACCTGGAACACAGCCCGATGTCGCTGGAAACCGCGTCGGCGATCTGCATCGCCAGCCAGGCGCTCGGCGTCACGCCCCTGGCGCGCGTGCCCGAGGCCAGCGCGGCCTGGATATCGCGGGTGCTGGACGGCGGCGCCGCCGGCGTCATCGTGCCTCACGTCGAAGACGCCGCCACCGCGCAGGCCGCGGTGGCGCTGGCCAAATACCCGCCGCGGGGGCGCCGCTCGGTCTCCACCACCTTGCCGCAGCTGGCCTACCGTGCGCTGCCTGCCGACGACGCCCAGCGGCGCGTCAACGACGAGACCCTGGTGGTCGCCATGATCGAAAGCGGCCAGGGGGTGGCGCACGCCGACGCCATCGCGGCGGTGCCGGGCATCGACATGCTGCTGGTCGGCGCCGGCGACCTGGCGGCCGACCTGGGCATTGTCGGCCAGCCCGACCATGCACGGATGCAATCCGCCTTCGACACCGTCATCGCCGCTTGCCGCCGCCACGGCAAGGCGGCCGGGGCAGGGGGGCTGGCCGGTCGCCCGGACCTGCTGGCCGACCTGGCGGCGCGGGGCGTGCGCTTCGTGTCGGCCGGCACCGACACGGGTTTCTTGTTGAGCGCGGCCCAGGCCAAAGTCGCGTCCATCCACGCCCAATGCCCGCCAGGCGCCGCTTCGGGCTGACTTGTCCACGGCTTGTGCACGGGGTTATGCACGGACTTTTCACCAGCTTGTCCACAGCGTTGTCCCCAGCTTGGCCTGGGCGGGGGTGGGGGGTAGTGCAGCGCGGCCAAATATGTGTATAATCTCGTTCTTCTCTGCGGCGGGGCGCCCGAATCCAGGTGTGTTCGCAACAGGCAGGGGCTGTTAGCTCAGTTGGTAGAGCAGCGGACTCTTAATCCGTAGGTCGAGTGTTCGAGCCACTCACAGCCCACCAGAATTCACTTGTAAATCAAGTATCTACGCCGCTCTAGCCAGCGGCGTTTCTTTTTTCTCCGACGAGTTTGACCAAAAATTGACCGTCTGCGCGTGCGCCGCGAGATGGCTCGGCGCCAGGTGGGCGTACTTCTGCACCATTTCGATAGTTTCCCAGCCGCCCAATTCCTTTAGCACCATCAAAGGTGTGCCAGCTTGCACGTGCCAGCTTGCCCAGGTGTGCCGCAGGTCGTGCCAGTGGAAGTCTTCAATTCCCACGGCCTTGCATGCGCGGTCCCAGTCTCGGCTATCCGGTTCGCGGATCATCACCTCCAATTCTGCGCCGGTGTCACGGGTGAATACCAGGCGGCGAGCTTTTTCCATTCGACGTTTCAATACTGGGATGGCATCTTGATTCAATGGCACGGCACGCGCGCGTTTGGATTTCGCCTCTCCATGCGTGATATGCGCGGTGGCTTGTTTCAGGTCCACCTGAGCGGGCGATAGAGAGAACAGTTCCCCGGCCCGCATGCCCGTGGCAACTGCCACCAATGCGGCATCCTGCATCCACGCCAGCCTCAGAGCTTTAATGAGGGCATAAATGACCGCAGGGGGCTCCCAGCGTATTCGCACATCCTGCTCATAATACTTGGGTAGCTTGGGCACCCGGTCGATCCATTCCAGATCAACGCAGACGTTGAGCAGCCGGCGCATGGTGGCCAGGTAGCGGTTCTTGGTCGCGCCGGTCAGCAGTTGGCCCCTCTTGTCTTTGTGGGCCGAGTGCGTCGGTAATGCGTCGACAATCTCATCAGCGGTTAAAGAGCGTAGTGCGCGACCGGCAAACTGCCCGCGCCACCACTTCACATGCCGGACCTTCGTTTCGTAGTCTCGCTGGCCCTCACTTTCCTGCAGAAAGCGCTTGGCGCCTTCCTCGAAGAAGTGATTGGGGACTTCACCCAGCATCGACTGCCGCCATAAATCAGCCTTCAGCCTGTCGTGGTATTCCTGCGCGGCTTTCTTGTCCGTTGTGCGAGCAGAGCATCTAACTCTTTTGCCGCTTGGCGAGCGGACATCAACGTACCAGATGCCGGTTTCCTCGTCTTTGCGGATTGGCATTCTTCAACTCCACCGACCCGCAGCGACAGCCGAGTCACATTTGAGCTTTTTTCGGTCAAGTCGGCAAGCCGGGAGGGCCAAACCCGCCAGACGCGGGAGCCCGGCAGGCGGAAGCCGATCTGCTCGCGTTTGGCGAATACTGTGCTGTAGGAAAGGTGTAGCCACGCGGCGGCTTCCTGGAGAGTGAGGGCTCGTTCGTCCATATCAGCCCTCGCTGCCGTGGTCTGGATCGCAGCCGATGACTGGGCCGTTCAGCTCGCCGGTTGTCTTCAGCGCCTCCAGCTGTAGCTGTGCATGCTCGTCGCAGATGGCGCTCAAGGTGCAAAACCTGCCGTTGGTGGCGTTCCCACTCGTTCGATTTGAAGACATGCCTACTCCTTTGCCGGGCCGGTCTCTGTCGGCCGGCATCGGCGCGCTTGGTATTTGGTTGAACAGAGGGTGGGCCGCTGGCCGGAGCACAGCGCGGCAACTACCGGGTGACGATCCCGACGACCAGTAACGAAAGGGTGGCGGCCAAAAACCAGAAAATAGTCGAGCGGCGTACCTTGTCGTGCCCGCTGAAGCGAACCGCTACAAGCAGTGTGGCAAGGGCGGTACCCAGCGCTCCTATGAGGGCGAATTGCGAAAGATGATTGAGCATTGCTAGGTCTTTCGTTGAAAAGTGGGGAACGGGGGGATAGAACCTCCAGCAGTAGCGTCCCATTGCCACCAGATGCCAGAGCCGTATTTTTCGTCGTAGTAAGTGACCTTCTGAGCTTTGCGAGCCAGGTAGTCCTGGTCCGTCATATCCCAGACTTCCATTGGGAGTGTATCCCCGACATCTTTGAGCCAGAAATCGGGGAAAATTTGATCTTCCCCGGCATCAAAGCGCATGGGCTTCTCAAAGCGCCGACCTTCAGCCACCAGGCTGGCCACTACGGCCGATTCGTACCCCGAATCCACCGGGATCCATTCGGGTGTAGTAGCCATCAGTGCCACGTCGACGGCTTGGGCACGCAGGCCGTGGGTTGCTGGAGTAGGGACATCAGTTTGAATGATCGCGATCACTTGGTCTCCGGACATCCAACTGTTCAGTTCGCTAAGGAATCGTCTTTGCAGGGACGTCCAAGTGTCCTCTGAGGCCGAGAGGTAGGGGATGCCGTGGAAACTAGAAATCGGCAGACGTGCAGCTTGTGCCATGCCTTCCTGGTATTGGGCCAGCGGCGCCACCGCAATGAGCCGGCGCCGCCGGTTCATAGCTTCCACCGACTTCGCCTTATTTAGTTCACCCTGGCGGCCGGTAGCTACCGGGGTTGCAACCAACAGACTGCTCGAGATTCGAACACGGCCTGCGTACGTCGCAGCAGCCACACGAAGCAAGTGATGATGGATCACGCCAAGCGTTCTTTTTCCCTGCATGCCAGGGGACCACGAGTTGAATCCGGCGAGGGTCCACAAATAATGCAGGAGCCCAAGCAATGTCATGCTCGCCTGGCCAGATCTCGTGCGTGTGGTGATCGGTGCTTTATGCGAAGGCGCAGGACCGTCATCGTTTGGCGCTGCCGTAGGGCGCTGCTGCAACCCAACTTTCAGCTTGATCTTGGTATTTCCATCGTCCAGATCCTGTACCACCCCCTTCTTGTAGTTGCCCAGTCCTGACATCCCTGGATCCACGCCAAAGTAGATGCAGTCTTCGCTGTGCTCTGAACCCGTGTCGGGGAAGCGCGCGAGGTGGAAGCGATCTGAGTTCACACGGCTATGGATCGAAAGCCGCTTGTGGCCCATACCCAGACAGCAACAACGCACCTCTACCTTGCCATGCGCCATCAGCAGTACGCGCTTCCAGCTGGTGCTGTATTGCTCCTGAGTTTGGAACTCAGCGGAGTACAAGCGCGTGTTGTCGCCCAGAATAACCTCGACGGGGTAGAGTCGGCGTTCCATCAGCGTATGCCCGTGTCCGAGCCGAAGATAGCGAGAAGTGCTTCCATGACATTCCTAGCGAGCGTGAGCAGTTCTGGGAAAGAGTACGAGTGGTAGATCAGATCGACCGCTCCGTCTCAGCGCGTTGATGCTCTTTCAGGGGGCTGGGCTGTAGGTGATAGTCCGTTATCGTCCGGACTAGGCCCACGTGGCCGCAGGGATAGCTGATTTGGACATTCTGCCCGAGGAGCTTGCGTGCATCCTCGCCTGTGAGCGAGGCCATTTGGTGCGCCACAATCTTGCCGTCGCCCACCGCCTGAAGCAGGATCCCCCCTGTTTCCAACGCGGCGATTTCGCCAGAATAGGTGTGGCCGGGCACTGCGTGAATTCGTGCGGCAGGGTCTACGAGAAGCTTGAGCTCACTGAGATCTTGGAGCGCCTCGAGCGTCTCTGGACTGATCTCCTGTTCTGCACGCACATGGCTGGCCCGATACGCGCCAAGAAGGTCGAAAGCGTTTTGCTGAGGCATGACGTCGAATGACCAGCCCTCCGCGCCGTCGTAGTTCGAGTGGACATACCGCTCCACCAGAGCCATCCCCTGCTTGTCTATAGCGATAATCGACGCGGTAGATTGTGTCCAATCCAGACTGTTGTCGGGACTCCCGTGTACTCTCGCCGCTGTCTGCGCTGCGCGGTACTCGATCGGTACAGATTCTTTTAGAAACGTCAGTGGGGTTTCGACGACGACATATTCGTTCAGGGCATCGATAGGTAAGTCTGAGACCGAGATGCCATCCCACGCCTTGATTCTTGCCTCGGCCATCGTAGTGGGATCGGGCCCGTTCTCGACTTCCGCCTCGTCGAACGACCGGTACAGTGAATCGTCTTTGGCATTTTCATCCTCATCTCCGCCCCATTGTGGCTCTTGACGATTCAGATAGGTATTCTTGAAATCAACCCACCATTGCCGCAGGTTCATGTTGTGCTCCTTTGTGAACGAGAGGTCGCGGGATATTCGTCGCGCCGTTGTTCAGCAGCTAAACAATGAGCGGGACTGCAGGTGCTCGAATATGACGATGCGTGGCTGAGCATTGAGAACGGCCAGCTTGATATCCGAATCAGAGCGCTCCAAGACGTTTAGTCGCCAAAAAGCGATTGCCACCCCAAGAACTCGAATATGACGATGGGTGGTGTCATCATGAGCGACAGGCACAGCGCGATGAATGCCGTTGTCTGGAACACATCGAGTGCCGCGAAATCGGTGTAGGTTCGGCCAATCGCTAAGTTGGCGATGACGAGTGCAATTACGCCAATTACCCGCGCAGAGAGTACGAGACGTTTGCAGGGTCGGGTTGATTTGCTTGTGCCTAGTTGTGCTGTAGTAACCACGGCCCAGATAAACAGTGCAACCCCACACAATCCTAGCGCCGCAGTTGCCCAGAAACTGCCGCCGAACGTCGCCGCCGATAGGATCGTTTGGAAGTTTCGGTTGGTCCAAACGCAGATTCCGATTGTTACGAGGATGGCAATCCCTCCCACAGCAACATGCAGGGCGGCCTTTCGAGCAACCGCCGTGGCCGTTTTAGGAGTTGAATTGTTCGATCTCATCACTGATTCCAAGAAGGTTCTGACGCATGCGAATCGAGCGCTCTGTTCAGGCTCGTTTAGCCGCTAAACGCGGCAATGAACGCCGATTCGAATGCCGCCTGCGAGATACCGCGACGCAGGCGACCTCTTGCCGACTTTCACGGCGCGATCCGGTTGGGCCGGACCGATCTTCGCCTGACCCGTTACTCGCCACGGGAGGCTTGCATATGCTGCTGCGGCGCTCGGGAGACGATTGGCCTGTGGCTCAGCAATGCTGGCTCTCGCTCCAATCGTCGCCAAGAGTGAGGGTGTTCTACTTTCCCTCACTTCCTTCGAGATCCAGGACATCCTTCGGGCTCTGCACCCGAACCAAATTTTTCAACCCTCCACGATGGAGGGGAGGACTTCACGGGTCTTGACTCGATGCCTGGATTCTTGCCGTCTCTTTAATGTCCGGGGCACACGGCCGTCTCCCCTACCGCGGCGCTTCCCAGCGGGCGCGGGACAAAGTGTGTTTCGTAGTGTTAAAGAACAAGACGCAAAACAACGTCAGCTAGAAATATAACTGAAGTCATATTTTATGGCAATACTAAGGTTATAAATATGATTAAATTTCGTTTCTCAAGTACTATTTGGTTACTTTAAAGGAAAAATTTAAGTACCCTGGTACTAGTGTGAGCCGTGCCCTCAGCGGCGTCCGGGCCGGACAAGGATTGCTGGGGAGAGCGTGCACGTGACGCGGACGCACTGAGGGTAGGGACCTACGCGGTTCTTTTAGTTTCTCTCGCGCCGGCGATGAAGTCGGCGAGTCGTACGTCAAGTTCGTGACGCTTATGGGGCGAGAGCGCTTCGAAGTCTTCCAGGCGAGCCACCTTGAAGGGCCAATACCCCTGGCCAGCCGTGGAGTCGTCTTCGCCGTACACCAGCCAGTTCGTTGTTACTTCCAAGGCCTTGGCGATTTCGGCAACGCGGCGCGTGGCACCGCCGCGCTCGATTTTGGCGATCGCTGCTTGGGTAACTTGGGCTCGAGCTGCGAGCTGCTCCTGCGTGAGAAGCAGTTGCTTGCGACGCAGCTTCACTCGGGTCCCGATCGCCGAATCTTTCATGCGCGGAGACTATTCGTATAGTTGTGAGACGTCAAAAACTATAAGAATATTTGTGCTTGACCGAAAAATAACCATAGTTATAAAATTAATTCTATGACTGACCAATCCGACAACTACGGACCTTCGCACTGTGCGCTGAAGAAAGCCATCGCCCTGGCGGGCAACACCCAGGAGGCCCTGGCTCGAATTCTGGGGGTCACGCAGCCCGCAGTGAACAAGATGCTTCGAAGCAGGGCACCGCTCGGAACGCAGCACTGCGTTCGCATCATGAAGACCTTGGGGATCCCCCGCGAGGAGCTACGCCCGACCGACTATTGGGAGCAGTGGCCCGACCTGCCAAAACCGTCCGACACGGGAACGGCTCCGAAGGCTTGTGTCAGAACTGACGTCAATAACCCCTCCTAAATGTTGTCCTCCACCTTTAGAGGAATTCGCATGAAAACAGTAATTGTGGCCCAGGGAAAGGGAGGCGTGGGAAAAACGGCCGACGCCGCCCACATCGCATTTCACGCGGCCGAGGCCGGCCTCAAAGTACTCGCCGTAGATCTCGATACCGGCAACTTGTCGAAAACCTTGGCTAGGCATCGCCTCGACGTGCCGGCCAGCGCAATGTTCGTGGACACACCGCCTGATGTGTCCACCGCCCAAGGACCGATTGGTTTGGTCCATGCCGACCGGCTCCTCGCCAACGTGATTTACATGCCCATCGCACAAGCGCTCAAGAATTTCCCGGTAAATCTCAATGCGTTCGACCAAGCGGGCTACGAGCTTTGCGTGATCGACACACCCGCGAACATAGGTATCGCCACCATCACCGCGCTACACACGGCAGATGCTGTCATTAGCCCCGTAGAAATGGAGGACTACAGCATCGAAGGAATTAAAGACATGATGCGGGTTATCTTAGGCGCGCGCCAGCACAACCAGAAGCTGCAGTTCCTGGGCATCGTCCCTAATCGTGTGGACCGACGCAATCCTCGCCAGGTCAAGCACCTGGCCGAAGTGCAGGCCGCACACGCCAAGCTATTAGCTCCAGTAGTTGTCGGCTTGCGCACCAGCGTCGCGGAGGCTCTAGCTGCAGGGGAGCCGGTATGGAATAACAAAAAGACCGCGGCCCGAGCGGCAGGTGCTGAGATGCGTGCTCTCGGTGCCCACGTTCTCGCGAGCATGGGGGTGGCCAAATGAGTTTAGCCGCTAAACACGACACTAGCGCTGGCCTCGACCTGGCCGGACTGGGAGAACTGGCGTCGATGCTGGACAGCCCGCAAAAGGTCCACGGCTACAAGATGTACGACGTGGCTCGCATTCATCCGGACGAGAACAATAGTCGTCGCGCCGACAATCCAGGGTTCAGCCGGGAAAGTATCGCGGAGATGGCTGCGACCATACGGGAGCGGGTCCTTGCCGGAAAGCGAGGAGTGCTGTCCCCAATCTCATTGCGTCCACATCCCACAATCCCAGGCGACTTCCTGATCAATCACGGTCATCGCCGCTATCTGGGCACGATCGAGGCGGGCCTGCAGGAGATTGTCGGTTTTGAGGATCCCGATTTCGATGACGTCGATCAATTCATCGAGAACGTCCAGCGCGAAAACCTAACGGCACGCGAGATTGGAGATTTTCTCGGTCGCAAGCTATCGCAGGGCATGTCACAAGCGGATATTGCACGCATGATGGGCAAGTCTAAGGCCTGGGTGAGCCAGCACGTGCGGATGCTGAATCTGCCGGAACCCGTCGCCGAGGCGGTCGCGAACGGTCAGGTCACAGACGTGACGCTGGCCAGCGAATTGGCCTCCGCTCATAGAGAGGACCCGGTGGCAGTACAAGCGGTCCTTCAGGCCGGCGCAAAGCCCACGCGCGCGGTCGTGAAGGCAATACGAAAGCCCAAGGCCAGTCCCAACACGCCAGCAGTGGAACGACCTGCGTCACCGGGGCAGCAGGCGGATCGTTCCGTGGCTGCGGAGGAGGTGTTCGCTAAGGTGCGCAGTGCGCGAGCACGCCAGGAGGCAGAACGCCCAGCAATCCAGGAAGCTGGTCAAGCAGCACTACGGCGGCTCCTCCCAGTCGCGCAGAGCGATACTGGGCAAGCAGGGGTCGTTGCCAGGTTCTTGCTGAATCTCTATAACGGCAATCGCTTTCCATTCGACAACACCGATCTTCGCCGTTTGGACTACGACTTGTGTGAGGACTGCTTTGCAGTACTGAGAATGGACTCGCGCCCAGTTCAGGAAGTCCACACCTACTTCGAAAATGGCTCGAAGATCTGGGAACAGCTTGCCAAGAGCTGGGAGTTTAAGGACTTCTACGGCGGGGAGTCCTGGCGGTAGTACGAGGCCGCGGAGTCGATACTAATATGGGGTATCCGGATTTAGCTGTATTTACCACAGATAAATCCGGCATCGGAGGGTAATTAATGAGCTACGAAAAGGCGATTGAACAAGGTGTCGAGCTGCTCAAGCTGTGCCAGCAGCTTCAATCTGAGAAAGATGGTGTGGATCGCCCTGAACCAGGCGTCATCGACAGGACAAAGACGCTCGATGAATTCGCAATAAGGGTCTCAGAGTCAGTGACTTATATGACTTCGCTGTACACGTTGCTACCGTTGAAAATGCGGCTTGCGAACCTTGGCCGCGAGTTGGAGAAGCAGGGAAAGATCAGGGCCGATTTCGGCGACGACTACGCACAGGCCGCCCTTGAATACGTGCTCGCAGAACATGGCGTGTCCGCGCCCGGCGCTGTGGGGAAACACAGCTGAACCCGGACACCCCAATATGGTGCCAACCACAGTTCAAGACGCTCGACCGACACGCCGAGGCGAGGTAAAATAGCTACTTCAAGGAGCGCGACCATGTACACCGCATTTCAACTGAAGGAACGCCATCGGGCTGTTAGCAGCGCCGTGGCCACTCAGCGGCTGGAGGGTCTCAATGTGGATCCTCAAACGGTCGCGGATATGCATCGAATTGCTGACGGACAGGCCACAGCGGCCCAGGTAGTCGACAAGATTAAGCAGCGACTTGCTGCAGGCGAGTTCCGCGTTAAGCCGGCCTGATTGGCCGGTTTTTTTTGATGTCGTGATGGCGAAATATCCGACAGACGGCTCGGATCCATACGTAGACCCGCAATCGGGTGTGCTCCTAAATCTGTTAGGGATTGTGGACCAGGCCGAGCTGGACAATGTAGAGGGCGCACTTGTCGCTGTGCGTGTCCAAGAATTGGCCACAATTCCGACGGCCGGCAGGTTCGATCTGGCCTATTTGCAGGCTATACATCGGCACTTATTTGGGGACATTTATCCCTGGGCAGGGCAGATACGGTCAGTCGACATTTCTAAAGGCGAAACGCGATTTGCCAACCATGAGCAGATTGAGAGCTATGCGCCCAAAATCACAGGGCCGTTGGCGCGCGAACAGTTTCTGCAAAACTTGGACCCGCAGGAATTCAGCGAACGGGCTGGCTACGATCTTGGTGAACTAAACGCATTGCATCCGTTCAGGGAGGGCAACGGCCGCGCCATTCGCGAATTCGTTGGCCAGCTGGCGCGGGGTGCTGGCTACAACATCGATTGGACAAGAGCCGAGCGTTCGGAGATGACACGGGCCTCCACTGAGGCATATTACGGCGACCATTCTCGAATGTCGCGCCTGATTGCCGACAGCTTGCGGGAGCCCGAACGGGAGCAAGTGTTCGACCTGGCCAAGGCCGTGGCGGGCAAGAATGTACAGTTGAAGCGGGCAGAGCCTGGCGGAAGCTATTCAGGACCCGTGATCGGACTGACAGAGCGTTACATCGTTCAGTCGAACGCCGAGTGTACAGGTGAGGTTGTTCTGCACAACCGCACGTTACTTGCCAACTTTGAAGCGGTTCGCCCTGGAGTCGCCGTGCATGTCCGATATCCGTACGGGCACGCCGGTCTTGTCGAAGTCTCCTGCGAGCGCAACGCTTCCCATGAGGTCGAGCGTGGGGACAATTCCCGGCAAAGGCGCGAGCACGAGCGGTAGCGTACGGCTATTTAGCGGCTAAACACTTGCAGCAGATGGCGATTACTCGGGTGTTGTAGAAACCAACACTCGAGAGGATCACCATGTCGAAGACAGAATTAGCGCCGGTGCCTAAGCGCCGTTCTTAGGGTATCAGCGAACCTTAGTGCATATTAAGCCACGCAAATACACACACGTATTGGAACGTTATCGCTTTATCGGATTCTGGCAAGAGCCAGCACAATCGTACAGTCAGTCATGTTACAAATGGTACAGACATAAGGGAGCGGCGACGCCGAACCGATCATAAGGATGACTCAGAGTCCGAACGCCGCCGACTATAGCGAGGTAACTGCGATGACGACCGTGAAGGGAGATAGCGGGGGCACGGACGATGAATGGAACAGGTGGAAATTTTGGATCGGGCTGGGTGCGGGGCTGGTCGGCGGCTGGCTGGCCTGGTCTTGGCCGGGCTGGAGCGCTGCGTACCAAGGGAAGTACTGGTGGGATGTCGCAGGCGTAATTGCGACGTTCGCTGCGGCCGTCTCGGCTCTTGGCATTGCAATCTTCCAGCACACCGCCAGTGCGGCCGCACGCCGTCGTGAGCCGCTGTACGCGCTGCGTACCATAATCGACCGCGCGCGGTTCTTGATTGATCGGATCCCGCATTCTGGAACCACCGACATCTATGTCGAGAGCTTCTTCAAGGTCGAGGCCAGTGTCGCACCCCTTGAAGAGCTCCGCCGTTCGCTGCAAGCGTTTCCCCTCGAAAAGCTTTTCGACTATGCGGCTATCGGCAGTGTGTTCGAAATGCAAGATGCTCTGGAAAATGCGATTGGCGCTCTGCGTTACATCCTCCCTTTCGACAACAACTGGGCTGATAAGTGGGCGCACGTTCAAGGGCAAATTGCCAGGGCAACCGAGCAAGCCGACTTGGCTGCAGCACAATTGCAGACTGCGATTGATGGTGCTGGGTTTCGCGCCCATGCGTGACGTGCGGTGTTTTTTCGACTAGCTCAGTGGAAATAACAAAAGTGACGTCTCCCGAAGCAACCTGCATCTACTGCAATCAATCCCGCCTCTTCACCGACGAGCACATGTTCCCGGCTGGCTTGGGTGGCGATGATCGGCGGTACATGCTCAAAGGGCTTGTCTGCGGCGTCTGCAACACCGCAGTGTTTTCCCATCTTGAGCTAGAAGTAGCGCGTAAGGGCCCCGAAGCTTTTGCACGCCTGTTTCTTCAGCCAGAAGGCCGAGGATCGGGCAAGAAAGCAAGCATCCCATCTCTGCAGACAGAGGCGACGACGTTCATCGACCCGGATGTAAATGTTGCGTTAGAGGCAGACTTGGCGGCAGGTGGCGCAACCACGGTTCTCGCCCAGCTTCTCTTCTCCAACGGTGAGCTATCTCTCACTGGCCCCTCTACAGAAGCTATCGATCAGCTCTTTGTCGAACTCGAAGGACTTCTACAAGAAGATGAAATTTATGTAGTACGCAAATTCAGGCAAGAAGACGGTTCAGCTTTCGATGTCGAAACCTACCGCTGGACTGAGCACAGGTATCGGCTTCAGCAAACGGCTATCCAGTCTAGACCTCCCGCCCGGGGGATATGGCGAGAAGAGCTACGTGTACCACCAAGAGGCGATACGGATGTCCGACATGCCGAACGGGTGTTTAGGCGCAGCCAAGGAGGATTGATACTTCGGGTACTACCCGAAGCTGCGATAGCTGACCGTCTCTCCACACTACGTCATGCACTTCCTGTATTGGCAAAAAGACAACCTGCTGCACTGGTATCAGTCGAGCGGCCAACGATCCAAGTAGGGCTTCACTATCTCGCGAATGCGACGCCGCGCGTCATGGCAAAGATTGGACTGAATGTGGCGTGCTTTGAACACGGGGAGCAGTTCGCGCGGCTCCCCATATTCGGCCCGATTAAACAGGCCATCCTGCATGGTGAGCAAGACGTACCCCACGAAATATTCACCCACGATCATCCTATACACAGCTTACTTTCGATTGTTCCAGGAACAGTGCACGTCACGATGACTACTGCATCGATGGGGCCAACAGGTGAAATCATGCTGTTCACGGCTATCCAGCTCTACGGCGGAGCGGTCTACACGGTAAAGCTGGCCGGTAATGTGCCTTCCGAGCTACCCCCGGTGTTCTACGTAGTTGACTACATAAAGCACGTAATCACTCGATACGATCTCCAGAGCTTTCTGCTGGCATTCGGAGCAGGAGAGACGTTGGTGCGCTGACCCAACGTAGTAAAAAGGTCGGACATGACCCGCCCGTGCTGCGGCTACAGACCGCCAGCTCCGCCATTGAGGCCACCTTCGCACTGGCCACGATCAGGTGATTAAGCAATCGAAGTTCAACCAGGGCCAGCGCCTGACGTACCGTCTTCGTCAGTTGAATGTCCGCTAGGCTGGCTACGGCGTTGCCCGGCGACGGAGGTGCGCCGCAATTCTCATGATGCCTATGGCGCCGTAACAGCAACTGCAACCCGGACCCGTGGATATGTGGATGATCGCTACGCGACCACCCGGGTCGCTTCGCTCGGCCCATGGACAACCGCTGATGGACTATTAACCAATGCCATCCACTTGGCAATCGATCAAGCGTCCGGTAACTAGTACCGCGGCCCTCATCGCGCAGCACTATGCCAATGGGATGGAGGACTACGGCATCGAAGTTATGATGGTACAAGCTCTTTCAGCCATCAGGGTGAGTCCAAATTCTCTGAAAGTTCGTCTAGCCCCAATGGCCGGTTACGGCCGAATTGCTTTAAGCAGTAATTTGATTTCAGCACGGCGCCCCTGGTCGGCAAGCTCTCGGCCTGGCCGGTCTGGCGCCTTCAGCGCTTTCTCAAGATAAGGTACCGCTTCCGTATTCCGATTTCGGTATGCTAAATAATCACCATAGAAATAGTTTGGATCGATTCCATCGGGATTAACGGCTAAAGCCTGACGCAACAGTGCTTCCGCCTTCTTGTTGTCGCCAAATCCTACAGGCCAACCAGGAACTTTGTAGTAAAGGACACCAAGGCTGTTCAATGCGGAACCGTCTAGCGCGTTGCTGTTTATGTCGATGGCCGATTCATATTCCGCTTTGGCCTGCTTCGCCAAGCTCAGTGCTCCCAGGCCGCCTTTGGCTCCCGCCCATGAGCTGAGAATAATCCCTTCCCAGATGTGAGGCTCGGCATGATCTGGATAACGCGCTGTTAATTGATGTGCTTGATGGGATAGGGTTTCGAAGCGCGCCGCGCGTTCGGTTTCGGGAGTCCGGTATTGGACGGCAGCCCATTCCGTTTGGAGTGCATGGATGCCTTTGTCCAGCTCCGATGGCTCGGCATCCGCAGTTGGCACCACGGTGTACGTAGCGCTCGCGACAAAAATGGCAGCTACGCCGCGTAGTAAGTTACGTCGATTCATGAAGAGGCTCCAGATTTGAAAAATGAAGAGGTGAGCGCGCGTCGGTGCTTGATGAACGTACTGTCGAGGAGGAGGGGGCTCAGCGCGTTGAGACGGACGGCCAAGGCTTCGACGCCTCCCGCGAAACATTGCGCTGATCCGCGCTCGAGGAGGCGCTGGACGGCTCGGGCCACGACTTCAGGTGCATCGCTGTGCGAGCCAGTGGCTTGATTGAACGCTACTACCTCGGGTGAGTTGAACGGAGTGTCAATGGCCCGTGGCGCGAAGTACTGAACTATCACAGAAGTGTCTGCCAGTTCGCGGCGCAGCGCTTCGGTGTAGGCGCGTAGGGCGGCTTTGGAAGCACCGTACGCTGAGAATCCGGGCACCCCCAGGCTGCCGAGCACAGATCCGATGTTGAGCACTTGCGCTTTGGGCCGGGTTTCCAGCTGCGGCAGCATTTGCGCAATTAGGAGCATCGGCGCCAGGACATTGGTCTCGAAAAGTCGCCGGGCTTGGGTCGGGTCTAGATCCGCGGCTGGTCCGAACGCCGCGACGGCGGCGTTGTTGATGAGAATATTCGCCCGCCGGGCTGCCGCCGCGTCGGCGATGGCGGTGCGTCCCGCCTCGGTGGTAATGTCGACAACCAATGCGTCGACGATCGCGCGATCCGTCGCGCCCGCGCTCAGTGATTGCGCGAGCGCCAGCAGCGGCTCGGCGCTGCGGCCCACCAACAGCAATCGGGCGCCCTGGGCGTACAGGCGACGGGCGATGGCGCTGCCCAGTCCGCCCGCCGCGCCGGTCAGGACTACGGAGGCTTCGCTAACATTCATGCGCAGCCCTCCATGCCAGTACGCGGCAGGCTTTCAAAGATCGCGCCATAGAGACGGAAAAAAATCTGAGTGGCATGGACGACCGCGGCCTGGTCATCGGGCTCGTCAAGGTGGTTCATTAGTTCGGCGAAATGCGCGGTGTGCTCGTGGTCCAGCGCGCCATGCGAGCGCAGATAGCTGAACGCAGTGCTGGGCAGAGCTAAACTATGCTGAATGCGGTCAGCAGCACTGATAGCTAGCGCAACGCTGGTACCTTCTAACACGTGCACCATGCCGAAGAAACTGACGGGATTGTTGCGGGCAATCGTATCGTAGGCGTAGGCGATCATGATTTCCGTGGCAGGTCCTGGCCCAGCTTGTTTTATAGGGTCGGCCTGTTGGCCCAGAGCGCGCAGGTCGTTCAGTATCCATTCATCATGACCAGTTTCTTCCTCGATGTATTCATCGAGGGCTTTAGTCATCCAGCCCAGGCGAGGCGGTATCCGCGCATGGCAAGCACGCATCAAGGGAACGGTGTGGTGAACATGGTGATAAGCCTCGCGAAGAAAGGCGATATAGGCGGGCAGGCTCACGTCGCCGCGCAGGCAGTCCTGGATGATGGGCGTCCGCACCAGTGCGTCTCGGTGCTGCGCTGTTTGGCTCAGCAAAGTGTCGAAAAATGGCATGATGATTCAGAAAGCGTGATGGTCGGCGAAGCCCTGGAAGAGGTCCGCATGTTCAAGGAGGATGGTGTCGCGTCTCGGGCGGCCATTGGGCGTGGCCAGTCCGCTGGCGGCAGAGAAGTCGGCCCGGCCATGCAGCCATGGGCCGACGCGGGCGTAGTCGGGAAGGTTCCGATTGACGCGCTCGATGGCCTCGCCGATCGCTTGATCGCCGGCTTTTCCTTCGGCCCAGATCACGGCGCCCAGCGATGGCTGGCCGTCACCCAAGACGACCGCATGTCGTATCTCGGGTTGGCCGGTCAGGGCCAGCTCGATCCATTCCGGCGAGACATTCCTCCCAAAGCCGGTGATGAGCACATTCTTCTTACGTCCTTGCACATGCAAGTAGCCAGCCGAGTCAATGTGACCTAGATCGCCTGTGGGCCACCATTCCAGTGAGCGTGGGGGATTGCCCAGGTAGGCAAGGGCTACGGAACCCGCCACCTCGATTTCCCCGTCGGCGGCAATGCGCACGCGGGCGTGAGGAAGCGGCCGGCCGGCCGAGCCGGGGCAGTCTGCACCAGGCAGGTTCAGCGTTTGGACTGACGCGGCTTCGGAAAGCCCATAGCCCTCATAGGCAGGCAAACCGGCCGCGCGCGCGAGCCTGAGCAGCGGCTCGCCGACTGCGGCGCCGCCCACCGCCATTAGCCGCAGATCGGCGGGAGCGCGCCTGTCTTGCGCTTGCAGCCAGCGGGTGTAGGTGCGCAACATCTGCGGCAGCACGATGACGCTCTGGACCCGTGAATCTACTAGGGCCGTGTGAAACACCGCGGGGTCGAACTGAGAGGAACCCCGGAGGCCCACGGCGGCAAGCGGCCGGACGTCTATCGATGCTCCCTGGATCAACGGCGCATAGACACCGGCAATGTTCTCCAATAGAACAGGCAGTGGTAGGGCTGTCATGTGACGCTCGATGCCGAGCGCAGCGGTGGCTTGGACCAGGCTGGCAGCGACCGCCAGCATGCCGGTGCCAGTCAGGCATACGCCCTTGGGAATACCCGTTGAGCCCGAGGTGAAGGTGATCTTAGCGGTGCCGGAAGCCATAGTGGTGGGATGACAGGTCCGGCGCAGTACAGCGAAAGGATGCAAGGTTGTTGCTGAGTCGAATCCCAAGGTGGCCAGATGATCGGAGTCGCGGACAGGTCCGACAAGGACATCTGCTGCCGCCGCGTGCAGCGCTGCCGAGAGTTGGTCCGGAGAGAAGAACAGCGGCAGCGGAAGGTGCGCGACGCCGATGGATAGGCAGGCTAGGTCGAGAACTATCCAGTCCCCACCGTTATCCAATAGAGATGCAACGACACTTGCACCTCTTTCGGACAAGGCATCAGCGAAGATTCTCACGCGCTCAGACAGGTCGGCATAACTCAGTGGACCGGCGGAAGTGTGCAACGCGGTCCGCGCGGCGCGACTGGGCGCGCGCAATGCAGAGAAGAACTCACTGATCGTCATGCTTCATGTTCCGAGTGGCGAGAAAGAATGGAGCTCAACTTGCCGGCGAACACTTGCGGATGATGTTCGTAGTAGTTCCCCCAGTCCTTCCTATCTGCGTTGTCTAGGCTCTGCGCGGTAGCTTCGGCCAGCGGCTGATAAGCGAGGCCCATCCGAGAGAAAAGATGGTGTAGTTCATCGGTCAGTGTGCTCACTGCCCACGCGAATCCCCGTTCCTGCAAGTGCCGAGCCAGCATCGGCACCAGCAGACGACCGGCGCCGGGTCGCATTGCGGCGAATTGGCCGGCCTCGACGATTTGGCTGCGTGCCACAGGCAGGTCGTCGTCGCGCAGATAATGCTCTACAGGCGCGGACAGGTAGCGTTCGAGAAAAAGCGGGGTAAGGGCATCTCGATAGCCAGCAGCGGCGAGGATCTCCCCATTCGATTGCAGACAAACCAGGTTGGGCATCCAATGCTTCAATCGCGCACCATAGCGCCGCAGATAGCGTTGGTGGATATAGGATTCAATGCGCCCGCGCAGCGGGTCGTCTTGGGTATGCAAATGCAGCGTAGGCTGGTCGGCCTGGGGCTGCGCGCCCGGCGACCATACTCCCGAGTGCGGGTTGAACTTGGACTGCGGCATTAAGATTTCCGTTCGGAACATAGGTCGGTTCCTTGATTGATGGCTGCAGAATAGGGGCTGAACCTTAAGCACAAATTAATCAGCGAGCGGTGGTAATCTGCGTCGTAATGGACAGCAAGGATGGAAATGCGAATCCTTATCGTCGAAGATGACCCGCTCATTGGTGATGGGCTCAAGAAGGGGCTGCGTCTGCTCGGTTACGCGGTCGACTGGTTTTCCAGCGGCAAAGATGGCGATCAAGCGATGCAGGTCGTCCACTATGACGCCCTAGTGCTCGACCTCGGCCTGCCAGGCGAGGATGGCGTTGCGTGGCTAAAGCGGTGGCGCCAAGCTGGCCGCGCATTACCGGTCGTGGTACTTACCGCGCGGGACGCCGTCCAGAGCCGAGTCGCTGGCCTGGATGCGGGCGCCGATGATTATCTGATCAAGCCCGTAACTCTGGATGAGCTGGCCGCGCGTTTGCGGGCCGTGACACGCCGTGTGGCAGGCAAGCCCGAGCCAGTGTGGCAGCATGGCGACCTAAGCTACCAGCCGGCGGCGCATGAGGCGCACTGGAAGGGGCAGCGCGTCGATCTTACTGTGCGGGAAGCGCAGTTGCTGGAGCTGTTCCTGTCGCACCCGAACCGGGTGCTCACGCGTGACTTCATGAGGGATAAGCTATACGACTGGGATGCCGATCTCGAAAGCAACGCGCTAGAAGTTTATGTACATCACCTTCGCAAGAAGATTCATCCTAAGATCGTCCGCACCGTGCGCGGTTCGGGATACGCGCTTGGCCAACCGGAATCCGAATCATGACGTTGCAGCGTCGGCTGATCATCGCGGTCTTGCTAGCTGCACCTCTAGCCTGGCTGCTTACCATTGCTGGCACCTATTGGCGCGCGAAACACGAAATAAACGAGCTCTATGACACGGACATGCTACGGTTGGCCGAGCAGACGCTGGCTGTAGCAATGCTGCTGCCGCCTTCGGCGACATCTTCCGCGCCGTTGCTTACGCGAGCGCCAGACGCCGGCGCTGCCAGTCATTCCGACTTGTCGGTGGCTATCTGGCTGAGGACCGGAGAGCCTTTGGTTCTGGACGCCGAGGCTCGCCAGTTTCCGAGGGGCAATGTGCGCCACGGGTTTGTCGATAGCGCAGTCAATGGTGTTCCGTGGCGGCTCTATTACCTCGGCGACGATACCGGCTCGACACGCGTGGCCATCGGTCAACGCATAGGCGAGCGCGATGACTTGGTCGTCGCCTACGTCGCGAGCCAGATCATGCCTTGGCTAGTTAGCCTGCCGGTTCTCATCCTGATACTGATCCTCGCGGTGCGAAAGGCGCTAAAGCCCGTGCGCGAACTGTCGGCCGTGCTGGAGCGTCGCAGTCCCGATGATGGCTCGCCGTTGCCTGAGGATACGCCCGGTGAGCTGAAGGCCCTGGTGCGAGCAATGAACGGACTGTTGGCTCGGGTGGCGAGGTTGATCGAACAGGAGCGCCGACTGACTGCCGATGCCGCGCACGAATTGCGTACACCGCTCGCCGCGCTGCGCGCCCAATGGGACGTGGTACAGCGTGCAGCAAACCCGGTTTCGCGGAAAGAAGCACAGGAGCAGGTGGCGCGTGGTCTCGAGCGGCTGAGCCGGCTGGTGGAGCAACTCCTGACCATGGCTAGGCTGGATAGCAGCGGTCAGGCTGCCTTCGAGTCACAAGTCGATTGGTCAAAGGTTGCGGAGCAGGCGATCAGCGACTGCCTGTGGCTGGCTAATCGGCGCGATATCGACATCGATGTAGACTGGGCTGCTGCCGGACACGTAGCCCTCCCGATTGCCGGAGATCCGGAAGGGTTGACCATTCTGCTGAAGAACCTTCTAGATAATGCCATCAGATACGGGCCCAGGCATTCTCGTGTACGTATCACGTTCACGCCGACGAAAATCTTCATTGACGATCAAGGAACAGGCTTCTCTCCCGAGTTGCTGGGCCGGCTTGGAGATCGTTTCTTGCGTGCGGCGGGCAATGAGGAGTCCGGGAGCGGGTTGGGTGTGTCGATTGCGCTTCGTATCGCGCGTAATCACGGCCTGGCTTTGCGGTACGAAATGCGCGCTGCCGATGAAGAGCAGCGCGCCGGGCTACGCGCAATCATTTCGCGAGCTGGTAATGAGTCGGCGACGAGTTTGGATGCATGACCTCACTTGACGTCGCGAGGGTCCATGGTGCAGCGTCGATAGAACCAGCGCTTCCCCGCCTCGGAGGCTATGACATAGAGAATACTGATCGATACCACTGTACCTAGCACCTGCCAGGGCAATGCTACGAAGTCAAATAGTGGTGCAAACGCCATGTATGGCAGAGCAAGTGCAATCAATATAATGATCGGCACGCTCCAGCGCAGGAACCGTCCCGGTCGACTGCGGTAGAAGGGCCGGGATGTGCGGATGACGAACAGGACCATGAGTTGGGTCAGCAACGATTCGACGAACCAGCCAGTGCGAAAAATTTCAGCCGCCTCACCTGCGAGATAAAGAAGGGCGGAGAACGTGAGGAGATCGAAAAGCGTACTGATAAGGCCGAACACCAGCATGTATCGCTGAATGATGCGCAGATTCCAGCGACGCGGTTCGTCAACCCATTCGTCATCGACGTTGTCGCCGGCTATTCCCATTGCCGGTATGTCTGACAGGAAGTTATTGAGCAGGACTTGCTTGGCCAGCAGCGGCAAAAAGGGCAGAAATAAGGAGGCTATTGCCATGCTTATCATGTTACCGAAGTTGGCGCTCGTGCTGATGTAGATGTACTTAAGCGTATTGGCGAATGTCCGGCGTCCTTCATTGATGCCTACACGCAGCACGTCCAGGTTGTGTTCCAGCAGTACGAAATCGGCTGCTTCCTTGGCGACATCGACGGCGCGATCAACGGAGATTCCCACATCGGCCGCATGTAGGGCCGGCGCATCGTTGATGCCGTCTCCGAGATAACCCACCACGTGACCGGTACGGCGTAGCGCAATGATGATTCGCTCCTTTTGGTTCGGGTCTATTTCGGAAAACAGCGTAATCGAAGAGGCACGCTGCCAGAGCGCTTCGTCCTTGGTATTTTGCAGCTCCGCGCCAGTTATCGTGTTCGTGACAGATATGCCGACCGCTTCGGCCACGTGGCGGGCGACATATCGGTTATCTCCGGTGATAATCTTTACCTGAACGCCCAGGCGGCACAACGCGGCCAGTGTGTCGACCACCGTGGGCTCCGGTGGATCGAAAAACAGCAGGAAACCAATGAACGTCATGTCTCGCTCATGTTCGCGAGAACAAGGGCCTACAAGGAGGAGCGGTTTCTTCGCTACCGCAAGCACGCGATAGCCCTTTTCACTCCAATTGACGAAGCGTTGCATGAGGCGCGTGCGCGTGGTGAGGTCAAGGGGTAACTGGCCTTCCTGCGCATGGAATGTGGAGCAGACCTCGAGGACATTCTCGACGGCACCTTTGGTAACTAGCATGGCTTCGGTCGTGCCGCTTTCCCGCATAATTACGCTTAGGCGCCGTCGCACGAAGTCGTAGGGTATTTCGCCGACCTTGAACGGTAAGCTTGGCGTCAGGCTCTCTCGTTCGCCGAACGCGATCAACGCATCATCCAGTGGATTGGAAATGCCCGCCTGCAATCGCGCATTGAGCCACGCATGCCGGAATACATCACTCGATGGATTGCCGTCTGGATCTACTGCGGAGTTCAACTCGAGTACGCCGCAGGTAAGCGTGCCGGTCTTGTCTGTGCACAGGACGTCCACGCTGCCAAGATTCTCTATTGCACTGAGACGCTTGACTATCACGCCGTGTCGGGCCATTTCCTTGGCGCCGTGTGCCAGCGTGATGGTGAGTATGGCCGGAAGGAGCTCCGGCGAGAGGCCGACCGCCAGTGCCGCCGCGAATAGGAGCGTTTCGATGGTCGGCCGATGCAGGAGGATATTGATGGCCAGTACTGTTACCACCACTATCATCATGAGTCCGAGCAACATCGAGCCGAATCGACGCAAGCCGCGCTCGAATTCGGTATCTGGTGGGCGCAGGCGCAGCCGATGCGCGATTCCGCCATAGACGGTCGCTCGACCAGTATCGACTACTAGCATGCGTCCCCATCCGCTGCGCACAGATGTGCCTAGATATGCGCAATTCGAGCGTTCTGCCAGATCCACATCAGCGGGGCACGGGGCAGCCTGCTTTTCAATGGGCAGCGTCTCGCCGGTCAGCATGGCCTGGCTGATATGGAGACTATTAGCCTCGAGTATCCTGCCGTCTGCAGGTACTAAGGTCCCTGCCGTGAGTTCGACAATATCGCCCGGCACGACTTGCTGTGCAGCGATCGCCTGCAAATGCCCGTCACGTAGCACCTGTGCAGTAAGCGTTACCTGTTGACGCAGAGTTTCGACTGCGCCCATTGCTCGATATTCCTGGATAAAACTCAAAGTTCCGCTGATCAGTACGATCCCAAGTACGATCCCGGCATCCAGCCACGCATGCAGGGTGAACGAAATTAGTGCAGAGATTATCAAGATGATGATGAGCGGGCTGGCGAACTTGCGAAGCAGAACCCCCGTCCATGGAGGGATGACTACAGTCTCGCTCACCGTATTGAGGCCGAATCGACGTACGCGTGTTGCAATCTGCGTGTCTTTAAGTCCCTCTGGAGTAGTCTCGAGTCGTGCCAGAAGATCTTCAATAGGTTGTGACCAATAGTGGTCGACGTTGCTCATTGAGGTTCCGCGAGCGATTGCTCGTCCGCTCCATGTTTTCTTCACGACGTCTGTATGTCAGCGCTGGTATGACCCGATCAGTCGTTGCGGTGTGATTCTCATTGTGGAAGTGGTTTTTTTTGTGATATTGACCGAGGCCATACTGCAGTGGGTTCTTTGAGGGTAGTGTCTATCAATCAATAAGCAGGAAATTGATTGGTATCAATAACGCGGGGCGCGGGCCGGCTACCGTTGAGTTGTCGTCAATGAGTAGTGTTCCTTCGTGTTGGAGGCTGACGTATGTATGACAAGATCCTCGTGCCTATTGACGGAAGCTCGACTGCGAATGCAGCGGTAGCACATGCCCAATCAATTGCAGAGCTCTGCAATTCGCAGGTAAGAATCTTCCATGCTCTTGATTTCTTCGAGTACACGAACGGATTTGAACGGCCTAGTATCTACAGTCGGCAAGTAATGCCTGCAATGATTGCATCCGGTCGCGCTATTCTGAACGCTGCACAGCAGGCATTCACAGGTAGTGGCATCGTAGTGGAGAGCCACTTAGAGCAATGCAGTGGCCAACGTGCAGCACAGTTAATTGTGAGGCAATCCCAGCTGTGGGGTGCCAGCTTGATCATCATGGGGACTCATGGCCGGCGCGGATTCAACCGTCTCTTGATGGGCAGTGATGCTGAATTGGTTGTAAGAAGTGCCACGATGCCTGTGTTGTTGATAAAAGCACATCACAATAATCCTTGAACTCTATGCAGGAGATCGCTATGTATCGTCAAATTCTTGTCGCGCTAGATGGAAGTACGGTCGCCGACCAGGCGCTTGAGCACGCGATCCGTTTGGCGCGTCTGGCCAGTGCCAAAATTGTCGTGATATATGTCGTCGAGTATCCCAGTACTTTGTACACTTCTGAGGTCTTCGACGTAGAGCCGTTTCACATAGCGATGGTCGATGAGGCGAAGGCCGTGCTTGATAAGGCGAAGTTGCGCCTGGACCGAGCAGGAGTAGTTGGTGAGGTGAGAACAATCGACTCCGGCAGCATCGGTAAGAGTATTGCGGAGGAAATTGAGAACGCGGTAACGAACCTGGATATCGATCTAGTTATTATGGGCACCCACGGGCGCAGAGGTTTTCAACGCCTAATGTTGGGTAGCGTCGCGGAAGCTTTTGTGCGGCGATCCCCAGTGCCTGTCATGTTGATACCCGCACGATCGCATTGAATTTGGCGTTATCTGGCTGAGGTAGAAATCCAGATAACGCCTATGTGCTAGTAGGAGACGACGATCCGATCATCTACGCTGGCTACGCCAGGTGCAGCCCACGCCGCACGCTCAATAGCTCCCCGCTCAACCCAGCTGCGAGCTTTGCCTTCCAGGGTGACCTTAGTATTGTTGACACTAACGGTGACACCGTTGGCTTCAACTTCTGCACTTCGCTTGAGAGCTTCTTCAATGCGACGCTTTATGTCGCCGGCCTTCACTGCAGGTTGAACGGCGATCTGGTTCGCAACGCCAAGGACTCCGGAAAGTTTTCTGACTGCATGTTCAGCAGCCATGCGTTGAAAATTCCAATCGACTTTGCCCGTGAGTGTCACCCAGCCCTTTTGCACTTTGACCTGGATCTTTTCATTCGGAACGGTCACGTCCCATGACAAACTGTTGAGTGCGCGTGCCGCGATCTCGTCGTCGGCGGGTTGCCTGCCCAAGCCATCGCGAACCTCGATTTCTTGTGCAATGCCACGGACACCGTTGACACCTTGCACTACCCTTTCAGCTGTAAACTTCTGTGCATAGGTAGGTACGTGACCGGTCAATGTGACCACGCCGCTTTCTACGGCGACCCCGATATCTGCAGCGTCAATACTGGGTTCAAAATCTAAGGCGCGCTCTACTGTATCGCGCAATTCTGTATCTCTCATGATGATCTCCGGACTGGAACACAATCACATCAACATCGGTCAACGAAACCGATAAGCCATTCTGCAACTCTCTGCACTATGAATGTTGATGATGGTCAAGATGTGGGTAGATCCAAACCTCGTGGTGACCCAGCATCGCGCGAGATTTTCCCGGACTGGGTTATTGGCCAGCTCCGATTTTCCTTAGAGCATCCGGATCACGGATGTTGAGGTGCCGTCTGCGCACGTCTAAGACATGCGCCGTCTGTAGGCGCGTAAAAATGCGGCTGACTGTCTCAAGTTTCATTCCTAGATGGTGTGCGATGTCTTCGCGAGTCATTTTTAGGACAAACTGGCGAGGGGAGTAGCCATTTGCTGCCATCTTTTCCGAAATGTCCATGAGGAAGCTTGCCACACGCTCTTCACTGTTGAGGCACGCTAAAGTCATTAACAAGTGTCTGTAATGGCTCGCTTCATGAGCGATTGCTCTGTTCAATCGCAAGGCCATCTTCGCGTCATTGCACGAACTGCTTGCCAATTCAGAGAAAGGGATCATACACACTACCGAATCTTCCAATGCGATAGCGTCGCACGTATACGTTCCCGTCTCTATGCCGTCGATGCCAAGCAGTGCCCCTGTCGTAGGAAACGAGACGATCTGCTCGATGCCGGAAAGATTCGTGATTCGTAGTTTCACCGATCCAGCATAGAGCTGATAAAGGTTAAGAAGTGCATCACCGGCACGGTACAGTGCTTCGCCGCGGCGCAAGGTGCGGCGGGAGAATGCATATGCCGAAAACGGTGGATGGCTGCCCCCATTCTTAATTTGGCACAAATCGGAAACTAGGCACGCCCCTTTAACTGCGAGCTTGCATGTCTCGGGTGTGAGGGGAGGTAAGCTTGTGTGACGGCCAGGGGGGCCTTGATGCTGCGGCTCGTTGCCCCCGGCTGATGTGTGGGCGGTATTCATCGCATGCTCTCATTGATGTAGAGTCCCACCTTACGAATTGAGGTGGCGAAACTAGTGTCATCAATGTTGGCAGTTCACGCTATCGGTGGATTTCGATTTGTTTCGGCAGAATTGGACTACAAACGTAAGAATATTCTTACACTAGTTATCCAAGGTGCGATTTTCAGCCTATTTTGACGTTTCCGGCTTGCTGCTCTGCGGCTTCTGTTTCTTCGGTCAAACGGTGCTTAATCGCGTAACGCACCAGGTCGGTTTGGCTACGCAAATGCATCTTAAAAAAGAGCCGCGTCTTGTATGTGCTGACAGTCTTGACGCTTATGAACAAGTGTCGTGCAATCTCAGAGTTGTTCATGCCCATTGCAAGCAGCCGAAATACAGAAAACTCCCGATCGGATAGCAGTAGATGGGGAAGTTCCTCGTGACTTCCATGTGTGTCAAAGGCGATATTTTCTGCGATGGCTCGACTAAGGAATCGTCCGCCTACTGCCACTTTTCGTACCGCCTGGACCAACTCTTCTGCTGCGCTGTCTTTCGTCAAATAGCCGGTCGCCCCTGCTTTGATTGCTCGCACGACGTATTGCTGCTCGCCGTGCATCGTTAGAACAAGAATAGGAACTCTGGGGTACTCGAGCCTAATCTGGCGTATTAAGTCTATTCCATCACGCCCCGGCATCGACATGTCTAACACCAACACATCCCAATGTCGTCGCGCCAAAAGAGTTAGGACTTCTTGTCCGTTACCTGCTTCTCCTTCGACCATGATATCTTCGGTTTGGTGTAGTAGCCGTTTAAGTCCTTCTCTCAGCAGCGTGTGATCGTCGGCTAGCAATAGCGCAATCATAGGGCATGTCCTTATGAAGAATCTGGTTGTTCCAAAGGAATTAGTACTTCCAATTTGAACCCCTTGTCAGTGTTTGTGTGGATTTCCACGGTGCCGTGCAACAGGCGCACTCGTTCCCGTATTCCCAGCAGGCCTAGGCATCTTGGTAGCGCGCTGGCAATATGCTCGGGGGTAGTGCCTACACCATTGTCCTGTACGGTCAAGTTGCAGTTGACTTCATTACAGTGTAGATCGAGCAAGACATTTGTAGCGTGTGCGTGTTTGGCAATGTTTGTAAGCGCTTCTTGGGCCGCACGGAACAGTGTCGTCTTCATCAATGTTGAGAGTTGTCTCTGCCCCATGTCGACGTGAATCCTGGCATCAACTCCATATCGAGCAGTAAAATCAGAAGCCAACCACTCGAGGGCAGCAGCAAGGCCAAGGTCGTCAAGCATGATAGGCCGCAAGTCAGAGGCGATGCGGCGAAGAGAGGTGAATGACTCTTTGATTAAGCTGCGCATCGCGCGGATGTGAGTGGAAGCGTTTGCAGGTAATGAAGGAAGCGACGCTTCGAGTTGAGTTAGCTCCATAGTTAATGCCGTGAGGCCTTGTCCGAGATCGTCATGTAGTTCTCGTGCGATATGCCTTTTTTCTTGCTCACGCTCGTGAAGCAATGCATTGGATAATCGAGTAAGCTCATCGCGCGAGGCTCGCAGTGCTTGATCAACTTGTTGGCGTTCGGTGATGTCGCGTAGAAAAACTGAGAGGTAGACACCTGACGTCGTGACCACTTGGCAGATTGAGGCTTCCATGGGAAATTCTTCGCCATTTGCCTTCAAGCCCCAAAGTGGCACTCCTGCGCCCATTCTGCGCTTTGAAATACCAGTGTGCTGAAATCGTGTGACATGTTCCGCATGAGCCCTACGGAAGCGAGCAGGGATCAGCATGTCCAGGCTTGCGCCGATTGCTTGCTCTGCATCATACAGAAAGACTGCCTCAGCAGCTGGATTGAACATCACGATACGCTGCGCCGCATCGACCGTAATTATCGGCTCCGTGGCTGCTTGAATGATGTCCAGTAGCGGGGGCATGGCTGGCGAATGCTTCACGGCATCGTCCCAGGCGAGTCTGGGGGTCTCAGCAGGTGAGAGACATTATGCAATTCCAGCACATGTCGGATCTGAATTCAAGAGAAGTTCGTCCTTCCGGAAGTGGTCAAATGACGGTGGACATTTCGAGTGTCGCGAAATCTGAGGTTCTCCCATCGAAGCGCTCTTTCAATTTGAAGAGAGCTTCATCGCATTCTCCAGCGAGAACGTCGTACTGTCTCAGGAGTAGTATGAATCTGGGCTTCTTGCCCACGATTGTTGCAATATCGTCGACCGCACGCAGGCCTCCATAGCCTGATAGGACGCACATGACGGAATAGTCTTCGATCTCAGAGCTGTATCGTTGTAAGAAAGTTCGCATGGGTGCCGCGGCAGATCGCAACCAGACTGGCGAGATCAGAATTACGTGGTCGAAGCTATCAGGGTTGGGACCTTCATAAAGAATGGGCGGACGGCGTCCGGTCAGCGTGTCGATTACGCAGCGGAGGTCGCCACTAAGGCCGGCTCGGCATTTTTCATCATGGATCTCATAGACGGGCCAATTGGAAAGTTGCGCCAATCTTTCTGCTGCCATACGCCCCGTACCAGAACGAGAGTAGTAGATAATTCCAACTCGAGTCATGACTGCTCCTTATCTGCCTAGACGGGCTCATCATCTTGGTCTATGAGCGCGCGCAGGATATCGCGTCGACTGACAATGCCAACCAACTTACCATCACGAGTGATAGGGACCCGTTTAATGTTGTGCTTGAGTAGGACGTCTGCAATTTCCGAAAGATCGGTTTTCTCGTCCAAAGTGAGTACAGGGCTTGTCATGATGGTGGCGGCGGTGGTTTTGCTCAGTTGCAAGCTGTGCAGGAATTCGAGATTCAATGGTTCGCCTTCGGCCAACAGGTCGAGCCAATGATCCAGCCTTTTTTGGTGAGCGCTATCTTTACGCCTTATAAGGTCTCCCTCGCTAACCACCCCTATCAGCGAGCCGTCCTGCGTCGTCACCATTACTGCACTTATATTTCTGTCCAGCATTATGTGAATGATCTTCGAAATTGAAGTCCGAGGATTGACACATAGCGGATCACACGTCATAAGATCGCGCGCTAGCATGTTTTTTCTCCGGGGCACGAATGTTCCCCTTCAGTCTACGGCTCTTACCAACGGACCAAGAAATTCATTCAATCTGGATTTTCTTGTTTTCGTGACCTGCCTTCTTAGGCAAAGTCAAGGTGAGCAAGCCGTTTTCGTATGTCGCCCGCGCTTTGGACTCGTCGATTGCGTTTGCCAGCGCGATCGTTCTTTCAAGCTGTCCCCAAAATCGTTCTTGCCGAATGACGCGTCCTTCCGATTTGACTTCTTTGTTCCGTTCTTTATTGGCTCGAATACTGACTGTACTGTCGTCAATTTCAACGGTTAGGTCTTCTTTAGAAATGTCGGGAATTTCTGCTTTCAACACATACTCGTTGTCAGCCTCAATGATGTCGATGTCCATCGTGGCGACCCCATTTTCGGTCTGCTGACGCACAGACCTGAGGAAGGCATGGAAGAGTTCCGGAATAGATTCGGATGAGAATGAAAGCGGCTGTGAAATTAGATTCGACATGGATATCTCCTTACGTTGCGACGCAAGCAATTGCTTGCCGTGATTCATATGGTGACCTTCTTAAAAGGCGCTCAAATTGACCACGGTCAAGAACTTTGCTTGCTCTTGCAAGAGGAAGTAATCCAGCCGGCATTGTGAAAGGGTTGACTTGCGCTAAGCTAGCCAACTCATCCCATCTGATCAAATGGGGAGTACCATGCCAAACGTCCCTCGGCTGCAATTCCTAGGCGCTGCAGGAACGGTGACGGGATCTCGTCATCTTATCGAAGCCAATGGGCGGTTCACACTGCTCGATTGCGGCTTGTTCCAAGGGCTGAAATCGTTGCGGCAGCGGAACTGGGAGCCGTTTCCTGTGCCCGCAGACAGAATAGATGCCGTGGTGCTGTCACATGCTCACCTGGATCATTCCGGCTATCTGCCAAGACTAGTGAAAGAAGGCTTCCGCGGGCCGATCTACTGCACGGAAAGCACGCGAGACCTTTGCGAGATCCTGCTGCTTGATAGTGCCAGCCTGCAGGAGGCCGATGCGGACTATCTGAATCGTCATGGGCTCTCCAAACATAAGCCAGCCTTGCCGCTTTATACGATCGCTGATGCTCGACGCGCCATCGATGCGTTGTCTCCTCTCGGCTTCCAAAAGCAGCAAGAGCTGCCGTCGGGGCTGAGCTTCCAGTTCATTCGGGCCGGCCACATCCTAGGCGCGGCAATTATCCGTGTAACTTATCGGGGCGGTTCACTGGCTTTTTCTGGCGACCTCGGACGTTATGATGATCCACTGCTGCCGGAGCCGCAGGATGTCGAAGAGGCCGACTATTTAATTGTCGAGTCGACCTATGGCAATCGCATTCATGGCAAAGAGGATGTACTCGATACTCTTGCCGACATTATCCTGGGTACCGTCAAGCGAGGCGGCACTGTCTTGATTCCGTCGTTCGCGGTGGGTCGCGCTCAGTTGATGTTGCTCTACTTATGGCGCCTGAAGCAGGCCGGACGCATCCAGGCGGATCTGCCCGTGTACTTGGACAGCCCGATGGCCGCCAAGGCGGTCGATGTCTATTTGCGACATGCTACGCAACACCGTCTTTCGCCGGCGCAAGCCCGGGCCGCGTTCGCGGCGGCCAGGTGCATTACCGATGTCGAGCAGTCCAAGGCGTTGGATTCATCGGCAATGCCAAAGATAATCGTATCGGCAAGTGGCATGGCGACGGGTGGCCGAGTGTTGCACCACCTGAAGCACTATGCCAGAGATCCCCGCCATACCATTCTTTTCGCGGGATTCCAGGCGGTAGGCACGCGCGGCGCGGCAATGGTGGCTGGATCGAAGAGCATAAAGATCCATGGTGACTACGTGCCGGTGCGCGCCGAAGTGAAAAACCTGTCCATGTTGTCGGCGCATGCTGACGCCGATGAAATACTGCGATGGCTTAGTGGTTTTCGCCATCCGCCAAAACATACCTTCATTGTTCATGGTGAGCCAGCCGCGGCCGATGAACTCCGCTTGAGAATACAGGACGAGCTGGGGTGGTTGTGCCACGCCGTCGAGCAGAATGAATCGGTAACCCTTACCTGATCGCAGTCGTGGAAGTCGGAAGCCACCACTAGAAGCATGTCCCACATTCGTGGGTTGGCGGGGCAGATTCGGCCCGTGTGGGCCGCATAACCGCATCCATCTGGGAGTCTGGACGAAATACGGTCAGTCCTTTTAGACCCGACCGCCACGCTTGCAGGAACAATGCCTGGACATGTTGTGGTGAGCAGTCGGCGGGGATGGGTACTGTTTTCGATATTGACGCATCCACATAAGGCTGTAGGCTCTCCATCATGGCCAGGTGGCTCTCGGATGAGAGCGATGTGGTATTGACAAAATAATCGGGTAGTGGCTCGTCGTTGCCGAACATGGTTCGCCACAGGCGCCAGGCATGATTCTGCACTGTCAGCTGCATCGGTGGTGCGCCCAAAAAACGAACGGAACGACTATAGGACCAATCAAAGGCGGGTTCCACGCCGCTGGAGCAATTGTCCGCGAATGCCAGGCTGACACTGCCGGTCGGGGCGATGGAGATCAGATGACTGTGTCGCAAGCCATGGCGGGCAATTGCCTCGCGCGTGGAGACGGAAAGACCGTCACCAATGGCCCCCGGCGCTAAGTAATCATCGGCCCGATAGAGCGGAAATGCGCCTCTTTCCGCTGCAAGCGCCGCCGAGGCCGCGTAGGCGTGGTCTCGCATAAAGCGGACGACCTTTCGGGCCATCGATCGTCCGGCATCGCCGTCATAGCGCAGTCCGTGCATAGTGAGCATGTCGGACAGGCCCGTGGCGCCCACGCCTATACGCCGCTTTGAAAAGGCTTCAGCCCGCTGAGACGGGATGGGCCAGCGCGTCAATTCGAGAACGTTGTCGAGCAGGCGTACCTGCGTGCGCACCATCGTGGCCAATCTGCGCCATGCGATGGACGGGGGGCCGGCTTGGCCAAACGGATTCACCACTAGGCGGCTCAGGTTGATCGGGCCCAGTACGCAACTTCCGTAAGATGGCAGAGGCTGTTCTCCGCAGGGATTTGTGGCGGTAAGATTCTCGAGCGCACGCAGATTGTTGGCTCGGTTGATTGTATCGACGTAGAGTAGGCCCGGTTCGGAACTGACGAGCGCCTCTTGCGCGATGGCGGACCACAACGCCCGGGCCGATTCCATCCGATATTGCCAATTGCCGTTATCCAGTCGCCGGGCGCCTTGCGCGATGACACCGGCGGCGGGCCTGGCGGAATGGACGAGTGGCCAAGGAGCATCCGCCAGGACGGCTTCTAGAAACGCATCTGTGACCGAAACTGAGATATTGAAGGTCGTCCAACGCGTGCGGCCGCGCTTGGCCTGGACGAATGACAGGAGGTCTGGATGGGCGCAGGACAGCACCGCCATCTGGGCGCCGCGCCGGCTGCCCTCGAACTGTAGGAGCCGGCATGCCTGATCATAGCGATCAATAGCGGTACAGACGGACGGCAGAGAAAGCCTGTCGCTGGTGTGGGCTGAAGCGGGGGGCAACGGCGAAAAGTCATAGCCGACGCCACCGCCCATTGCCAGAGTCGTGCATGCCTGTGCGAGGCCCGCGTCAAACGTCAGACCATTACTGCCGAGGCCAACGGGCTGCACGAAGCAGTTGACCATGGTAGCGGACCGACGTATTCCGGCATTGGCCATAATCCGACCGGCACCGATGGCTCCCCGCCGCATATTCTGTAGGAACTGCTGGAACACCCGCTCACGATGCATGGGATGCTCGGCTTGAGCCAGCGCCCAGGCAACACGAAGGTAAATATGGGATAGAGTCGATTCCCCACGCGCCGCGTATCGTTCAGATAGTACGCGGGCAGATATCGGCTGTGCGGTGAGAGTCATGGACGTTTGCTCGGCAAGGGCAGTAGCAGGGAATGCTCATCCACCGCGTTGCGCGGGCGACCAGGTGGGGCGCTGGTCACGCGCGCTGTCTATGATGATGAGGTACCGCCCTGCGCCATAAGCGGGTGTTCGGTCGGGCAGCAGGACCCACAGGCGGTTCCCTTCGCTCGCGGTGAGCTCGTACTCTGCGTCCAAAAGGCCAAATCGGTCGATAAAGCGGTTCAGAGTCGCGGAAATGCGTATACAGCCCTTGGACTGGGGAGTACCAAGCTTGGGCTCTAGATAGTATGGATCAGTGGCGTGCATTTGTAGTCGAATGGTGCCTGGGCCGCCGCTTCCCCAACCCCTGCGTGCCTGCTGCCAACCGAAATCATAGACCCGCATGCCTTTTTTACCGTATCCCAGGATTCCGTTCTTATTCTTCGTGCCCTCTGCGCGGAAATCCGGGTTAGCCAGGGAGTGCAAGTAGACGCCGGTTGGTGTTTCAAAATGATCGAACCGGCCGGGCTTTCCTGTCGACACTGGTGAGGCGCCAACATAAATGGGTGCCATATCCGGACGCATCCAGTAGAGGAAGGCCCCCTGCACAAAGGGGTTGCGGTCGACAACCAGAATGTACTGGGGTTTGGCTAGGTAAGTGGTCGATGACCGCAATGCGAGTTCGGCTAGCGTTCCGTACAAATGGCGATCGCCTTCTGGTAAATCGAGTACTGGCCTGACCTCTTGATGAAAAGCTTGAGTTATGTCGCCGAACGTAGGTTGGGCAAGGCCATAGCCTACAGTCATGAGATATAGGCAGACCGTTACAGTCTGCCGTAGGGAGGGACACATTGTCTCTATCCCCGAGAATCGACTGACGGTGCGTGCATGCTGCTTTGACTCCGGACGATTGATTGCTTGGCCTGGTTCAGGTGAGCAGTTCAATATGCATACTGCAGTTGCGGCGAGCAACGTTGTTGATTCTTGTCAATTTTTGAAGACATGGTATGGAGAGGTAACGGGATTGTTGAGCGCGAAACTGTTGTCGTTGCTGGTTCGCCAGGAATTGCGCCGCGTCAATATTTCCCGACGGCCAATAGATAGAGTCAGGTAGTGCATTGCGCCGTACTTTACCGACCAAAGCCGCTCTGAATAATGCGTCTCCGATACGGTGCAATGCCGCATCTTATCCATATCGCCAGGAAGGAAATCATGAGAAAGACAGCTATTTCAGCGGCGCTCATCGCATTTGCGTTGTCATCCGGTCAGACATTGGCACAGACAGAGAAAGTCGATCCAGATGTCGCCCAGGCGAACAGTAGCCTTGATGGCATTGCAGAGTTCGACAAGGAGATGACTGCTGCCGAAGACAATATGCGGAGAATGGAAGCTCAGATAGAAGCGCTTGGGAAAACACAGGATCCCGATGCTCGTCAGCGCTTACTTCAAGAGCACTGGGATGCCATGCAGGCCACGATGCGGTTGATGCAATCGATGCATGGGATGAGCGCAGGTAGCTGCTGTCAGGGGCCAATGATGGGCGGAAACATGAGAAATGGTCGCCAGTATGGGAGGGGGGAAATGCGCCGCTTCTACTTCAACATGACGGATCGTCAATTCAAAGAGCATCAATACATGATGGAGCAGTACATGGGCATGCAGCAAGCGCTGATGCAGCACATGATGTGGCATCAAATGATGCAGCGCGAACGCGTGAATCCTCCTGTCAATCGTTAAATGATGCTCTGAAAAGAAGCGTTCCGATCCAGGCGGGAAAATTTCACAGCAGGGGTAATAGTGGCATTCATAGGCGTCGACAGTGAGTCGACAGCTTGACGATCGAGAGGCGAATGCGGAACTCTTCCACCGAAATCAAGGATGAAGAATGCCGTCATCCTTTACTTGCACGGAAAGGCGAAAGTCTCGGATTGAGTGCTGCGGAGGCACGCAGGCGTTTGGACCATTACGGTCCAAACGCTCTACCCGAAATGCCTGCACCTACTATCGTGATGGTGTTTCTCCGGCAGTTCCGCAGTCCGCTGATTTACATATTATTGCTGGCGGCGCTGATCGCCGTGGCACTCGGTGATCTTAGCGACGGCCTGTTCATCGGAGTCGTCTTGCTCGCCAACGGTATTATTGGCGCAGTCCAGGAATACTCAGCCAACAGAGCTTCGGCCGCGTTGCGGCAGTTAGAGGAGCCAAAGGCTGTTGTCATCCGCGATAATCTGCAGCAAGAGATTCTGGCGGCGGATCTTGTGCCAGGCGATATGGTTTTGGTGGAAGGCGGAGCACGGGTTCCCGCTGATCTGACGTTGGTCGGCGCGGCTGATTTGCAATGCGACGAGTCTCTGTTGACAGGGGAATCTCTGCCGGTCAAGAAACTTGTTAGTCACTCTGCACATGGGAAAACCGAGCAGGACGGAAGTTCGAGGCTCTTTGCCGGAACAATGGTCACTCGGGGCCGGGGCCGAGGCATAGTCATTGCAACTGGAGCTTCTACGGAACTCGGCGCCATTGCCGATCAGCTGCGCGGCAAGGCGGTGACACAGCCACCTTTGCTCATCCGTCTGGAGCAGTTTTCTGGGAGGATAGCCCTGGCGGTAGTGGGGGCTGTTGCTTTGCTCGCCATAGCAGGCGCGCTGAGGAGCATGCCTCTCCAAGCAATATTCATGATGGCCGTCGGCCTCGCGGTCAGCGCGATTCCTGAAGGTCTACCGGTAGCTATGTCGGTGACGCTTGCTATCGGCATGCGCCGTATGGCAAGGGCACACGTTATTGTGCGGCGCATGCCCGCGGTGGAGTCTCTCGGCTCTTGTACGGTGATCGCAACAGACAAGACCGGTACCCTGACGAGGAATGAGCTGGCCGTTACGATCGTGACGTTCGCCGACGGGATGACGCTCGCTTGCGACGCGACATATCAACACGGCGATGGGGGGCTCGATAAAAATCGAGGGAAACCGCAGCGGGAATGTATTCAGGCTTTATTGAAAGCGGCGGTATTGCCCAATGAAGCGCAACTGACCGCAAACCATGGGCAATGGAAAGGAGTCGGCGATACCGTCGATGTGGCGCTCCTGTTTTTGGCGCAGCAGCAGGGTGCGGCGACCGATCGCCTACGTGAAGGGTACCCCTTGATCAGGCGCATTCCGTACGAGCCCGATAGGGCGTACGCCGCATCGTTTCACGAACACGATGGAAAGATTCACGCATTTGTGAAAGGTTCTCCAGAGAGCTTGATTGCAATGTCTGGCTGGTCTCTCGTAGGGCAGCATCGCCAGCTAATCCAGCGCGACCAGCTGTTGGACCAGAAGAACAAACTCGCTAAAGGTGGTTTGCGCGTGTTGGCATTTGCCGAAGGTATTGTTGCCCGACGGCCAGACGGCAGATATGACCACGAGTCGCTTTCAAATCTAACCTTCTTGGGATTCGCCGGAATGAAAGATCCGTTGAGGCCCGAGGTGCCTGCCGCCATACAGAGATGCTACCAGGCAGGAATTGAGGTGTGCATTGTTACTGGAGATGATCCTGTGACGGCCATGGCAATTGGCAAGCAGGCGGGAATGAAGTTCGCCCGCAGCCAAGTCGTCACCGGAGACCAGGTGCGTCAAGCAGAGGCATTGGGGATAGGGGAGTTGGACAAGCTCGTCAAGATCGCGCGCGTATATGCCAGAGTGAAACCGAAGCAGAAACTCGCGATTGTTCTGTCTTTGGCGCGCATGGGTCACTTCGTTGCCGTGACCGGTGACGGGGTCAACGATGCTCCCGCACTTAAGCACGCCCATGTCGGAGTGGCCATGGGCAAGAAGGGCACGGAGCTTGCGAAGGAGAGCGCCGACATAGTGATTACCGACGACAATTTTGCCTCGATCGTTCGTGGGGTCGAAGAAGGTAGAGTCGCCTACGCCAATATACGTAAAGTGATCATCATGCTGATCTCTACGGGAGCCGCGGAGGTCGCACTATTCCTCCTGGCTATTCCCCTGGGATTGCCGATGCCGCTACTGCCTACGCAGTTATTATGGTTGAATCTCGTCACCAATGGCATTCAAGATGTCGCGCTGGCCGCAGAGCGTGGAGAGGGAGACGAGCTATCTTATCCTCCCAGAAAACCAACGGAGCCCATCTTTAATCGTGCGCTACTGCGTAAGGTATGGTATTCCACGGCAATCATAGGCGGCGGTGGCTTTGCGATGTTCTACTGGCTACTTGAACAGGGGTATACGGAGTCTCATGCACGCAATCTCCTGCTTCTTTTGTTCGTGCTTTTCGAAAACTTCCAGGTTTTGAATTGTCGTTCCGAGCACCATTCCATCTTCAGGAGGGGATTCTTCTCAAATCCTCTGTTGTTGCTCGGAGTGGCAGCAGCGCAGGGGTTGCATATTGCGGCCTTATACATACCGGCACTTAGTGGTGTCTTGCAGCTGAGCCCCGTCTCATTTGCCGAATGGGGGGTATTGTTGGGCTTGGCGTCAATCGTCTTGTTAGCTGCCGAGGTGGAGAAATGGTGGAGTCGTCGGAATTCCCCGCGATTATGATGCAAGATCGGCGTTGCCGCGGCAACGCACCAGGGGGATTGTATGAATCCCGCTAGTCAGTCAGTCATTCTAGAGTATCTGACTAATCCACTCGTTCATGGCATACCTGCCGACGAGATTTCGGTGATCAGCACGCACATCTCGATTGTAGTTCTGGCCGGAACGCGTGCATACAAGCTCAAGCGAGCGGTACATCTTCCGTACGTCAATCTTTCAACACCCGAACTGCGCCTACAGGCATGCCAGCACGAACTGGAGCTGAATCTGCGCACTGCGCCGACGTTGTACCTATCCGTGCGACGTATCATGAAAGATCATGACGGCCGTCTGTCCTTTGATGGTCCGGGCGAGATGGTCGACGCGGTAGTGGAGATGCGTCGCTTCGCGGATGGTGCATTGCTCGAGACAGTGGTACAGCAGCAAAAGATGCTGGAATCCCTGGCGGCACGGTTAGCGGCCGTGATCGCTGAATTTCATCACAGGGCCAAAGTTGTGCACACATTGGATGTCCCGGCCGCGCTGGCGCACGTGCTCGCAACGAACGAGCAGGTATTTTCCGAGCTCACTTCATTGCCTAAAGAGAAGACAAAGGCGCTTAGTACGGCACTGCATGAAGATTTGGCCAGGCATGAAAAGTTACTCAGCGCTCGAGCTGCTGCCGGCAGAGTGCGTCATTGCCACGGGGATCTGCATCTGCGCAATGTCTGCCTGATCAATGGCGAGCCGACTTTGTTCGATTGCATCGAATTCGATGACTCATTGGCTACGATCGACGTTCTCTATGATCTTGCATTCTTGCTAATGGACCTTTGGTCGCATGGGATGGCAGCGCGCGCCAATTTGGTGCTGAACCGTTACCTGGACTTGAGTCACGATGAGGGTGGAATGCCCCTGGTACCTTTCTTCATGGCTTTGAGAGCAGCCATTCGGTCCCATGTTATTGCGACTCAGGCTGCGAACGCCACGGGTCGGGCGCGTTCGTCTATGGAAAGGGCGGCGCGGCGCTATCTGGACTTAGGGCTCGCCTGTCTATCTCCACGTCAAGCGCGCCTGGTTGCCATCGGCGGCCTGAGCGGCTCGGGGAAATCGGCATTGGCGGCGGCGATAGCGCACTATATTGGCCCGCGCCCCGGTGCACGGATCCTATCCAGCGATCGCATCCGCAAGCAATTACATGGCCTGCCTGCGTTGTCGAGACTGCCAGAGAAGGCCTACCAGGAGGATATATCCGAGCAAGTCTATGCGGAGCAGGCCGAGCGCGCTGAAAGGCTTGCAGGTGTGGGGTGTGCGGTGATCGCCGATGCGGTATTCGACCGCGAATCGGATAGGATCAGAATTGAGCAGTGTTCGGCACGAGTGGCGGTGCCGTTCGGCGGGTTCTGGCTCGAGGCGCCATCAGTCACGTTACTGGCGCGTGTGAAGGCGCGCGTGAATGATCCATCTGACGCGAACGAGGCCATCGTGCATACTCAACTGGCGCGACATCGGGAAGTGGAAAGGTGGGTTCACGTCGATGCGGGCGGTTCTTTGGAAGCTACCTCTGCATGCGTGCTGCAAACCTTGGCGGCCCAATCCGCAACTCATGATTGACAGAAATCGGCGTTCGTCACGCCCATTATGCTCTACGCTGGGCGCCGCGACGAAAGACCGAGATCCAGCCGGCCAGAGTATAGAAAAGAACGGCCGATCCTGCGAGCCCGACTCCGAACACCACGGCAATCAGGAGCCAATCGATGGGGCCACCGGCATCCGGGAATCCGGAAGAGGATACGTAAATCATGATGCCCAGGGCTGCTAAGCCTCCTAATAGTCCGAATGCCTGCGACTGAATCGCCCTGTGGGGCTGCAGGCCTCGTTCATGAAACAAGAGGGCAATGAAGAGAATGGAGCCTAGGGCAATGGTCACAAGCAACAACCAGAGAAGAGGGCCGAGCATTTCCTGGAAAACCGCGATCAATACAAGGGCGTCGATGTTCTTCATGATAGTCAACTATGCGCGGCCGCGAAGCATACTGAGATAGGTGGGCTTCAACGCCACGGTTTCCATCACCCAGCTGATCCAGAGTTCTTCGAGTGGTGCGATCATGCCGGGAAACGAGGGCGTCAAATTATTGCGATAATCGAACTCCACAAGCATCGCACGGCCCAACCGGGTAATCAGCGGGCATGATGTGTAGCCGGAATAGAAGGTATCGGCCGCTTGGCCGGAAATGTCTGCCACCAAGTGATCGACAACCACCGGAACTTGCCACTTCACGCTGGCCGCTGTCTTGCCCTTGGGTACTCCGGCGATGTCGCCAACGGCGAATACATTGGGGTAGCGCGCATGGCGTAGCGTGTGCGGGTCTACTTCGACCCACCCTTCGGTGGCCCAGCTACCGGCTTGCCAGGGTAGGGGGCTGTTACGGACAGCCTGGGGTGCACGCATAGGTGGAACGATGTGGATGAAGTCGTAGCCCTGCTCTTCCGTTCCTCCGGGGGAACGAAACGTGGCAATGCGCCGGCTGGGGTCGATGGCTTTCAGTGCGCGTTCGTAGTTAGTGCGGATCTCGCGTTCTTCAAACAGCATCCTAACTTTTTCCGACACAATGGGTACGCTGAATAACACATTGTTGTTCGAGTTGTAGACGAGTTCGGCGTTGCCTCGTTTCTTGCGTCGGCGGAGGTAATCGTCGGTAATGAAGGTATATTTTAGCGGTGCGCCGGCACATTTGATTTCCGTGTTGGGCCGCACAAAAATACCGTGGCCACCCCGATCTGCGAATGTGGACATCGACCGCCAGGTGGCTTCCGCTGCCGCCGGGCTATGATAAATACTGCCGATTCCCATCGTTCCGATCAGGCTCGCTTCCATGCCGTCGATTAGCCCATATTCGAGTTCCAAGCCCGCCGCAACTACGAGATAATCGTATGAGATGCTGGTGCCTGAGATAGTGATAACCTTGTTGCCATCTGAATCGAATTCAGCGACATGTTCAGTCACGAGTTCGACACCGGCAGCCACGTATTCGGCGGTGCTGGATACCACATACTTGACAGGTTTGAGTCCGGCTCCTATCAGCGTGAATCCCGGTTGATAGAGATGTCCTTTGCGTGCATCTATCAGGACAATTCGTGCACCCTCAAGGGCCGCCGCTAGACGCGACGCAACAGCTAGTCCGGCTGCTCCTGCTCCCACGATAACGATGCGGGCTGTTGTCTTGGTCTTCCCAGCTGCCTCGGCCTTTGCCGGACGTGCCATAGCGGCTACGCCGACCGCACCCAAAGTGAAGATTGCCCGGCGACGGTCAAAATACTCCGCGTTACGCTTTCCACCTGCCGCCGTGGTCGACGAGATGTCTTCCATGAACTCTCCTTGGGATGATTTGAATTATCCAGTAACTTGCATCATCCACGATAGATGTGATCGCAATCTGTCTTGGGTCAACAATTTCCTCCTATTAGGCTGTTCAACCAGCCAGAAGGTCTTGCGGGTCTATGCCAACCCATAACTTGATCTAACGCAAAAAGTCATCCGCATCACCAGCCATACTGATATCTCCACTAGCGGAAACGACGTTGGCATGATGGCCGGCATCTATTGATATGCGCAAGAACCGGGAGCGGCGGAGATGGCAATGAAAAATTCGGCAACGCGAATCCCGGACAACTGTTGGGTTGCGGTCTGTGGCGGCCAGCAGGTGGTATTGCTACGCAACAGAGGGGGTGATGGCAGCCCGAACCTTGTCACGCTTTGGGCGTCGTCGAATTGCGGAAAACTAACGCATGAGCTTGGCACAGGTAAACCAGGGCGCGTCATGCAACGGTTCGGTGTCGCGCGCAGCACGCTGGAACAGACGGACCTTCATCAGAAGGCTGAAACAGATCTTCTGAAGGAGATGATGAATCGTCTTGCCCGAGCCGTCCGTCTAAAAGAAACAAGCAAGATTATTCTTATCGCTCCTGCGACTGCACTGGGATGGATAAGAGAGCATATGCCGAGAGCCGTCCAGCACGCCGTGATCGACGAGCTGAGCAAAGATCTGACACATTGCTCAGTAGAGGATATCCAGCGGCACCTTGTCGCTTAATGTGCAACGCCAAATGAAAACCTTCACATAGATCGATCCAAATGAGTCAGTCCATATCTTACAAACAGAGCCGTCAGCGGAAGTGGTTGCTGGCGAGGCGAGACGATCTTCTTGCGCAAATTGACATGACCCGTGCTTCGCGGCTAGGTGGGGAAAGCTCACGTAACGCCGAGACGACTGATTTCAAGGATCTGGTCGACCAGCAACAGCAGACAACCCTTCGAGATTCCGAGTTGGGGCGCGATCTCGATGAGCTGGTCGCAGTGGAGGATGCGCTACAGCGTTTGGCCGATGGCCGCTATGGACTATGTGCAGATTGCGGAGAGGCAATCGACGTGCGCCGCCTTTTGGCATATCCTGCCGCGGTGCGTTGCGTGACGTGTCAAATCGCCTTCGAGAATCTGCGAGTTCCTAAATAGCAACTGTCGGATGTCGTGCCTTTGGGTGCCTGTTCGGGCGGTTGAAGCTAGCGGATCAACCCGGCATTTACGAGTCCGTCGTGCAGTCTGGCACTATCAGACACCCATCCAAATACCCCACCCTGCATTTTCACCATCTTGATAGCAGCCTCATGGTTCTCCATATCGGTCGCGCCGGTGCTATCACGCAAGAGTAAGCACCAGAAGCCCAGATCGTTGGCTTGCCGCATGATGGTGTGAACACAGACGTCTGTTGTGATTCCGCACAGAATCAGATGGGTTACCCCCAAATTTTGGAGGATCGCGAAAAAGTCGCTGACCAGCGCAGCACCTTTGCCTGCCTTGTCTACGATGATCTCGCCCGCAATGGGCTCGACTTCTTTGACAATGCTCCAGCTCATAGAGCCTCGCACCAGCAGCGGACCTAGCCCGCCCTCGGGCGTCTCGCCGATGCCGACCGCGCGTCGGCCAATGATCTTGCTGCGCAGTATCTTGTTGTATGGGCAGTCGCTTAAGTCAGGTACATGGCCTTCACGGCAGTGAAGCACGCTAATTCCGGCCTTACGGACGTCATGCAAAGCACGTGCCGCATACTTGAGCGGATTGGCGGTATTGTCCAGTGAGTAGCCCATTACGTCGACGTAGCCATGCTCTCCGCAGAAGTCGACTTGCCAGTCGATGGAAATGAAAGCCGTGCGCCCCGCATCGAATTCGAGATACGAGCTTTCTCCGAAATTCGGCACATCTTCGCATTCCACAGTGAAGAGCTTACCTTTCGCCGGGCCATACAGCCACTCTGGGATTCTGTATGTGCGGGTTTGCTTCCATTGCTCATAACCGGTATGAACACGCTTCAACATTTCTAAGCGTCGTTGAGAAAGAATCTCTTCGTAGACACGTTGCGCGCCAGATGCGGATGGTGTGCCTTTATGGATGACATGTTCTTTCATGGAATTCTCCTACGTGGATTTTCGGGAGGGAAAGATGACGCGTTCGAACAGCATGACAAAGAGAATGACTGATATGACAGGGTTGCTGAATATGGCTTTCACCATTACAGGAACCTGAGACCAGGCTTGGTCAGGCAGAAGGTAAAGTCCAAGGCTGAGGAACATCGAGAATCCGACGAGATTCTGTTCTCGTTGCTCGAACGAGGGAGCTGCTGCCATTGTGTGCGCCCCAATGCCTAGTACCGTCGAGGCAATACCGAGCAGTACCGCACCGGATATTTCATCTGGCATGGCAGCCATCAGCTCAACGAATGGGCCCACGAAGGCTAGTCCCGCGAAGATAATAGCGGCAACAATGACGAAGGAGCGAGTTGCTACTCGAGTCAGCTGGACGATTCCCAGATTCTCGCCATAGGCAACGGTAGCCGGTACACCTAACAGGCCGGGGAGAATGGTCTCAGCGAGAGTAAATAGAATGAATGCACGGCGTTCGTCATGCGCACTGACACGCTCGCCTATGACTTCTGCATAACCCTGGAGATTTCCGTAGAAATTGAGCGTCGCCATAAGGTTAACGATCAACATCAAGAATATTAGGCTCCACGGAGGTGCGGAAATTCCATAAGGAAGGATGCGCGGTGTGATGAACCAGGCGGTCTGGCCGCCAATATCCGCGTTGACCTGTCCCATCGCGAAGAAGATGGCGTAGCCAAATCCGATGATCAGTAGCGGCGGCAGCGTACGCAGCACACCACGGCCACGTATGGCAAGTACACCACCACCTAGAGCGAGCGCAAGCGATATAAAAAATCCCATGCCCATGCCGTGTCTGGTCATCGATGCTATTCCAAGGCCGGCGACAGACATGCCGATCATCATGATCATCGAGCCTAGAACCAGTGGGCTCCAAAGCTTGCGGATGTAACGGATGAGGCCGCATAAGACCAGGACGAGGATTGTTAGTCCCGCGATGATCTGCGCCGTGAATGCCTGCAACGCGTATTCCAAGCCGCCGGCGCCGTAGGCCGCAACAATGGCCAAGGACGGAATTACATTGGGGCCAGACACCATCGCCATCCGATGGCCGAGCCAGGCCTGTAGCAATGTGGACACACCTATGGTGAGGACGATTGCGGACAAATACTGGGCCAAATTCTCCCCATGTAAGCCAAGGCCAGCGCCGACGATAGCGTACCCCCACACGACTGCATAGAACATCGTGACCAACCATTGGCCACTGTAGAGAAGCCAGTCTCGCCGAGAGCGTGGAGCTTCGTCGCGACGGTAAAAGAGCGCAGTCATTAGAGCCTCTGCACGAGGTTGCGATGAGTTGAATTGAAGATGAGAAAGGGTCTTCAATAGTTGACGAGCGTCAAGAATGCGTCGAGGTGGAAACACATAATGGTCGGGAAGGCCAGTGCCGCGGTTACATCGGGATAGTGCACTACGCTAAAGGAGAAGGACGAAATGTCTATCACACAATTACTGAGCATCTTCCCGCTCATCGTTATCCTAGTTTTGCTCTTGCCACCCTTCCGGTTTCATTTTCTGCTGGCCGGACTCATCGGTGGTGCCGTAGCTGTTGTAATAGGCGGCCTAGATGCCGCTACTGTTAGTAAAGTGTTTCTCGGCGGAATGGGCCAGATCATGACCATCTATTCCGTCATGCTTTTCGCGGCGACAGCAATGGTATTGGCGCGCTGTGGTTGCACCAGTGCAGTAATGGACCTAATCAAGGAGAGGTTGGGCGACCGCCTGGAGCTTGTCGCAGCTGCGATGGTGCTTGTACAGGGAGCAGCATCCTACATGGCGGGAAATGGAGCGGCTAACACGCTCGTGACAGCGCCATTGATTTTTGCTGCCGTGGGGTTCATCCCATTGGTCGTAGTAGGAATGTCAATTGTTTCCGGCGCGTCTTGGGCGACCTCTCCATCGTCAGCGGAAAGCGCATATATCTCCAAGCAAATGGCGATATCCATTGGCGATTACGCGTCATTCATGCTGCCGTACACGCTGACCCTGTGGACCTTAGGAGTGGTAATTGCCTGGTATGGGGCGCGTCGTTGGCGTTTGGCTGGAAAACTGCAGCCCGGCGTACCGCCGCAACCGTCAACTCCAGGGCTTGAACCCGTCAAGGTCACAACGGTTCAAGCGGAAGAGGAGGGGCTCAGCACCAAGAAAGTCGGAACCACGCGTCGTGCCTTGCCCTTCTTCATCATGCTAGCGCTCATTCTTGCTGGGCCACCCATCAACCGAGCGATCAATATCCCGTTGTTCTCGCCAGTCTTGATTCCCCTGTGGGTGCTCATTGCCACGGCGTTGCTGTTATGGGTGAATCCGAACAAACTGGCGGAAATGTTCATAGAAGGTGGCGTCACCATTCTGCGCTATTTGTTCGCGGTAGCGGTTTTTCTTGGTCTTATCAATCTACTGGCTGAAATAGGAACGTTCAAGGCGTTTGCATCGATGATCAGCATTGCGCCGGTGACGCTTATCACAATAGCTGGCTTGCTGGTCGCCTTTCTGGTCGCGATTCCATCGGCAGCGTACACGGTGGGGATTGATGCTCTCATCATTCCGGTGTTGAGCCAATTGGGGGTTCCTGTCTGGGCTTTCGGGTTCGTTGGTATAGCAGTTGCACAGGGTGCAATGATGAGTCCCGCGCAGATTAATGTGGCGGCAACGGCACATGGGTTCCAGACGGACATTATGCGCATTGTTCGTAACAATGCGCCCTACATGCCTATCGTGTTTATCGTGACGGCGGCAATGGCTATGTTGTTTGCGTCCCATTGAGAAGTCCAGCCGGTACTGATCGAACAGTTACATCCAAAGAGGTGCATATCATGAATTCAGCCCATGTTTACCGCATTCCTACTGCTGGTCCGGACGATGTCAACGGCCTGAAGGAATTATTCGATTGTGGTGAGCTTGAGCCGCAAGAGGTTGTGGCCATTCTTGGAAAAACGGAGGGAAATGGCTGCGTTAATGATTTTACGCGGGGCTATAGCTCCTACGCGCTCAAAGTGATGTTGGCGGATGCGCTGCATGTCACTCGCAACGAGGTCGCCCAACGTATTGCGTTTGTGATGTCCGGTGGAACCGAAGGCGTCATCAGCCCGCATATCACTGTGTTTGCCAACCGGAACGCGCAAATAGCAGTGCCAGCATCCCAAAGGCGGCTTGTAATCGGTATCGCCCATAGCCGCACATTCAGCCCGGAGGACATCGGGCGCATGAATCAGGTTCAGGGCGTTGCAGAAGCAGTTTCAGCGGCCATGACGGACGCGGGAATTTCGGATAGCAAAGACGTGCACTTTGTACAGATAAAGTGCCCCTTGTTGACATCTGAGCGCATCGACGATGCGGCTCATCGCGGCAAGACCGTTGTCACCCATGACACATACGAATCAATGGGGTACTCGCGTGGAGCTTGCGCTATCGGCGTAGCTGTTGCCCTGGGCGAGGTCGATATGTCTCAGGTGTCGGATGAAAAAATCTGTGCCGAATGGAGTCTATATTCTCGAGTCGCTTCGACATCGGCCGGCATCGAACTGATGAATTGCGAGATTATCGTGATGGGAAATGCCGCTGGGTCGACTAGCCCCTTTATCGTGGGGCACGATGTCATGGAGGATGCCATCGACTCCCAAGCAGTACGTCGAGCGCTGCAATCGGTCGGAATTGACGGCGAGGATGGGATGGAAAGACTGATAAACGTCTTTGCCAAGGCGGAAGCCGATCCTGCCGGGCTGGTGCGCGGTGCGCGGCACACGATGCTTAACGACTCGGATGTTAATCATAGCCGGATGGCACGCGCGGTCGTGGGCGGTGTAATTGCATCGATTACTGGAGATCCCGTCGTGTACGTATCGGGGGGAGCCGAACATCAGGGGCCGTCGGGTGGCGGGCCGATTGCGGTCATTGCCAGGGCGCAGGCCTGACATGATGAGTCATTGTGCTGGACGTCCTGCAGAACTGGAATGGGTCAGGCGATCTCAATGGAGCTTTCATGAGCCTGCGGTATTGCAGGCATGGAATGCAGCCTGCGCGACTCTTGAGGCTTCTGGCCGGGAAGATGGTTTGGCGGCATTGCTGCTAACGGGCCGAGAGGCTGCACCCAAATCGATTGAAACAGGGCCGTTGTTGAAACAGGCCCGGTGGCGTCTTCCTCTGTTGGTGTCCAGCACAGGCCTCGGAGATGTTCATGCTGCATTGGCCGCGGCAATGCCGCTTATAGGAGCCGGGCCAGGTTTGACTCCTTCTTGGGACGATTTTCTGATGGGTTATCTGTATGGCTTGAGGACAAGCCCATCGAGCAACGTAAGGTTCGCACGATTTATTCAAGAGTTTGGCGCTGCCATGAAAGCCGAAAGTGTCCGTAGCACCGCAACTAGCCAAGTCTGGATCTATCGTACGGTAGATGGAAACGACCTTCCATGGATCGATGCCGTACTGGAGGCCATCGGCTCCGGAAGCGTCGAGCTTTCAGCCTCGCAGGCAAGGCGCACATTGAGGGTGGGCCATACATCTGGCACGGACTCTCTGTTCGGGGCGTTACTCGGAAGTGCGCTTTGGAAAGTTCATTCGTACGAGTCTGAATTGGCTGAGCGGCTGGGCGGTCTCTTGGTCAATGTGCCGAAAGACGATGGAGTGATAACGTGACCATTATTGAAAAGCTGGTTTCGAATTTCTATCAGGACTCCGTTGCGCTTATGCAGCTCGCAACGCGAATTGAGAAGCTTGATGGTGTCAGGCGCGCAGCGGCCGTAATGGCTACCCAATCAAACCTGGATCTGCTCAAAAGCATCGGCCTTGTTGGCGCTGAGCGTAAGGCACATCCCAACAGCGTTCTGATAGTCATAGACGGCGAGGGCGATGCCATTGATGCGGCATTGATCAGCGCCGAGCGGGATCTGCGTCATATCACACAGCCAAAGACCGCTGGGCAATCAGTACTGCGCATAGCACCTACAAGCCTGCAGATGGCCACAGAGGATATGCCCGGCGCCAACCTTGCGCTGATTTCTACGCCCGGAGAGTACGCGACGGCCGAGACGGAGAAGGCGCTGCGTCTTGGGATGAATGTCATGGTCTTCAGCTCTGATATGGATTTGGCTGACGAAGCCCGTCTGAAGGCGCTGGCACAGCAGCAGCAGAAGATCATGATGGGACCAGATTGTGGAACCGCCATGCTCAATGGGATCCCGCTGGGCTTTGCCAATGTGCTGCGTCGTGGGCCCGTCGGCATCGTGGCTTCCGCTGGAACGGGTGCGCAGGAAGTTTCGGTGATTGTGGATCGAGCCGAAGTCGGTATTTCTCAAATCATAGGTTGCGGTGCGCGCGACCTATCCGACGAGATCGGCGCTGCCACCTTGCTGCAGGGTATGGCTGCCTTGGCGAACGATGAATCGACGCAGGTGATCGTGCTCGTTGCCAAGCATCCGTCTGCGGCCGTCGCGTCCCGTGTTGTGGGTGCTGCGAAGCGGCTGAAAAAGCCAGTCGTGGTGAATTTTCTCGGTCTAACCTTGGACGTGCCGGAGGCGGGCAATCTGCACATCGCGCAGACACTGGAGGATTCAGGACGATTCGCCGCAGCGCTCGGCTTAGCCCAGCCCCTTCCACCAGCGCAGACAGCATTGCCGCCGGCATTGCAAAAATTGGCAAAATGCAGGTCAGCACCTCTGAGTCGCAGGCAACGATACGTACGAGGGTTATTCAGCGGCGGGACGTTTTGCTATGAAGCGCAAATGCTTCTCGAGCGTGAGCTAGGGGCCGTCTGGTCGAACACTCCGCTTGATCCCACATATGTGCTCTCGGACGCCTGGCAAAGCCGGGAACACACGATTCTGGACCTTGGAGATGCGACTTTTACGCATGGGCGTCCACATCCCATGATAGACCTGCGTCTGCGCCTGGACAGGATGTATGAGGAGATCATGGATCCGGAGGTGGCGGTCATCTTGATGGACTTGGTTCTCGGCTACGGAGCTCACCCTGATCCCGCGTCTGGCATCGTCCAAAAGCTCGTCGAAACTCTCCCTCTCCTGAAGGGCTCGCGCCCCGAGCCGATCATTGTGATGTCGGTTTGCGGCACTCCCGGCGATCCGCAGAGTCTGGACAATCAGTTGGAGACGTTGCGCCAGGCCGATGTGCTTATAGCGCCGAGCAATGCCGCCGCAGCGCGGCTGGCAACCGCCATCGTTCAGCACCGGCGCCTAGTGGGAGAGGCGATATGACAACACTCTTCACCGAGCCACTCAAGATCGTAAACGTCGGCTTGCGTTCATTCTCGGATTCGATTGCTGCTGCGGGAGGTCAAGTTCTCGAATTAGATTGGCAGCCGCCAGCCAATGGGCAGATAGAGACCGGGAGGGCACTGGCAAGGATGATCGTTGACTCAAGAGTTGAAGAAGCCAACAAGTTTGCGCTGCAAACCATGCTTGCGGTAGACCCTGTATTGAAAGACATTTTGCCTGCTAAAGAGCTTATCCCTGAATTGTCAAAACGGAAGATGCTGCTGCATGCCGGACCGCCAGTGATGTGGGAGAAGATGTGCGGGCCCATGCGCGGTGCCATTGTCGGTGCTGTCTTGCTTGAGCGATGGGCGGCTACGGCAGAGGAGGCCGAAAGGCTGGCAAGTTGCGGTGACATAGAGTTTGCTCCTTGCCATCACTTTGGTGCTGTCGGTCCAATGGCAGGTGTCATCAGTCCCTCCATGCCACTTTGGGTGGTCGCTGATGCGAACGGCGAGGGTTGCGCATACTCATCCTTGAATGAAGGGCTAGGCAAGGTGCTGCGTTTCGGTGCCCACGATTCTGGAGTACTGGATCGCCTGCGATGGATGAAGGATGTCCTAGCTCCAATACTGAGAGAGGTATTGCATACGAGTGGCAGCATAGTGCTCAAGCCATTAATGGCTCAAAGCCTGCATATGGGAGATGAGTTGCACAATAGGAATTCAGCAGCGACGTCACTACTTTTCAAGAGACTGATGGTAGATCTGCTGAAGTGTTCACATTCTGATGCGCATAAGGTTGAGGTAGCGAATTTCATCGCGCTAAATGATCACTTCTTTCTCAATATTTCTATGGCTGCCTGTAAGGTCATGCTGGACGCGGCGCACGGCATAGCTCATTGTTCATTGGTCACCGCCATGGCTCGCAACGGGATGGAGTTCGGGATTCGAGTCAGCGGGACCGGCAGCACTTGGTTCACTGCGCCAGCTCCCACTGTGCGCGGGTTGTTCTTTGCCGGCTTTGGCGAGCAGGATGCATCGCCTGACCTAGGTGACAGCGCAATTACGGAGACAGCGGGTTTCGGTGCCTTTTCCTTGGCTGCCGCGCCAGCGATCGCGCAGTTCGTCGGAGGGAGCGCTGAAGACGCCGTGTCAACAACTTTGCGCATGCGGCGTATTGCATTTGGGGTGAATCCTGCATTTACGATACCCTTTCTGGCGTTCTCAGGTACACCTTTCGGAATCGACGTACGCAGAGTTGTGGATCGATCTATTGTGCCGATTATGGACACTGGAATTGCACATCGAGAGGCGGGGGTTGGCCAAATTGGCGCAGGGCTGAGCAATGCGCCGATCGAATGCTTCATCGCCGCGCTTGACGAGTTAGGACGGAAACTGGGGAATAGTCCTCCGCCCTCGGGGAAGCAGTCATGATGATTGTGGCTGCCATAGGTGGAAATGCCGTGATGGAGCGCGCTGGGGAAGCGACTGTCAAGCACCAGGTCGATAACATCCAACGGGCCGTCGGCGCACTTGTTCAATTGATTGATATGGGTCACCAGCTCGTAATTACTCATGGTAATGGACCTCAGGTTGGGCGGTTGGCTCAACAGGCCGCCGCCTGCAGGGAAGAATCCAATTCACCGCTTGATGTACTCGTTGCACAGACGCAGGGGGAAATCGGCTACCAAATGGAGCTGGCGTTGCAGAATGCGCTTGGGTCTCGCGCCAAAGTTGCAACGCTTCTTACACAGGTTGAAGTGTCGAATAATGATCTGGCATTCAAGAGTCCGACAAAGCCTATCGGGCCGTTTTACGATGAAGCAGAGGCTGATCGCATCGCAGCCGAGAATGCATGGACTTTCAGGTCTGAGGATGGCAAGTCCCGTCGAGTCGTCGCGTCACCGTTACCCATGAAAATACTAGAGAGGGATGTGATTCGTACGTTGATCGACAATGGCGTGATCGTAATCTGTGCAGGAGGTGGTGGCATTCCGGTAGAGCGTGGGCCATCCGGCGAATTGACAGGGGTCGAGGCGGTCATCGATAAGGATTGGACAAGCGCACTGCTTGGTGAGGATCTGGCCGCCGGCTTCTTGTTAATACTGACAGATGTCGATGCTGTTTATGAACAGTGGGGCACTAGCCAGAGCCGTGCGATTCGACGGGCGACGCCGGCAGAAATGCGTAGCCGCTCCTATTCGGAGGGATCGATGGGCCCCAAAGTGGCTGCCGCCTGTCACTTTGTCGACGCGTCGGGTGGACGCGCAGGAATAGGAAAACTGGAGGATGCAGCACGCATTCTCGAGGGTCGCGCTGGAACGCTGATCTCTCCACATGGTTGAGGGGCCGCGTGTCCTAACGCTGTGGCTTCAAATCGTCTGAAGCGAGAGATGTGATGATGCCCTCCAAGTGTGAGAGGAAGATAGAGGGCAACTGTTGATTTCGACAGTTGCCGGCAGAGATAGTGACCAGTAGTTGGTGACAGCGCAGTTCGTTCTAAGCCACTAGAAAATTTTTACTGAGATCATTTTGCTTCCTCTTTTTTATTCTTTTCTTCAAGCCTGCTAATTGTAAAGCTGCTTATTGCAATGCCGGCGTCAAATCCTTGACCCTTGCCGGTTAGCGTCAACGAAACTTTACCTTTTGTGAGGGCCTGGGCCGTCCCAGCTTTTGCCAGCCCAATATTGGTGCTGACACCAAAATAGCTACCAAGAACATCGTCAATAGTCGCGACGTCGGTGAATTGCCCTTTGCCATGCTGAATTTGCCATTTCCCAGCTGTGATGCCTACGCCCTTTGCAGAGATCGCGACGCGCAGTGAATCCCCATTTTTGCAGGTGACCGTCCCGGTGCCAGACGCACTGGCGTACAGGATAGACCATTCATTTGTTGTAAAGCTCAGGCGACAACTCAGGTCTTTGTCCGCAGCGACTGCTGGGCCAAGATGTAGTGCTGAAGCAGTGGTTGCAATTATTGTCCATCTAAGAAAATTCATGAAGAGCTCCCGGATAATTAGGCCGATCACGCGAGCGTACAGTGGACGTCTCGCGTTTTGTCCTTTCCGCTCCATTTACATGGGATCAGCGGCGCGGGCGTGTGAGGAATCCTAGGACGTAAGCGCTCAGGGCAGTGACGGCGATAACTGCCCAGGGATTCTCATGTACAAACTGCTGCGTTTCGTGGCTCGCCACCTGAAACCGTGCCTGTGTCCGCTTTTCAATGTCGCGCAAACTGTTTAGTGCGTTGCGTGCTTTCCCTTTGAGTTCGTCGGCTTGATCGCCGGCGACATCACTTAGCTTATGCAGGATATCTTCTACGTCGTGCGCAACTTCACGTAGGCCATGTTGTGGACTGGTGGTCAGGTATTTCGTGTCAGCGAGAGGGGAGGGCATATCTATCTCCTGGAATAGAGGTTCAATTCGCTTAAGCGTCAATGTCGAGCGACTGACTCTGAGCGAGACTGTACGTGCGCATGCTCGGTAAAAGGAGCAGATACTATGTTTATCCGGTGCCAAAAACGTATGTTGATGGCTGTCAAATACCGGTCGAATGGCAGCTCTTAGGCCGATTCCCTACGGGCCGTGTTTTCCAAGGTCGCAACATAGTTTGGTGGCGACCCTTCGGTGATTACGTTGAGACTCCGGAGTGGTGTGAACGATGGTCTGAAAGGAAACCGTAGAAAGATGCTTCTGGGCAGAAACGTCGATTAAAGCGCGTACGTGGCGCCTCGGCTTGCCTACTGACGGCTTTCCCCCAAGAAGCTGACCACGGTCAATTTGGGTTAGCTCAAACCTTGCATACTGAGAAGTGAACGCCAGCCGCGGATATTCCACGTAGGCATGGCCAGCATGCGGAGAACCTCATGAAAGACCACGAACTGCGTGACGACGAGAATGGTGCCCAGGTTGGCCGTCGGATTGATCACGCCGACGGCGTCGGCGCGGCGATGGACGAGGCGGGGTGGTCCGGCCAACCGTGGACGGATGAGCACATCGCGCAACAAGCCATGCGGTCCATCGCATGCGACGCTATGATTCCGGATGGCAGGATCCAGGTCACGGTCGAGCGGGGCTGGGCGACCCTGACGGGACGCGTCGAATGGCACTTCCAGCGCCTGGCGGCCGAAGGCGCCGTGCGCCAGCTGTCGGGCGCACGCGGCGTCAGCAACCTGGTCAAGGTGGAGCCGCTGGCTCAAGTGGCCGTTCGCGTCAAGATCGGGATCGACAATGCCATGCGGCGCGCGTCCGTCCCTGACACCGGGCCGTCCCGCTCGCGGCCCGTGGTGGCTGGCTGATCGCAGGTGCGAGGCCTGGCCGGACCGGACATCATGCATCGCGTCACCGCATGGCAGCCCGCACAAGGGGCCGGGACGGCGCCCGGCTGCTCCCGGCGCGCACGCCTGCATTTGGCCGTGGCGCTGGTCGTGGCGCTGGCCATGGGCGGGTGCGCGCCGGAGGCACCGCCTAGGCGTCCCGTCCTGCCGGTTCCGTCCGACTGGCCGGCCGACGCGGCCGCCGGCCTTGGCCTTGACGCCGCGCCTCTCGCGGCGGACTTGTCCTGGCAAGCATTCTTTCTCGACCCGCGGCTTCGCTCGCTGGTAGAGACCGCCCTGGTCTACAACCGCGACATGCGCCTGGCGGTATTGCGCGTCGCGGAGGCGCGCGCGGCCTATGACATCCGGCGCGCCGATCAGTTTCCCGAGTTCGACCTGGACGCGCGGGGCGGGCGCTCGCGCGTGCCCGATGATCTCAACGTCACCGGGCAGCCGGTGACGGCCAGCAATTACGGCGTATTCGTGGGCTTGGCGAGCTGGGAGATCGACCTATGGGGACGCGTCGGCAGTCTCAAGGAAGCCGCGCTGCAGGACTATCTCGGCACGGACGCGACGCGGCGCGCGGTGCGCGTGTCGGTGATTGCCGCGGTTGCCGACGCCTACCTCGGCCTGCGCGAGCTCGACGAGCGAATCGCGCTGGCGGCCCGCACGGTGCGGAGCCGGCAGGAATCGCTGCGCATTTTCTCGCGTCGCTACCAGGTCGGCGCCACTTCGAAGCTCGACCTGACCCAGGTCCAGACGCTGCTGCGCCAGGCGCAGATGCTGCACGCGCAATTGACGCAAAGCCGCGCGGCGCAGGCCCATGCCCTCGGGCTGTTGCTGGGTGCCCCGGAACCGCCGCTGTCGGCTACCGCGCTGGCGCCCGACGACCGTGCCCTGTTCCACGACCTGCGCGCGGGTCTGCCCGCCGACCTGCTGGCCGATCGTCCCGACATCATGGCCGCTGAGCATGCGCTGCGCGCCGCTCGCGCCAACATCGACGCCGCGCGCGCCGCCTTTTTCCCCCGCATTGCGCTGACCGGCGAGTTCGGCATGGCCAGCGTGCAGCTGAGCGGGTTGTTCGATGGCGCAGGACGAGCCTGGTCGTTCACGCCGATCATCTCGCTGCCAATCTTCGACGGCGGGCGGCGCCGCGCCAACCTGAGCCTGGCCCAAGTGCGTACCGACGCGGCCGTGGCGAACTACGAAAAGGCGATCCAGACGGCCTTTCGCGACGTGGCCAATGCCCTGTCGGCCCGCCACTGGCTGACCGAGCAGGTCGCCATCCAGCGCGCCGCGCTGGATGTGCAGACCGAGCGCGCGCGTCTGGCGCAGCTGCGCTACGACAGCGGCGCGGCCTCGTATCTCGAAGTGCTCGATGCGCAGCGGGACCTGCTCGACGCGCAGCAAGGTCTGGTGCAGGTCCGGCGCAATCTGCTCGCCAGCAATGTCTCCTTGTACGCCGCGCTGGGCGGTGGAGCCCAGAACCCAATCGCCCTAACCGGTCGTCGCTGACGCTCATCCGATGGTCATCTCCGCCTCTCAACGAAAAATCCTGGCGCTCGCCGGCGTTGTGGTCGTCCTCGCCTTGGGCTGGTACGCATGGACGATGTTGCAGGATGACGGGCCCGGCGAGGGATTCGCCAGCGGCAATGGCCGGATCGAGGCGACGGAGGTCGATATCGCGACCAAGTTCGCCGGGCGCGTGCAGGAGATCCTGGTCGGCGAGGGCGATTTCGTCACGGCCGGCCAGACGCTGGCGCGCATGCAGGTCGATGTCTTGCAGGCGCAGTACAACGAAGCTGTGGCGCTGCGGCAGGAAGCCCTGCATGCCGTGGCGGCCGCGCAGGCCCAGGTGGCGCTGCGCGAAAGCGACGTGGCTGCGGCCCGCGCGGTAGTCGAACAACGGCGGGCCGAGATGGACGCCGCCAGGCGTCGCCGGGCGCGTTCGGAATTGCTGGCGAAAGAGGGCGCTTCGTCCCGGCAGGAACTCGACGACGACCGGGCGCGCTTCGCCAGCACAATGGCGGCGGTGACCGCCAGCCGCGCCCAGGTCGTGGCGGCCCAGGCCGCCGTGGAGGCGATGAAGGCCGAGCTGACCGGCGCCGGGGCGCGGGTGGCGGCCACCGAGGCCACCATCGCCCGGATCCATGTGGATATCGTCGACAGCGAGCTCAAGTCGCCACGCGCCGGCCGCATCCAGTTCCGGGTGGCTCAACCGGGCGAAGTGCTGGCGGCTGGAGGCCGGCTGTTGAATCTGGTCGATCTCGCCGATGTCTACATGACCATCTTCCTGCCGGAGCCGGTGGTCGGCCGCATCGCGCTCGGCAGCGAAGCGCGCATCGTGCTCGACGCAGCGCCCCAGTACGTCATCCCGGCGCGGGTGTCGTTCGTGGCCAGCACGGCCCAGTTCACCCCCAAGACCGTGGAGACAGCCTCCGAGCGCCAGAAGCTCATGTTCCGGGTCAAGGCGCGCATATCCCCGCAGTTGCTGCAGCAGCACTTGGCCCAGGTGAAGACCGGCCTGCCCGGCGTGGCCTGGATCAAGCTCGACCCGGGCGTCCCCTGGCCCGATTCGCTGGCCGTGCGAGTTCCGGAGTAAGCCATGGTCACTGAGCGCGCCGGCCCAGAGCTCGCGAGCGTGCGCAATGTCAGCCTGCGCTACGGCCAGAAAACCGCCCTGGATGACGTGACGCTGGCCATCCCCGCGACCGGCACGGTGGGGCTTATCGGTCCGGATGGGGTCGGCAAGTCCAGCTTGCTAGCGCTGCTGGCCGGTGCGCGCAGCGTGCAGGATGGCACGGTGGGGGTGCTGGGTGGCGACATGGCGAGCAAGGCTCACCGCGAGGCGGTATGCTCGCGCATTGCCTACATGCCGCAGGGCCTGGGCAAGAATCTGTATCCGACGCTGTCGGTCGAGGAAAACCTGCAGTTCTTCGCTCGCCTCTTCGGCCACGGCCGAGCCGAGCGGCGCCGGCGGATCGACGAGTTGACCGCGAGCACCGGGTTGTACGCTTTCTTGCAGCGGCCGGCGGGCAAGCTGTCCGGGGGCATGAAGCAGAAGCTCGGCCTGTGCTGCGCCTTGATCCACGATCCCGATCTGCTCATCCTCGACGAGCCGACCACCGGCGTGGATCCCCTGGCGCGCGCGCAGTTCTGGGAGCTGATCGGGCGAATGCGGCGCGACAGGCCGGCCCTGGGCGTCGTCGTGGCGACCGCCTACATGGAGGAAGCGCAGCGCTTCGACTGGCTGGTCGCCATGGACGAGGGCAGGGTGCTGGCCGAAGGAACGGCGCAGGACCTGCTGGAGCGCTCCGGTGCCCAGACGCTGGAGGCGGCATTCATACGGTTGCTGCCGGACAATAGGCGGCGCGGCTATCGGGAAATCACCATTCCGCCGCTGGCCGTGGACGACGGGGACATCGCCATCGAGGCCCGCGACCTGACCATGCGCTTCGGCGATTTCGTGGCGGTGGACCAGGTCAGTTTCCGCATCCGCCGCGGCGAAATCTTCGGTTTTCTCGGTTCCAACGGTTGCGGCAAGACCACCACGATGAAGATGTTGACCGGCCTGCTGCCCGCCAGCGAGGGCCAGGCGTGGCTGTTCGGCCGCGAGATGGACCCCCGCGATATCGCCACGCGCCGCCGCGTCGGCTATATGTCGCAAGCCTTTTCGTTGTACGGCGAGCTCACGGTGCGGCAGAACCTGGTGCTGCACGCGCAGCTCTTCCATGTGCCGGACGCCGAGATCGCTCGTCGCGTCGACGAGATGGTCGAGCGGTTCGGCCTGCGGGAGGTGCTGGCCACGCTGCCGGACGCGCTGCCGCTGGGCATGCGGCAACGTCTGTCGCTTGCTGTCTCGGTAGTGCACCGGCCCGAAATCCTGATCTTGGACGAACCAACGTCGGGGGTCGATCCCATCGCACGCGACAGCTTCTGGCATTTGCTCATTGGGCTGTCCCGGCGCGACAAGGTGACGATTTTCATCTCGACCCATTTCATGAACGAGGCGCAGCGCTGCGATCGCATCTCCATGATGCACGCGGGCAAGGTGCTGGATAGCGACACCCCCGCGAACCTGATGCGCAAGAGGTGCGCGGGCAGTCTGGAGGAGGCGTTCATCGGCTACCTGACCGATGCCGCTGGGGCCGCCCCGGACGTGGCGCGGCCCGGCCAGGAGCGGGACACGCCGGCACGGCAGCCGGCCGGCGCGGCGCCGCCCGGGCAACGGGTATTCAGCTTGCGCAGGATGCTCAGCTACAGCTGGCGCGAAGCGTTGGAGTTGCGCCGCGATAGCGTGCGCGCCACCATGGCCTTGGTGGGGTCGGTCATCCTGATGTTCGTGATCGGCTTCGGCATCAACATGGATGTTGAAAACCTGCGCTACGCCGTGCTTGACCGCGACCAGACGACCTTGAGCCACAACTATGCCCTGGATCTCTCTGGGTCGCGCTATTTTATCGAACGTCCCTCGATTACGGACTACGCGGACCTGGATCGACGCATGCGCAGCGGGGAGCTCTCGCTGGCCATCGAGATTCCTCCAGGATTCGCCCGTGATACGATGAGGGGGCGTGATGCGCAGGTTGGCGCGTGGATTGACGGCGCCATGCCGATGCGCGCCGAGACCGTGCGAGGCTACGTCGAGGGCATCCACCAGCTGTGGCTGGCCCAGCAGGCCCGCGAGCGGTCCGGAGTTGGCGCCGCAAGCCAGCTAGAATTGCAGACGCGCTACCGCTATAACCCCGATGTCAGGAGCCTGACGGCGATCGTGCCGGCCGTGGTGCCGCTATTGATGCTGATGCTGCCGGCGATGCTTACCGCGTTGGCGGTGGTGCGGGAAAAGGAGCTGGGCTCGATCGTCAATCTGTACGTGACGCCCGTCACGCGCACTGAGTTCCTGCTCGGCAAGCAATTGCCCTATGTGGGGCTCGCCATGGTCAACTTTTTCTTGATGAGCCTGATGGCCATCACGGCCTTCGGAGTGCCGATCACCGGCAACTACCCGACGCTGGTGCTGGGGGCGTTTCTGTTCAGCATCATCGCCACCGGTATGGGGCTGCTCGCCTCGGCCATCACGCGGAGCCAGATCGCGGCCATGTTCTTCGCCGTTATCGGGACCCTGATCCCCGCCACGCAATTCTGCGGCCTGCTGGACCCCGTCTCTTCGCTCGAAGGCATCGGCAGGCTGATCGGAGACGTATACCCGGCCACCCACATGTTCATCATCAGCCGCGGCGTCTTCAGCAAGGCCCTGGAGTTCGCCGATCTGCGCGGCGAATTCCTACCGATGCTGGCCACTGTCCCCGTCATCATGGGTGCGGCGATCGTCCTACTCAAGAAGCAGGGCGCCTGATATGCGGAAACTGGCTAACATCCTCCGCCTGGGCCGAAAGGAGCTCTGGAGCCTCTGGCGCGACCCGATGATGTTGATCCTCATCGTGTACACGTTCACGGTGTCCATATACACGGCGGCCACCGCCATGCCGCAAACCTTGCACGGCGCCTCGATCGCCATCGCGGACGAAGACCAGTCCGCCGTCTCGGCGCGGATCGCGGCGGCATTCTATCCGCCCCAATTCGTGCCACCGGACATGATCACGCCGCAGGAAATGGAAGCCGGGCTCGACACGGGGAAGTACACTTTCGTGCTTGATATCCCTCCCGATTTTCAGCGCGATCTGCTGGCTGGCCGCAGCGTGGAGATCCAGCTCAATATCGACGCGACCCGCATGAGCCAGGCCTTCACCGGCAACGGCTATATTCGGCAGATCGTTACCGACGAGGTCGGCGAATTCGCCAGGCGCTATCGCAGCACCACCGCCCCTCCGGTCGACTTGGCGTTGCGGGTTCGCTTCAATCCGAACCTGGACCGCAGCTGGTTCGGCAGCCTGATGGAGATCATCAACAATGTCACGATGCTGTCCATCATCCTTACCGGCTCCGCCCTAATCCGGGAGCGCGAGCACGGCACCATCGAGCACCTGCTGGTCATGCCCGTCACGCCCGCGGAAATCATGATCGCCAAGGTGTGGTCCATGGGGTTGGTCGTGCTGGGTGCGGCGGCCTTCTCGCTGGTTTTTGTGGTGCAGGGCGTGCTGGACGTACCCATCAGCGGGTCGGTACCGCTTTTTTTCGTGGGCGCCGCGCTTTGCCTGTACGCCACGACGTCCATGGGCGTATTCATGGCCACGCTGGCTCGCAGCATGCCGCAGTTCGGCCTGCTCATGATCCTGACCCTCATCCCGTTACAAATGCTGTCGGGTGGAACCACGCCCCGGGAAAGCATGCCGGAGTTCCTGCGGGATCTCATGCTCATCGCGCCGACCACGCATTTCGTCGAGCTGGGCCAGGCCATTCTGTTCCGAGGCGCCGGCCTCGAGGTTGCCTGGAAACAGTTCTTGATGTTGTTCTTGATCGGCAGCGCGTTGTTCGGGCTGTCACTATCGCGCTTTCGCCGCGCCATTAACCAAATGGCGTAGTGTGGAATCTCGTTCTTGTCGGCTAGTCTTTAATTTGAACTTCTCCAGAAGTCGATAACTCGACAGGTTCTGCTTGATCTACGAGTCTTGCGAGTTGCGGACGATATTCGTGTTTCGTGGGATGGTGGTCGCCTAGCTCGTGCTAGCGGGTCTTCATTCCAATGTTGATCTGCGACAGAAACGATCAGTCTTCAAGAGCCATACTTCGTTCGCGTCTTAATGCTGATCGGCTAGTGCTGTTAAAAATCGGGGCGTGATTCCAAGTGCCCCCCAATATTGGGGGCATGCAGACGTTCGTGGCGCATCGCTTCAAGTTCCCTGCACGAAAATCGCCATGGGTTGGTGGTGTTGCGGTTCGCTAAGGGGTAGGAATGCCGCTCCAGCTTCTTTCATCTCAATGAAACACCGAAGGATTCATCGATGGACTCCCGAATCAAATACTGCATCACGCAAATAGAGAATCAGATACTTCACAGTTCTACTGATCATTCCGCCCAAGATGCCTTGATTCAGTCGATCGCTAAGGACATTAAGTTAAGTCGTTTTCACTTGACGCGGCTCTTTACGAAGGACTTGCAATATTCGCCCAGAGATTACATCCATCGTAATCTCATGGGGCGTTGCGCATTGATGGTGGCCCATACTAGACAATCTCCGTTCTCCATCGCAATTGATATGGGGTTTTCCAATCAACAGGCATTTACCCGAGCATTTACACGATACTGGGGAATATCACCAGCCAAATTCCGGCAGGCACATTCACGATACGTTGCTACATTGAATGCACACGCGGGGCAGTTGATGGAAGCGGCTCCACTATTAGATTCGCAGAGAAGAGTCTTTCTGCGTGAAACATCTCCAGTACGATTCTGGGCGATACGTTATGAGGGCATGTGGTACCAAAGGCAGGTGTGCTGGAACGATTTCCGAAAATTGTTTGCTAGATATAGAGGGGATATGTTGACCGGTCCATTCTTTGGATTGACCTACGACAGCCCCTTGTTTGTGCCATCAGCGTTCGTGCGATATTACTGCGGGGTACAGGTTCCGCCTGGTTTTGGCCCAAAACCTGATGATGTGTTCGAGATAAGTCTACCAAGTGGCCGAGTTGCGGCTTGCGAAGCGCTATGCAAGTCGGAGGACGTACCAGCCCTATATAGCTACATGCTTGATAAATGGCTCCCGCAGTCCGGGTACAGCCTACGCGCCTCGTGCTTTGTAGAGCGCTTTGGGGAACTGCCGGAGAATTGGGGCAGCATCGGACGAAAGCTGCAACTGAATTGCTGGATACAGTGAATGCATGCTGCATTGAGCGTACGCTAAGCGGCGCAAGGGTCCAGGTTCTTGCGCTGATTCTCAGGCGACTGACGAAAGATCTTCTATCGTGAAATGGCCAGAAGTTGACGGCGGTCAGAAGTCGGATGCCCATCAATGACATTATGGTATTCGAATGGCTTTCTCACGGAAAAGTACTCATGCCCGCCAACCCCCTTGCCCCGGGTTCCATCGATGCCCGCGCACATGCGCTGTGGGCGCGTCAGTGGGCGTCTTTGTCACCGGAGTCAATCACGCTTGCGTGGGTCGATTGGCTGGCTCACCTCGCGACCTCGCCTGGCAAGCAATTGAAGCTCGGGCAACTGGCTCTGGATCAGTCGCGGCAACTCGGCAGCTACCTGCGGCAGGGTTTCTGGGCGGACGGCAGTGTCATGGAGCTGGGCGGCGCGCCACCTGTGTGGGACCGCCGGTTCCGGGATCCCGCCTGGCAGCAGTGGCCCTTCAATCTATGGCACCAGGCCTTCCTGCTGAAACAGCTGTGGTGGGAGCACGCCACACGCGACATATGGGGTGTCTCCAAGCACCATGAAAACGTCGTTGCGTTCATGGCTCGGCAATGGCTGGACGTATTCTCCCCGGGGAACTGGCTGCCGACCAATCCTGTGGCGCTCAGACAGACGTTCGGCGAGGGCGGCGCGAATCTGGCCCGCGGCTTGCATTATCTGCTGGAGAACGTCCGGCGGCGGCTGGCTGGTCTACCGGCTGCCGGTAGCGAGAATTTCGTCGTGGGTCGCGATGTTGCGACTAGCCCGGGACGGGTCGTGCTACGCAACCGGGTGATGGAATTGATCCAGTACGCGCCGTCCACTGACGCTGTGCATCCCGAGCCGATTCTCATCGTGCCGGCCTGGATCATGAAGTACTACATCCTGGACTTATCGCCCGCGAATTCGTTAGTCAGGTACATGGTATCGATGGGGTATACGGTGTTCTGCATTTCCTGGAAGAATCCCGGCGTGTTGGAGCGCGACCTGGGCATGGACGAGTATCTCCAGGACGGGTTTCAGGCGGCGCTAGATGCGATCTCCTCCATTGTGCCGGACAGGAAGGTGCATGCCACTGGCTATTGTTTGGGCGGGACGTTGCTTGCCATCGCGGTGGCGGCTATGGCGCGGGACGGCCGGAGCGACCGACTGGCCTCCTTGAGCTTGTTCGCCGCACAGACGGATTTCAGCGAGCCTGGTGAACTGAGCCTGTTTATTGATGAGGGGCAGGTCAGCCTGCTGGAGGCCCAAATGGCCGAGACTGGCTACCTGCGTGCTGACCAGATGGCGGTGGCCTTCGAGATGCTGCGGTCCTACGATCTGCTGTGGTCCAGGATCGTCGAGGAATACCTTCTGGGGATGCGTCGGCCGATGACCGATCTCATGGCCTGGAATGCCGATGCTACCCGCATGCCGGCAAGAATGCATTCTCAATACTTGCGTCGCCTTTTCCTGGATAACGACTTGAGCAATGGTCGCTACCAGGTTGGTGGCCGTCCGGTACTGCTGAGCGACATCGACGTGCCGGTCTTTTGCGTCGCTACCGTCAGGGACCACGTCGCGCCCTGGCGGTCCGTCTACAAACTGCATTACCTGTCGCCCGCTGAAATCACATTTGTACTCACCGCCGGTGGTCATAACGCCGGCATCGTTAGTGAGCCCGGCCACCCGCGTCGCCAGTATCAGAGCGAAACCCGTCCCAGCGGCGGGCACTACGTCTCGGCCGACGAATGGGCCGGACGGGTTTCGGTGCAGCAAGGCTCCTGGTGGCCAGTATGGGCCTCGTGGCTCAAGCAACGGTCTGGCGTGCTGGCTGACCCGCCGCGCCTAGGTAATGCTGAGCCGGGGCAGGGGTTGCCGTGCAGGGCGCCAGGCCTGTACGTGAGGGAAAAATGATTCCGAGGCTATGCCAAATGGCCCTTCATCGCCTCTCGAAGGGGCATTTAAACTACTAGGAGTCTTAGCATGAATACTGAGAATACATTTCCTCTTGGCACTATTAAGGCCAATCTCGAATTGCAGCTACACATAGCGCAGTTGATGCAGGAGGCGGGGCAACGATGGATCGACATGTCTTCGCGCATCGCTCAGGAGGGCATCGAAGAGTGTAAATGCGAGCTGATGGACTTGAACGGAACGAAGAACTGGCAAACACTCGCTGTGTTACCCGCCGAAGCGTTCTGGCGCCAACTACAAAAACGTTTCGTCGATACACAGACCGCGACTCAGTTTGCCATCGAGGCGCGGGCGGAATTCACAAAAGGCCTACAGAAGGCATTGCAGGATTGGCAGAAAGCCACCGGTAGTAATGTCAGTACGTCCGCTGAGAAGCTGCCATTCCTCGATTTTGTCAAGAGCTGGGGAGGGAACTGGGCCGTCGTGACGCCAGATAAGAAGGGGGGTTCTCGTGCCAGCTAAACGTACTGCTCTTGTGACCGGCGGCATGAGCGGCCTGGGCGAGGCCATTGCGCGCCGGCTGCACGACGTGGGTCATATCGTGCTCGTCACCCACAGCAAGGCCAATGGTCGTCGTGAAGACTGGCTCCAGTCCCAGGCTGCACAGGGCTACTCGTTTCATGCCTATGAAGCCGATGTCGCGGATTTCACATGCTGCGAGGCGATGGCGGCCGCGGTGCGCCGTGATGGGTTCCGGGTGGATATTTTAGTCAACGACGCGGGAATCACCCAGGATGCCACGTTGCGCAAGATGGACAAGAGAGAGTGGGACGCGGTGCTGCGGACGAATCTGGATTCTATGTTCAACGTCACCAAGCCCTTCGTCGAGAGTATGGTCCAGGCGCGTTGGGGGCGCATCGTAAATATCTCCTCGATTAGTGGCAGCAAGGGGCAGTTCGGGCAGACTAACTACGCTGCAGCCAAGGCGGGGATACATGGATTCACTAAGTCTCTAGCTCTCGAGCTCGCCTGCAAAGGCGTGACGGTCAACACGGTATCCCCCGGCTATCTGGACACCAAAATGGTGGCTCGAGTACCCAAGGAAATCCTGGAAGCGCAGATCCTTCCCTCTATTCCGGTGGGGCGTTTGGGCCGTCCGGACGAAGTCGCGGCTCTGGTGGCTTTCGTTTGCAGCGATGACGCCGCCTTCATGACGGGCAGTAACCTGTCCATCAACGGCGGTCAGCACATGTACTGAGACGGCTGTGTTAGGCGCGGGCCGCCCTGCGATTCCAGGGCATTGCTAGCAGTACGCGCGCCAGGCCGCAGAAACCGGTGATCCCAGCGAAGATCAATCCCGCGCCGAAGAAGCCGGGCACGATGTAGAACCACGGTGACACCCAAGCGCCCAGCAGCGTACCCAGCAAAATCAGGCTGCCAGCCGCGATCTGTACCTGGCGCTGCAATTCCAGGGGCTGGGAGAAATCCGCCTCGATAGGGAGACCGGCCTTCTTCCAGGCATCCAGGCCACCATCGAGGATGTAAGCCGCGCAGCCGTGCGCGCAGTCGACCAGCGAGCGTGCGTTGAGCCGCGTACGGTTGCCTGAGCGGCAGTGGAAAATCACTGTGGTGGCGGCGCCAATGTCGAGGTCGCCATCGTTGATTCGGGACATGGGGATATGACGCGCCTGAGTGATACGCTCGCGCGCATGCTCATCCGCACTGCGGATGTCGATTAAGAGGGCACCACGAGCGATGAGTTCGTGGGCGTCCTGGGGAGTGATAGTTTGCAGGGTCATGGTCGAGTTTGTGCGATCTACGGACAGAAAATAGACTTGAGCGTGCCAATGAGCTGGCCCACGGCGGGGTCTTCAATGCGGTAATACAGAGTCTGGGATTCCCGACGGTATGTAATCAAACCCTCTTCACGCATCTTAGCCAGGTGCTGCGATAGGGCTGACTGGCTGAGGGGAACATAGTCGTTCAGATTGCGCACGGTCATTTCCCGGTACTCGAGCAGTAGGCATAGCACCAGCAGGCGGTGCTCATTTCCGACCGCTCGCAACAGGGTCGCCGCCTGGGAGGCACCTTCCCGCATGAAGCGCTGCTGGTCACTAGTCATCGTCCGAATTTAATTTAGAAAGTTCTAATTTAGCATAATCTAATTTTTATGCAAGGGCTGCCTGACACCATTTCCAAGCCAGTCTGATCGGAACGAGGAGCGCAGCCTAGGGAGGAACACGGCTGCTCCGTCGAAGCGCCCGGCCCGCAGATCTGCCAGTGTGCGGTTTGCTTCCCGCAGCCCGTAGGGTGTCGTCCTAGTGATAATCCCGACCCGCGGTGCCAGCGCGAGGAGATCGCAGGCGTCGCGCCGCGTGAGATTTGCGACGGATAGAGCTTAGCGCTCCGTCCAGAGCAGGGAATAGGCAAGACTCGGGATATCGCTCATGTGGATACCGGCACAGACTACGCGCCCGCCCTTGTGAACCGCCTTGAGGGCGGCAGATACCAGGCTGCCCCGAGCTCGCGGGTGAATGCTTGGGCCCGCGTGTCGTCCGACCTAGTGAATGCATAGACGTTGCGGTGCTGCCAGCACGCCACTTGGGCAACGATGTGTGCAGCTGCGCCGAAGCCGTACAGCCCAAGCCGCTTCGCGTTGCCGGCCATGCCGAGGGAGCGTCAGCCGATGAACCCGGCACACAGCAGCGGAACTATGGATGCAGGGTCACCATCCTTACCCAACGGGAACGCGAAGCGCGCGTCGGCGACGGCTGAAGTGGCATAGCCGCCGTCGCAGGTATAGCCGGTGAGCGATGGCGCATTACACAGGTTCTCGTGCCCGGTGTCACAATAGTCGCAGCGGCCGCATGTATGCCCGAGCCAGGGGGGGCTCGCGCGCTGACCTATGCAGAGCTCCATCACGCCGGTGCCGATTGCGTCCACTCGGCCGACAATCTCATGGTCGGGAATGAGAGGCAGCCGAGGATGCCTCAGATTCCCGTCCACTGCATGCGGGTCAGTCCGGCAGACACCGCAAGCCAGCACGCGCACGCGAATCTCACCCGGGCCAGGCCGCCGGTCGGGGAGTTCGGTCCAGACCAGCGGGGTGCTTGGAGCGTGCAGCAGCATCGCGTGCATGACTAAGGCGCCGTCTCGACTCATCGGTACACGATGCCGCCATCGGTCAGGATGGCTTGGCCAGTGATGTAGTCGGAGTCGCTGCTGGACAGGAATGCCACCAGGGCTGCGACGTCGTCGGGAGTCTGGGCCCGTCCCAATGCGATACCTTCAACATACTTCTTGTAAGTCGCCCCTTTGGGAGCACCGGTTATCTCAGCGAACCGTTCGTCTATCTCGACCCACATATCGGTGCCGACGATACCGGGGCAATAGGCGTTTACGGTAATGCCAGCGCTGGCGTATTCCTTAGCGGCCGCCTGGGTCAGCGCGCGCACTGCGAATTTGGTGGCGGAATAAACGCCAAGCATGGCAAAGCCATCATGGCCGGCGATCGACGAGGCGCTGATGATCTTGCCCTTGTGACCCCGCGCCTGGAACTTCTTTGCGGCCGCCTGGATTCCCCAGATCACGCCGTCCACGTTGATGCGAAAAATGCGGTCCAGATCAGCGGGCTCGACGTCGGCCAGCGGTTTGACTTGAGCAATGCCCGCGTTGTTGATCATCACGTCGAAGTCGCCTAGCGCTTGCTCGGCATGATCGACGGCGGCATAGATTTCGTCGCGCTTACTGACATCGGCGACAAAGGTCGTCGCCCTTGTACCCAGCGCTTCGACTTCCTTGTATACCGTGTTGAGTTTCTCAGCCTTGATATCGACTAGTGCGACGTGGGCGCCATCACGCGCCAGGCGTAACGCGATGCCACGGCCGATGCCTTGGCTGGCGCCGGTGACCAGTATGCATTTATCCTTTACCGACATGACGAACTCCTTTCTTTGATAGCGTCGCCCGCATGAGAAATCATGAGGCGACGGGTTGAGATAGTTTCGCTACACACAAGTTGCTGAAAGATGCCGGGACGGCGAGCTCCATGCTGAACGATCGGTGAGATTGCGCCCTTGGGCCTCTCTCGCGATAAAGGAGAAAATGCGACTACGGGGAGCATCCATTCTATGAGTGCGAAGATGCCGCCGATATTGCAACGATAAGCTGCAATGAAAAAAATACTTTGATCCAGGTCAGCATTCGCGGCGCCCGGTGATGCCTCTCGACGACGCCGCGAGAGTGCGCTGAGCTAGCCATCCAGTCGTGCACCCGGACTTGCACTTAATCTGTTTGCAAGCTTGACCCGTTTGTTGAACTTGTAGCCATCGTTGAGCGATAAGACCCCGAGAACTTGCGTTGTTCCAGTCGGACGTCAACTCGGACTTTCAGTCGAAAACTGCTCGAATGCTTCAATCGCATGGCTGGCATACATGGTAGAAGGACCGCCGCCCATATAGATCGTTATACCAAGCGTCTCCATTAACTCTTCGCGAGTGGCTCCGTGTTCGACGGCAGCTTTCGTGTGAAAAGCGATGCAGTCGTCACAACGGATAGCTACCGCGATTGCGAGTGCCATGAGCTCCTTGGTTTTGGTGTCGAGAGCCTTGGCTCTTAGAGCAGCTTTGCCAAGCGTCGAAAAGTTTTGCATGACCTCGGTTGCGCCGCTGCGCAATTCACGCAAAGGCCCCGACAAATCGTGGATAGTTGCTTTCCAGTCTTTATGCATGATCATTCCCATATCGTCTTGCTACGTGGATAGATGCTCTTGATGAGTTAGAGAATATGCTGTGGGCGGTAGAACGGCTGGCTGCGCACGATGGCCATTGGGCTAGCCGGGGAGTGCTGTCTTTTCATCGGGCTGCACAATCTCCAGAGATACTTTGACGATGGTTGAATCTTCGGGGTCTATGACCAATCGAAAACCGAATTCTTGGCACATCTTTAACATGGCCGCATTCTCGCGAAGAACCCAACCGTCGATCCGCTTCAGTCCTTCCCTCGCGGCATATTCGATGAGAAGATGCAACAATGCCCAGCCGAGACCATGCCCCTGCAGATCGCTTCGGATCAGCAGCGCATATTCGGCAACCTCGCGATCGGGGTCGCTCGATATTCTGGCGACACCGCTCAGCGCTCCCTTGCTATCCAAGGCAACGAACGCCATGTCACGGTCGTAGTCGAGTTGCGTCAGCCGGATCAGTAGCTTGTCCGAAAACATTTCGCCCAAGCCAAAGAAGCGAAGCCGCATGTCCTCGGGTGTCGTCTTGCTGAGGAAATCTGGATAGAGGGCCGCATCAGCGGGTCGTATCGGGCGCATGTGATAGGTGCGTTCTCCCACCTTTACGTCTTTGACCCAGTCTTCGGGGTAGGGTCGGATGATGAGTCTCGGATTGGGACCGCGCTGCTCGACGGTCTTTGGGTCGATTTCAATCCGCGCGTCCAGCGCGACCACGCCGTCTTTGTCGGCCAGCAGGGGATTGATATCGGCCGCATGGACGCAAGGGAAATCGACGACCATCTGAGATAGGCCCTGGAGGGCGCGAGTAATCGAATCCAGATCGGCTGGATGGCGATCGCGAAAGCCTACGAGCAGACGCGCGATCCGTGTGCGGTCAATCAGGTCACGGGCTAAAACGTCGTCGAGTGGGGGCAGGGCAATGGCGGTGTCGCCTATGACCTCGACGGCAACGCCGCCAGCTCCAAAGAGCACGATCGGTCCAAAAATAGCGTCGTCGCTGACGCCTAAGATCAGTTCGTGCGCCTGTTTACGTTCGACCATCGGCTGGACGGAAAATCCTTCTAGGGTAGCGCCAGGCCCGTGTTCGTGGAGGCGTTGTTCGATTCCTTGTGCGGCTTCGCGCGCGGCAGTTGCGGTCTCAATGTTCAGGACTACGCCGCCAACGTCGGATTTGTGCGATACCGTTTTTGACAGCAGCTTGACAGCCACCTTCTGCGACTCCTCGAGCAGATGTTTGGCGGCGCCTGCGACGTCGTCCGCCGTGCGGGCAACGATGGTATCTGGCACCGGTATGCCGTAGGCACGTACGACGGCCTTTGCTTCTGGCTCGGTCAGCATATGGCGCCCCTCGGATGCAACCTGTCGGAACACGGCCATCGCAGCGGCCCGGTTGATCGACAGTTTCCCGACAGCTGCCGGCACCCGCTGAAGCGCTTTCTGAGCCCGCGACCAATCGGTCAGATAGGAAACTGCGGTCGCAGCAGCAGCTGGTGTTTCATAGCTGGTGATGCCCGAGGCCTGCAGTAGTCGACGGCCTTCCCGGGCGGTTTCCTCGCCAAGCCAACAGGAAAGGACGGGTTTGCCATTGATTTTTCCCGCCGTCGCCAGCGAGGCAACAGCGACAGCGGCATCTGACGAGGAGGCCATTCCGGTGGGGCAGTTTAGAACCAGAAGCACGTCGACTCCAGGATCCGCGGCGACGGTCTCCACGGCCGCGCGATAATGGTCGGGTGGAGCATCGCCGATAATGTCGATCGGATTGGCCCGCGACCAGTTTGCCGACATCGTTCGGTCCAGTGTGGCCAGAGTATCGGTGGATAGCTCGGCGAGTTCGGCGCCGAAATCCATCATCCGGTCGATTGCCAAGACTCCTGCTCCACCTCCGTTGGTAATGATGGCGACTCGTGCTCTTTGCAACGGAGCAAACCGGGCGATAGTTTCCGTAGCGTCGAACAATTCGGCCAAGTCGTTTATTCGTAAGATGCCTGCGCGCCGTAGCGCTGCGTCCACGACGCGGTCGACACCCGAAAGGGCTCCAGTATGTGTAGCGGCGGCCTTGGCAGCTTCGGGGTGGCGTCCAGGCTTGATGGCGATGACGGGTCGGATGCGGGAGGCTGCTCGCGCAGCCGACATGAACCTGCGCGGATTGGGGATCGATTCCAAATAAAGCACAATTGCCCGGGTCTTGGGGTCACCGGCCAGCGCGTCGAGGCAATCACTAACATCCACATCCGCCATATCCCCGAGCGAGACTACCTGCGAGAATCCCACGTTGTTGGCAGCGGCCCAATCGATCAGCGAGGCTGCGATGGCACCTGATTGCGACAGAAGCGCGATGTCTCCGGGGGCCGCCGCGATATGAAAGAAGCCCGCGTTGAGCTTGAGATATGGCAGCATCAACCCGATTCCGTTCGGGCCGATGATGCGCATGAGATAGGGCCGGGCAGCGTCCAGCATTTGTTGCCGCAGGCCGTTCTCCTTGGTCAGCCCGGCGCTGATGATGACGGCCGCACGCGTTCCTTTTTGCCCAAGTGCGTCGATTAGGCCCGGCACAGTGGTGGCGGGGGTCATGATGATAGCCAGATCAGGCACGCCAGGAATATCATGCACGGAGGCATAACATCGGTGATCGCGCAACATGTCATATTTCGGGTTGACCGGCCAGATCTCACCCTTGAACCCGCCCGTCACAATGTTGTCGAGCACGATCGATCCAACCGCTCCCGGCTTGTTCGACGCACCGATCACTGCAACCGATTGCGGTTTGAAGGCATGATTCAGATTGAAGCGTTGGTGTCTAATGGAACGCATGATTGAACCATTCAGTGATAACTCTGGGAGCCTGCGCCGGTTCAATGAACCGAAACCCATTCAAGCGGATATGCTTTCCTTTGTTGTCACATCGCCATTCAGCAAGCTTCGCGGCGCAAGCAACGATTTCCTCAGTGATTGCATGAAGCGTCCGCCGACCGCACCGTCTATCACGCGATGATCGTAAGAGAGCGTCAGAGGCAACATTAGGCGCGTGGTGATTTGACCGTCTATCACAACAGCCTTCTGGCGGGCATTTGCCACGCCGAGCATGGCGACTTCGGGTGCGTTGATCGTCGGCGTGAATCCTGTGCCGCCAAGTTCGCCCAGGTTGGAGACCGAAAAGCATCCGCCTTCGCAGTCGCTGAAGGTCAGTTGCCCCTCACGTGCCTTGCGTGCCAGTTCACCGACGGCAGCGGCGATATCGAATAAGCTTTGCTTGTCCGCATCTTTGATGACTGGCGCCAGCAGGCCTGCCGGCGTATCGGCCGCAAAAGCGATGTTGTAGTATTTTTTGAGAACCAAGTTTTCGCCCGTTTCGTCCAGCGAGGCGTTGAACGTCGGAAATTCCCGGAGCGCGCCGATACAGGCCTTGACGATGAACGCAAGGATCGTCAGCTTGGCACCCTGTGCGGCCGCCTTGGGCTTGAGCTCGCGGCGCAATGCTTCGAGGTCGGTAAGATCCACTTCGTCGAAATGGGCGACCTGTGGAACATTTGCCCATGCGGCCGATAATCGGCGGCTGATGATCTTACGCACATTGTTCAGCGGCTGGACCTCAACTTGGCCAAACAGCGAGTAGTCGTATGTTTCTACACGCGGAAACTCGCCAGCGTTCTTTGGCATGATATTTTCTCCCGTCAGTCGTTGAAGACTTCGTCGCCGCTTTTCCAGCCAAGGCCAGGGTGGCCATCGAAGCGCACGACACCGACCGCGGCCTTGCCCGCAACAACCTGGGCGATACGAGCGGTACCCGCGACGCCGAAGCCGGCGCACAACTCGATTGCTACAACGCCTTCTGCAACGAGCTCCTGTGCGGATTTTTCGGCGGCGGTGTAGTTGGAGACGCCCACTACGGTCAGATCCACTTGGGGTGTTCTGACGATCACTCTGTGGTGTGTGCTATCGGCACCTTGCGCCAGAAAGATAAATGCGGCCTGCAATGGCATGAGTGGTCTCCGGCAGTTCAGCTTGGAGTGTCCGGCTTGAATGCCTGGATGAAAGAGTCGATCTCGGCATCAGACACGTCAGGCAGCGCGACGACGCCGATCAATGCCCCCACGGGTGAGACGCTGCCCGAGGCTGCGACCTGCCTACGCAAGACACCAGCGCAAGGTGACTCGTATTCCGCAGTGATCTTGGCGGTTTCGATATCCGCGACCGGTTCGCCTTCTTTGACCTCTTTGTCCACGGCAACCCGCCATGCAGCTACGGTGCCTTCCTTCATTGTCAATCCGAGTTTGGGCATGACCAGAGCATGGATGTTCTCGCTCATGCTGAGTACCTCGCCAGTTCTGTTGCTGCTTCCTGGATTCTGGCGGGCCCTGGAATGTAGAGGTCTTCCAGTTCGGGGGCGAAGGGAACCGGGGTGTGGGGCGGCGAGACCATCCGGACTGGCGCTTTGAGTGCATCAAATGCCTGCTGGGCCACCTGCGCTGCGATATCGGTTGCGATGTTGCAGCGGGGGCTGGCTTCATCAACCACCACCAGCCGACCAGTTTGCCGAACGCTCGCCAGAATTGTGTCTATATCTAGCGGTGAAACCGTTCGTGGGTCGATGACGGTGCAACTGATCCCCTCATTATCCAGAGTCTTCGCCGCCTGGTTGGCAAGTTGTACCATCCGGCCGATGGCCACAATGGTTACATCGCTGCCCTCACGGACAATTTTTGCTTTCCCCAGTGGGATGGTGTAAGGCTCATCCGGCACTTCTTCGGCGTCGTCATACATCGCCTTATGCTCGAAGAAAATGACAGGGTCGTCGTCCTGGATAGATTGGATCATCAGGCCTTTCGCCTCGTAGGGCGAAGACGGAACCACGACCTTCAGCCCAGGAATATGCGCAAAGACCGGATAGAGGCACTGACTGTGCTGGCTGGCAGCGCGGGTGCCGGCACCAAATAGGGTGCGGATGACAACAGGAGTCGTCGCCTTACCGCCGAACATGTAACGAAACTTGGCGATCTGGTTGAATATCTGGTCGCCGCATACGCCGAAGAAATCGACGAACATCAATTGCGCGATCGGACGCAGGCCGTTAATTGCAGCTCCTGCTGCTGCCCCGATGAAGGCGCTTTCGCTGATCGGTGTGTCGTAGATTCGTTCCCGACCGAACTTAGCAAGCAAACCTTTGCTGGCGCCGAGCACATCGCCCCAGGCGTCTTGTTCGCCCTTGGCGCCCATTCCGCCAGCGATGTCTTCGCCGAGCAGAATGACATTAGGGTCGCGTTCCATTTCTTGGCGCATAGCCTCATTGAGGGCCTGGCGAAATGATTTCTTACCCATCGTGGACTCCCCTCAATAGTTGCTGTAGACGTCAGTTGTAATTTCTGCCGTCGTTGGCGGTGGCGCACTCCTGGCATCGGCGACAGCGTTGTCAATCAGTCTGGCCACTTCTGTGTCAATCTTTTCGAAGATCGCTGTCTCCAACAAGCCGCCGCTTGTCACGCGCGCCTTGAAAAAGGTCAGGCAGTCAAGAAAATTCCTAACCTCCGCCACTTCGCCTGGTGGACGGTAGGTCATCGCGTCACCTTCAAAATGGCCGTAGTAGCGCGTGAATTCGATGTGTAGGAACTGGGGGCCCTCGCCGTTTCGAATGCGCTTAATTGCCTCTTCGGCGGCACGGTAGACCGCGAAGAAATCATGGCCGTCCACGCGTTCCCCGGGAATTCCGAACCCGCGGGCGCGAAGCACGGGATTGTGTCCACCGATCGACCAGTCGCTGGAAGTGCTTTCAGCATAGCCGTTATCTTCGAGAACGAAGAACACGGGGAGTTGATAGACGGACGCGAAGTTGAGCGACTCCAGGGTGGTTCCTTGGTTGAATGCGCCATCGCCGAAGAAGGCTACCGAAATCCCGCCGGTTTTGCGTCTTTTCGCGGCAAGCGCAGCCCCGCAGGCTAGCGGCGGTCCGCCGCCAACAATGCCATTCGCACCCAGCATGCCTTTGCTGACGTCGGCGATGTGCATTGAACCTCCCTTACCTTTGCATAAACCGCCCTGACGGCCGAAGATCTCCTTCATCATGCCGTTTATATCGCATCCTTTGCCGATGCAATGGCCGTGGCCTCGGTGAGTGCTGGTGATGTGATCCACGTCATCGAGATGCATGCAGACGCCGATCGCTGAGGCCTCCTCGCCCGCATAGAGGTGAACGAAGCCAGGAATCTTTCCCGTTGCAAATTCCTTATGAACTCGCTCCTCGAACTCTCGAATCGTACGCATCTTTGTGTATGCGTTTTTGAGGTCGTCACGGCTGAGTTGCATGGCCTTACTCCTTCGGTGTGTTGCGTCCAAAAGAGTTTTCCATGATGAGTGAATTCAATATTGATCTGCGTCAGAATTCATTGATGATAGGGAAACCAATATCGCATGACGTTCCCGCCCAATGTCTCATGCTGACCGGAGAGCTGACCATCTGCGCGTGGCTGCGCCGATTGTCTGAAGATTATTAAGGTTGCTGCTGAAACTACTACGAAGTGGCCGACACCTTCTACCTGGCACCAGCCGGCTACGACCAGGTACGCATCGTTTGGCCGATGAACTGGTGCGATCGCACCATGTCGGCCGATGCCGCGAGCATCGCCGCCACCCGCTACACACTATGCGAGCTGTGCGAGCAAGCGCAGGGTCGGCATCTGATCGACAAGTATCACGCGCTGCGTGATTTTGCCAGCGAGCACGCTGAGGCTTCCGCAATATTCGCGGCCATCGACTGACGGTACCGGGCCTGCCCTTGCGGGCCTTTTCTTCGAGGCGCCGCCGGCGGCCGGCCATGGCCGCTACCTGCTAAGCGACATCGCCGGGGCCATACCCGCGCGTGAACACCATCGTGCCAAGCCCCACGGTGTTGGCGGGTCTGCATTCCCGGTCAGTGTGCCACGACGTTCTCGCGTTCAAGTGCTGCGCGGCGCGAGCTGCGCTCGCACCGCTTACGACCGGTGGCCGTCTTCGACACTTGAGCGCTGCGCTGCGCCGTGTCCTTCAGGTCCGGGCATTCCCGCCCTGGCTACCGGAGAACACCGTGCAGATTTCGTTGACCTTCAACCATCCCAAGAGTAACGATGCTCCTCAACTTTGCGTCCGAGATTCGGCGGGTGCGGTACGTCAAGCGAGCCGCGGTGAGATTCTGGAGGCTGCTCGGAGTGCAATTTTGGAGACTCTTCAGCTAGGCCAGGCCATGACGGAACCAAACACTGTGCGTGACTTCCTTCGGCTGCGCTTGAATGGTAGTTTGCAGCGCGAAGTCTTCGCGGTATTGTTTCTTGATTCGCAGAATCAGCTGATTGCTTTCGATGAACCATTCCTAGGGACCATAGACTCCGCGGCCGTCTACCCCAGAGAGATTGTGCGCGCAGCTTTGATGCACAACGCTGCAGCTGTGATCCTCGCGCACAACCATCCCAGCGGCAACGCCATACCGAGCAAAGCCGACATCCAGCTCACAATCCAGCTTCGAGACGCCCTTGCCTTGATTGGAACCCGCGTTCTCGATCATATGATTGTCGGCGGCGCGGAGGTCAGCTCCATGGCCGAAAGAGGCCTGATTTGATCAACCAGCGAGCGTTGCTGGGTCTCGCACCGCTCGCTATTAATGCGCCATGCACTTCCGGGGCTGCTGGCGAGAGCCTCTTTCGTTTGTATTCCTGATTAGGTGGGACGAGATCACCCCTGCTGAGTGGCACTGTCGGCGGGAGGCCGGAGTGCGAACACCATCGTGCCAAGCCCTATGGTGTGGGCGGGTCTGCATCCCGGTCAGTGTGCCATGCCGTTCTCGCGTTCAAGTGCTGTGCGGCGCGAGCTGCGCGCGCACCGCTGGCGGCCGGCGGCCGTCTTCGACACTTGAGCGCTGCGCTGCGCCATGTCTCCAAGTTCCGGGCATTCCCGCCCTGGCAACCGGAGAACAAACATGGCCACGAAATCCCAACAGCGTAAATTCATCCAATCGGCCGATGAGCACCAGCAAGGCATCGTCAGCATCCTCCGGGACCTGTCCCGCACGCACGGCTTGGATCGTACGTGGTCCGACTGGACGGAGATGGGTGCGCTCGCCCTGGCCAACGCCGTAGATCGGGGGCAGTTCGAAAAGCGCGAGAAGCGCTACCTGGAGATCGTTGGCCGCTACGCCAAAGAAGACCTGCAGCGCCTGGCTGACGCTTTCGCGCTGCTGGTCCAGTGCTGGGATCAGCGTTTTACCACTGGCGAATTCGGCGATGTCCTTGGCAGCACGTTCATGATGCTCGACATGGGAAACGCCGGCACGGGGCAGTTCTTTACACCCTATGAGGTGTCGCGGCTGATGGGCGGAATGATCATGGGTGACGCCGGCGAACTCACCGATCAGGTGGAGCGGCGTGGCTTCCTGCGGCTGATGGAGCCGGCCTGCGGTGCCGGCGGCATGATCATCGCAGCTGCCAATGCACTGCACGATGCCAAGATCAACTACCAGCAGGCTATGCACGTGGTAGCCATCGACATCGACCGCCGGTGCGTTCACATGGCCTACCTGCAGTTCGCCTTGTTGCATATCCCGGCAATCGTCGTGCACGGCAACGCGCTCACCGGCGAGGAGTGGGAGCACTGGTACACGCCGGCACACGTCGTCGGCGACTGGAGCGCGCAGCTGCGCCAGCGTGAGGCGATACAGGCCATGCGCGAGATGCTGGTTGCCCCTGCGGCCGTCGACGCGCCAATGTCGACGGTCGAGCCCGCATCAGCCGCGGCCGCGACCCCTGCGCTGCCGCAAACGGTGCTCTCCCAAGCGGCTCGCCAGGTGGCCGCCGCTGGCCAGATGACGCTGTTCTAGCGTCGGACTTGGGTCCGGCCGGGGCCTGGCGCGGCGCGCGGCCTTGTAGCCGCGTCAGGCCTTTCAAGGGCTTTCGCGGCATAAACCGCTCGCGCACGCTCGCTATTTATTCCACGTCCCTTGACCGGTTCCTCTCGGCCTGCGCCCGCCTGCCCCGTGCAGTGCAATGCAGATTGGCTGCCATTGCTGCACGCAAGGAGCCAACCATGAGCCGTGTTGTCCTGGGCGATTGCCTGTCTGTCCTTCCTACTTTGCCCGATCGCTGCGCCGATCTCATCCTCACCGACCCGCCGTACCTGGTCAACTACGTGGACCGTGCCGGCCGCAGTATCGCCAATGATCGCCGTGACGAATGGCTCGCGCCTGCATTCGCCCAGATGTTTCGCGTCTTGCGCGATGACGCATTCTGCATTTCCTTCTACGGGTGGAATCGCGTAGACAGATTCTTTGCCGCTTGGCGAGCCGCCGGATTTCGCGTCGTCGGCCATATCGTCTTTGCTAAACAGTACCAGTCCAAGGCGCGCTTTCTCGCTTATCAGCACGAGGCGGCCTACCTGCTGGCCAAGGGCCAGCCCGCCACGCCGGCGGTCCCGCTGCCCGACGTGATGCCTTGGAAATACAGCGGCAACCGACACCACCCCACCCAGAAGCCTGTTGAATGCCTGGTGCCGCTTATCGAAGCATTCAGAGAACCGCGTGACATTGTGCTGGATCCGTTCGCCGGCTCCGGATCGACGTGCGTAGCGGCCCGCCAGGCCGGCCGCCGCTTCTATGGCATAGAAATGGATCCGAAGTACCACGCAGCCGCGGTAGGGCGTTTGCAGCTAGCCAGCCAGGAAAGGATTGCAGCATGAGCCAGGATCAACGCATGTTGGCGCAAGGACTGCGCGCCTATTTGGAAGGTTTTGGCCGGCACAACGAGAATGGACTGGCTGCTATCGCGGCGTTTGAAGCGTGGGGCCCCTTGGCTGCTCAGGTGTACGAGAAGCGTATGGCCTGCATCCTGGAGGCGCTGTCGTTGGAGGAAGTGCATGCCATCGCCCGTGGCCGCATTGACCTGGGCACGCTGGCTGGCCAGGTGCTGGAGAAGCTGGAGCGCGGTTAGGGCATGGCAAAGCCGGACCTATCGGCGGCAGCGCGTGCGGCGATCGCACGGCGGCTGGCGCCGCCGGCTCGCCAGGAACGCTGCTGACAATGGCTAGCGGTTCCACTTGCCTGCGCAAAAATCTAGAATGATTGTGACTTTTGGCCCTTCTTGCGAATGAGAGAGGTAGTGATGACCACCGATGCCAAGGCTCTTATCGAAAAGCTGCATGATCTGTGGAATACAGGAGACCTGTCTCGTATTCCCGAAATCTATGATGCTGCTTTCGTCGCCCACATGCCGAAAGGTTGGAGCCGCAGTGAGTTCATCGGATATGACGGCGTTAGGGATGCCGTGTCGCGTATCCGGTCTGCATTTCCAGATTGGCATGAGAGAGTGGAAGACCTAATCGAGGGGCAGGGCAAAGTGGTGACCCGTTATGTCTCGACAGGCACACATGCCGGCCCCTTCATTGGGCTTTCGGCGACCGGGAGGCGTATCTCAATTGACGAAATTTCGATTTATCGCCTGGTCGATGGCCGCGTTGCCGAACAATGGTGCTTAACAGATGATCTATCCTTGGCTCAACAACTTGGAAAGATGTGATTTGTCGCGGAATTCCTAAAACTTGCTATATCGTGTTGAGTCGGTGCGCGGTCGCGTCTAAGCGCGTGGGGTGGGGCTGCCGTTGGCGAAATGGCGGCTTTCACCGGTGAAAGTCCAAATAATTTAAGACTATTTCCATGGCTCGCTCAGCATCTCTGAGCGAGTCCCTGCGCCTGCCGGCTACGGGCCGGGCTGTCGTGCTGCGCATCGAGCCCGCTGGCGCGGTCTTGCCCCATGCGGGCTTCCATCCTTCCCTCCCTTTGGTCGACTCTCGCCTTCGCGCCTGACGGCGCTGCGTATGCCTTTACGCCTCGGCACGGGGCTGCAGCGCGCCGACGCGGCGCTCGCCCGCGGCCCCAGGCCGCTGGAGATGGAGCCCTACGGGCTGGCGGCGCTCGCCGCGCGGGCCGTCTTGGCCGGCGTGAACCGGGGTGGCCAGGCGTGCCAGACCTGAGAGGTGGGTTCGAAAGACGCCGACCTTACCCCGACACTGCGGCCGCCAAGGGGTTTCCATAAAAGCCGCCAGCGGCTTTTACAAACCCACCCCCTTGGCGGTCCTCGCTTTCGGGGCCACGGACGGCACGAACACACCTCACAGGGCTGGTGGCCACACCGAAAGGCCACAAGTTCGCACAACCAAGACGAAACACCCACGCGACGAACGCCCTTCAGGCCCGGTCAGCACTGATAAAACCTAACCCATAGGAGTAACGCTTGATGGCTGATGTTGAGATGCAACCCCCCGCCTGGGAACTGCCAGATGCTAATTCGTAGTGAAGTCACCCAGCCGGATGCAAGTGCCTGGTCGGCAGTCGTCGAGGTTCGTGGCGTGGTGTTTGCCGCGTCGTTCGTAGCGAATCGCCTGACATGCCGTCTCGTACCGTACCGCCATCCACCGCGCTACCCAAAGTGGTACCTAGAGCATGTCCGTCGCTGGGCAGAGACACGCTTGGCACTGCTGCCCGAAGCTTGGATGTTGGCGCACACGGAACTGTACGGCGGGGTAGGCCCCGGCAAGGTGGCCCCTGCTGGCACAAGCAGTACGTCAGCGAACTCAGTCGACAAGGGGTGAGCCATGCGATTCGAGCGGTCGGGTAGGTTTGAGTTTCAAGATACGCGGCTCAAGCGCCTGGCGCTGGCGCGCAAGCAGGCCAAGGAGCGCGCAGCGTACCCGCTGTTCTCCGATGAGATTGCTGCTGGCCAGCCATTGGTCGACGATGTGATGGAACAGCGTGCGCAGACGTGGCGTGCCCAGTGCAGGCAGGAGCGCCAGCGCGAGGCGTACAAATGGCGGACGGCGCAGGCTGCTGGCGAGTTATCCGGAAGTACAGCGCAAGGCAATTCAGGCCTTTTGGCAACGCTGTTCCTGGCCCGGGCGCGCCACGACATTGTTGTGTATGCTGAACATGTTTGATACCGGCCGACTCGAAGCCGTGTACGAGGATCTGGGCCTAATCGGCCCGGCCCGGCCAGGTGAAGCGCTCGTGGCGGCTTCGGTGGAAGCGCCATTGCGGACCGGGCCTGGGCTTGCTTACTGGCCTGCGCCGCCGAGGCGCGCCGAACCCGCAATCACTCAGCCAGTGCGCATCGGTGTGCCACCGGCGCTATTCTGAGGCCCGACGACTGCGCCCCACCTGGGCGAGCAAGTCGACGAACAATGCGGGCGTTGAGGGTAAAGATGGCGATCTCGTGCACTAATTAGGTTTAGCCATGCATCGAATTGTCAATGTATAAGCCAATGAAATATAAATAAAAATAGTGAAAATCGGCCTGGCACCGAGTGGTACCCTTTCTAGAATGTATCGTTCTCCCCCTATATATTGATTTCCGTCGGGGGCACTTTTCTAGCCTCTCGGAGATTAACGTGGAAATACTAACTAACTTAGTTTCGCTAATTACTGGCTGGAATCCGAGTCCAGTAGCAGCTATTGCGGTAGTGAGCCTGGCGGCGCTTTGTGTGGCTGGCGTGGCCCTCTATATGGTGATCGTGGTCGCCAAGCAGGAGAAAAAGCCATGATTGCCTGGGCGAAGTTTCCATCGCGGTGGATCAAGGGGTACGCCCCTGGCGAAGCGCCCAATCGGGCGGAGCTGGACGGCGCGCTAAAGCAGTTGACCTGGCGCGAGCATCGCAGTGCGGCTACGTACGCCATCCTTGTTCTGATAGCACTAGCCGTCCTGGCCAACCGGGCTGGTCATGCATCCAAGATCCGGCCTCCGGCCGGGAGGGTGGCAGCGACCTATGACCAGCTCGAAGAGTTGACTTTGGTGTCTCGCCGGTCCATTTCACGGGCGATACAGGTACTGGAGCAGGTTGGAGCGCTGCAGGTGGACAGGACGGGTCTGCCTAATGTCTATACCCTGGTCGGCGTGGCGACTGGCGGCGACTGGTGCAAATTGCCCCAGGACTACCTTGTTAAGCGTGGCCCGGCGCTTCAGCGGCTAGGCTTTGCCCGGCAGCTTGCCCGCGACAAGGGAACCCTCAATGCGCTGAAGTTGTACGTGCTCCTGCTCACTATGCGTGACGATAAGAGCGGTGTGGCCCGGCTGGGTTATGACAAGATTGAAGCTTATGCCGGCATTCGCAGGGAGGAGATCCAGGCGGCGATTTCCATGCTTCTCAATAATCGGTTGTGCACGATCGTGACGAGCGAGCAGATGGACTATGAGCCAGGCGAGCGGGCCCACAATCGCTACCGCATACTCGGTTTCAAGGCAGTGGATGTCTCCGAGGAGCAGGGACTTGTCATTGACCTGGTGCGGGATCTCTATAACGATCCGGCCCGTTTGGCTGCAGGGGTCACGACGGCTCCCACTGATCAATAGACGCACCATTAAGGGAGAGAGGCCAGCAGCCCATCAGGACGCGAGAGGTATACCGTGAAATGATACAAGGTGTTTCGGCCGGCACACCGCTGTCGTTGCTGTGACCGGCAGTTCGGCGCTGGACGTCACCTTCAACTCAGAGTAGGATTAAATCCTACTGGTGTATAGGAGCCAATCATGCGAACCACGCAGCAAATGAGCATCACGCTGCCCAAGGACATGGCGGACGTGGTGAAGGCCAAAGTGCGCGCTGGCGAGTACGCCAGCGAAAGCGAAGTGATCCGAGACGGCCTGCGGGCACTGATGGCGCGTGACCGCGCCGTCGAGAATTGGCTGAACTCGGAAGTGGGCCCAGCCTATGATGCCCTAAAGAAAGATCCCTCCCGCGCGGTCACGGTTGATCAGGTGCGGGCGCGGCTTCGTGCCGAGTATGAAAAGACGCAATGAGGTTTCGCGTCATCTTCAGTCCTGAAGCACAGGAGCAGCTTGCGGAGATCTTTCGCTATGTGGCAATGGCCAGCTCGCCTGTCATCGCAGCGCGCTATGGCGATGCTATCGTGAGCTACTGCGAAAGCCTGTGCACGTATCCCTTCCGCGGTTCGAGTCGCGATGATATCCGCCCAGGCCTGCGGATTACCCACTACAAGAAACGTGCCGTGATTGCCTTCGACGTGGACGCAGACCTGGTGTCGATCATTGGGGTTTTCTACGGTGGCCAGGATTATGAGTCGCGTCTGCAAGGCGATTCAGATGAGGTGGACTTTTGACTTTGGAGTTACGTCGATCGTGTCGAATCTGATCTCGATTGCTCCTATGGATCTGCCGTTGCCACTAGGCAAGGCCGAGCTGCTGGAGCGAATCGCCTCATCTTGCCGCGAAACTCTATCGGCCTATCGCGGTATTGGCCATAGCCTGTTTTGCACTTTCCCAAACGGCACTTGCGATTTCTCGTCCTTTATTCTTGCCCGCATCCTCGACGAAGTCTGCAGCGTCGAAAGCCGCTATGTGGTCGGCTGTCACCATCCACGGCTATCGCACCGTCAACGCCATGTATGGTTGGAAGCGGAAGGGGTTGTGCTGGACATCACCCATGACCAGTTCGCGGACACTGGAATGGCAGGGTGGGTCTTCCCCTTGGACAATGCCTGGCATAGAAAATTTCAGCAGCAATGCAGAAAGGCGCCAGAGTATCCGGGGTATGACCAGCTGCAGCTCGATGCCGAGTGTGACGCGGCGATCGAAGCTGCTCGCGCCTGCGTAGGACATCGGTGGCAGACCTTTCATTTCGACAATGATCGCCCGTAAGACAGCATCCGATACAAAAATTCTCCGCTTGACAGTAACTGGGCCAGGTGACACTGGATCCATTGAGGCCAGCGCGGTCCCTTCATATCATCTGATTTCGAGGAGGATCGTTATGACCAATGCAGAAAAGAAAAGCTGGGGTGCACGTCTAGGCCACATTAAACGTCGGCTCAATAACGATGAGCCGTTGACCGGCAACCATTTGGCGTTGGCGCTGGATGTCATCGGCAATGGCAACTCCCGCGATAGCCTGGTAAATGAAATCGCACGCAAGCTCAAGGCCGGCCAAAAGCTGGATCCCTACGAACGTCATCTTATGGTGGGTGTGTTCTTGCTCCACGCGCGGTTCACTAGCTAACAGTGGGCGGCGGCAGCGCGCCGTCATGCTCCATCGGCCGTTGTCCACTTTGCTGAAACGTTCGTTTTCTTCACATTGCTACCGAAAAGGGGCCGGTGGTTGGAGGCCGGCAGCACGCTTTGCAAGTCTTGCTTTGGGCTCGGGCGGTCTGTCACTCAACAATCCCGGTAGTCCTCCGGGTACTCGACCCCATGCAGGAACCACAGGCTTTTGGCCTTGCTATCGTTGGGCGCCTGATTAAAGATCAATGCGGGGCATTCTTCGTCCGCTCTGTCGATTAACTGGGCAAGCAAGTCAACATTGCGCCGCTGCTGTTCTGAGAGACTCGCGTTCCACGCTTCGAGGTGCTCGATGCTGCTCTTTTCCATGCAACTGAAATGTTTGCCCAGAAGGCCGCATAGCACGTCTGATACCTGGATGCCAGACTCGCTTTTCGAATTGGCAAAGCGGTAGGTGATTGCTTGGTTGCCGCAGACGATTCGCCGTTGTTGTAAGCTCGCGCGGATCTGTGGCTCGTCGTCGAAAACGTGCACTCCGTTTGTAAACGTGGCCAGTCGATTGAGGAACACCGTGTCGAAGCTGTTCACCAGGACGTCTGCATCGTTGCCGACTAGGAAATCGAGTGTGGTGTCGCACGCGGCGTCCTGCAGCAGATCGCAGAGGATCATCGCCGCGCGGTTTCTGAACACGTACCCATTGCGGAACAAATAGGCTTGAACGGCACGAACGAACTCTGGTATGCGTTCGACGGAAACGTTAGGGTAGTCGAACACCTTGAGTAGCCGGAAGTAGCCAAGGGGGTCCGGCCGGACGAGTGCGTGAAGCTCGTTCTTCAATTCGTCGTGCACCTTGCTGAAATGACGAAAGCGCTGGGTGGCAATGAGGGAATCAACCAAGTCTACGATGGACCAGTTCAAGACACTGAAGTTGGAATAGTGGATGTAAACCTGTGCTTCCAAGAGCCAAGCGAGAAAGATCTCAATTTTTGGCGAATCAAGGCAAGCTGCATAATCCCCTTTAACCAGATGTTTGAGCTTCATCTCTGGAGCCGATGCTTGAATCCTCAGCTGCGCCCTGAGCGCCGTGATGTCAGGAAGCACTACGCCTGGATTCAACGCGATACCGCCCAGCACAAAGCAGTCCAGGGCATCGTGGTTCACCCCGCTATCCGTGAGCGCCAGACTCCGGATATTGTTCGTCTCGTCGTAGTACAACGTGTAGCGCTTGTGAATGTTAGCCATGAAGTCGAGCCAACTGGGCCTGAAGCGGTTGACGTCGACGGTGATTTCGTCGGGTTTTTCGTTGCTCACGGTGGCACGCTTGATGAGTATGGGGTGGGCAGGGTGACAAGGCGGCGTTGTGCCTCAAGAATACATCCTGCGCATGACTTTTGACCCGATTAAAGTAATCTGAGCGAGTCCCTGCGCCTGTCGGCTACGGGCCGGGCTGTCGTGCTGCGCATCGAGCCCGCTGGCGCGGTCTCGCCCCATGCGGGCTTCCATCCTTCCCTCCCTCTGGTCGGCTCTCGCCTTCGCGCCTGACGGCGCTGCGCACGCCGCTACGCGTCGTTTGCCGGCAGCCTGCGGCTGCGGCTGGACCCGCGCCGATGGCGCGGGTAGGGGCGCTCGCCGCGCGGCACAGCTGCGCCCCTCGGCCACCGTTCTCGCATGCCTGGCCTGTAAGTCACCGAGCCCTACAACCGCCGACAGTATCACTGCGCTCCTCCTTCCAAGGGGTCCGCTTCGCCGGGAACTCACCCGTTCGGTGCTCGGCCTTTGGCCTGCGCTCCGCATGCGGCTTCGCTCCCGCCCCGTTCCAGTCGTCTCTACGTGATCCCGATCGGCACGGGCTCGGCGACTCACAGGACTGGCGGCAACCACCGCGAAGACAAAGTCCCGCGATTCCAGCCGTTCACGATCGGGCTAACGATCTTCAGGCCCGGTCAGCACTACATACCATTCTTCGGGAGATTTTGATGAGTACAACGCGGTCGGCTGCGAGCGTCATCAGCCTCTACACCCTTCCTAACTGCATCGAAGCCGACGAAACACGCGCCGCGCTCGCTGCGCATGGTCTCACTTTCACAGAGCGTAGCGCACAGGATCAATCCCCACCCACTTCGCCAGTGGTAGCGCTGGTCGTGCAAGGCGAAATGGTTGCTTGGACGGGCCATCGGCCGGACCTCATCGACCTGTTAGCCGATTTGATCGCCTATGGCCCGGTTCCGCGCAGCGGACTTGGCGACAGAGAACAGGCGGACGACGCCATCATTACCCGCCTGCAGGCCATCGCGCAAATCGAACGGCACCAGCTCAATGCCGGCGAATTCTTTGCTGAGTTCGGAAACCATCCACTGTATCGCGGCGCGTCGCTGCTGGGCTGGCTCGGCTACTAAGGAAAAAGCCCCTGATCGGCAGCAACCGATAGGGGCCACATCAGCAACCTCTCGGACTAGGAGAAATGTGATGAACCACGACTTTATCAGATTGGCGAACGACATGCGACGGGCACACGCACAGGGGCTGCCGTTCCGGCTTCCAGCCATGACCGTGCGCGACCTCGGCACGCTCATCGGTCTGCTCTTGAGCGAACCGCCCGCCTCGGCAGTGCTGCACTGATCCACCCGCTAACCAGACAAGGACGTATCACGATGAAGATGGATTCCACTGAACTCGCCGCTTTGTACGCCGTCAGCAAGCGTGCCGATATTCCGTATGCGGAACTGAAATTGAGCAAGGAATATCAGGCCCGGCGGCCCGGCGAACTGAAAGATGATCCGGAAGTGCTTTCACTCAAGGCCACTATTCAAGCTATCGGGGGCCTGCTGCATAACCTCGTCGTCGCGGAGTGCGCGGACGGCGGCTATGAAGTCTGCGCAGGCGGTCGCCGCTGGACCGCGCTGGGCCTGCTGGTACAGGACGGCGTTTTGCCTGACTCGCATCCGGTGCCGTGCCTCATCATTCCGGCCGACATGGCGCGCTTCGCCAGCCTCATCGAAAACGAGCAGCGCAAGGCGATGCACCCGGCCGACGTGTTCACGACCTACGCGAAGCTGCGCGCGGACGGTTGGACGATCCAGGCCATCGCCACCGCCCACGGCGCGGCCGAACTGTCCGTCAAGAAGCTGCTCGCCCTGGGCAGCGTGTCGCCGGTCCTGATGGAGCTATTCCGCCGCGACAAGATCGACATGCCCACCATGCAGGCGCTGGCCTCGGTATCGGACCACGCCCGCCAGGAGGCGGCATGGAAAGCGGCAAGTGGCGGCTATTACCACAAGCCAAGCGCGGTGCGGCAGTTCCTCGCCCAGACCGAAATGCGCGGCGACAGCGCCGTTGCCCGCTATGTCACCGTCGCCGCGTATGAAAAGGCCGGTGGTGCAGTCCGGCGCGATTTGTTTGCGCAGCGCGGCGAAGACGCCTACCTTGACGACCCGCAGAAGGTGGCGGAAATGGCCGTCGAAAAGATGCAGCGGTCCAAGCTGGCGAAGGAGGTCAACGCCGAAGGCTGGGGCTGGGTGGAATATCGCGTCGGGCTCGATCATGACGAACTGCGCCGGTTCGGGCGAGTGCAAGAAATCGAGCGTGCGCCGACCAAGGCGGAGGCCAAGCAACTGGCCAAGCTCGAAAAGGCATACGACACGCTGGCGCAGCAGTACGCCGCCTTCGAGGAAGACCCCGAGGCGGACGAGGACGAAGCAGGCAAGGTCTACGAACAACTCGAAGCCGCCGAGATGGCCGTGGACCGTTTCAAGTGCGGGCTTTCCGGCTACCCCGATGACCTCAAGCCCCTGGCGGGCGTCATCTTGCACCTGGACTACCAGGGAAATCTGACCGCCACGCGCGGGCTGATCCGGCAGGAAGAACGTGATGCCGTTTCGGCTCTGGTCAAGCGCGATGCCGACGAGCCGGCCAGTGGCGCGGGCACGGGCGTGGACCTGCCGCCCGCCAAGACCCGCCCTGTGCATTCGGAGGCATTGACGAATCGGCTGCAGGCGCAGCGCGTGATTGCCCTGCAGGCCGAAGTTATGGTCCGCCCCAATCTGGCGCTCTGCCTGCTCGTGGAGCAGATGTTGGGCGATCTTGACTGGAATCGACGCAGCGCCAGCGGCGACACGTTCGACTTCTCGGCACGGTCGGCGCATCATGAATTGTCGAATACGGACCCCGATATCAAGGATTGCGCTGCCTGGGCCACCGTGCAGGAGCAGATCGAGCTGGTTACGAAGGATGTACCGGAGGACGACGACGCAGTTCTGCCCTGGCTACTGGCGCAGTCGCAAACCGACGTGATCGCCATGCTTGCGGTGCTCAGCAGCGTGACCATCTATCGACGCCGCAGCGGTGCACATAGTGCGGAAACCAAACACCTTGACCGGCTTTCGAGCATTGTCGACCTGGACATGAGCAAGTGGTGGCAACCCACGGCGCAATCGTATTTGGCGCACGTCTCCAAAGACCGCATCGCTGCCGTGGTTGCGGAAGAAGTGGGCAATGAGCAGGCGCAGTCGCTGTTGGCGATGAAGAAGGCACAGGCGGCGGCCACCGCTGAGGAACTGCTGAAGGGCAAGGGTTGGGTTCCGGGAATGATGCGCACCCAAACTTCTCGGCGCGAGATGGCGGTTGAGCATCCTATGGGAGAGATGGAGGAGTAGGCAGCCAGCCAGCCCGGGGGGCCATCTCCGGGCTGGCGCGCGGCGCGGGCATGGCTCGCTAACGAAAAAGTGACTATTTTTTGTGGTCACTTTCTGATAAAATGACTACTTCAGATGACTATTTTTGGGGGCCGTCATGCACAGTCAGCAAGTGTCGAAATCCGAGTTCAAAGCCCGGGCGCTTGAACTTTTCCGGCAGGTCGAAGCCACCGGGGAACCCATCGTTGTGACCGACCACGGCAAGCCTGCGCTGGAAATCCGCCCCTATCGGGCGGTGGCGAAGCGCAATCCGTTGGAGGTGCTGCGCGGCTCCGTCCTCCGGTTCGACGACCCCTTGTCGCCGGTCGGCGACGACGCGTGGGAGGCAGCACAATGATCGTACTGGACACCCATGCGCTGGTGTGGTGGGCGGCGGGGGATTCGCAGTTGAGTCGCCCCGCCCGCGAAGCCATCGAGGCTGAGGTGCAGGATGGCGAAATCTTGGTTTCGGCCATCAGCGCTTGGGAAGTGGCAATGCTGGCCAAGGCGGGCCGTCTGGCACTGACCATGGATGCAGCAGCTTGGCTGGATACGGTTGCCCAGGTGCCAGCGATTCGGTTTGTTCCTGTGGATGTACGTATTTCGGTCCAATCTGTGGATCTGCCTGGGGAATTCCACAAGGATCCGGCCGACCGCATCATTGTGGCCACGGCGCGGCATCATTCTGTGCCTTTAGTCTCTGCTGACTTGAAGATTCGCGATTACCCCCACGTTCAGACCATCTGGTGATGTAACCCATCGCCCAAAGCAAATGGCCGCCCTAGGGCGGCCATTTGCTTTGGATGAACGGCGGTTCTTGATCGTGGCGTCCAGTCCCACCGGCTGCGCCGGCGGGGCCGTCCTTCGGACTTCGTGAGCGTCCCCCGGACGCTCACAGGTGCCCTTAAAGCCCCCGCCGCAGGCCGGCGGCGGGTCCCTTAAGGCCACCACACACTACGCACCCTACGGGTGCAGCTATCCTTTTGTTTTGTTTGAATCTTTCCTGCGCCAAGTTGTGTTCTTCTATCTGACAGCGGAAATACGCCGGACGCTGGAGAGCGGCTTGAACTCTGGTTCTGCGGGCCACCAGCTGTGTATACAAATCGCGTTTTTCTGACCGTCAACCTCAAAAGCTGGCCTCCTGTGATGGTATGTCTACGCGTTGTAACGGTTGGTCACCTCACTGTCTACAGGTTGCCACTGAAGATCTGAAGCTTGCAACGGCGGGTCTACATGCTGTCTACACGTTAGGATGCTTCCGCTCAGATAACCTCGTCGGTGCCCCGCCGGGGCGTTCGTCTCCGACGGCGGTCGGGCTGGTGGCATACCGTCCGTCAAAGGCGCGGCATGCAGGTGTCGAATTTCGCTCAGGTTTGAACGCCGAGGCACAGGAAATCAAACACTTGATCCCACTGCTATTTATCCGACCTTGAACTGGCGTTTGGCTCAAGTCTGAATTTTGCGAGCCGACTCCCCCGGGGACGTCATCCCAAAGCAGGATTGACCACAGTCCTACGGCTGTTCTCGACCCGAAGCGATCATTCCTCCAGGCGGCGAGAAATCGCAATTTTGAGCGGTCGAGCCTCAAGGGCTATATCGATTGCTGTCTCGTCCGTGCAGACAAAGCCGCGGCAGATTCCTTGCGTTCGCTGTAGCGGTCTACCAGATATGCCGCGACATCGCGTGTGAGCAGAGTGAACTTCATGAGCTCCTCAACGACGTCGACGAGGCGGTCATAATAGGGCGAGGGCTTCATCCGACCGGCGTCGTCGAACTCTTGATAAGCCTTGGCGACCGATGACTGATTCGGGATGGTCAGCATGCGCGTCCAACGCCCCAGCACTCGCATTTGGTTCACAGCGTTGAATGACTGTGATCCGCCTGACACCTGCGTGACCGCCAGCGTCTTGCCTTGGGTCGGGCGCACGGCGCCAACTGACAGCGGGATCCAGTCGATCTGCGTCTTCATCAATCCAGTCATCGCGCCGTGTCGCTCTGGTGAGCTCCACACCATGCCTTCCGCCCATTGGACCAGCTCGTGAAGCTCTCGGACCTTTGGATGGTCTTCGCTGGCGTCATCGACCAGCGGCAGCCCGGAGGGGTTGAACAGCCGGGTTTCGCCACCTAGGGCCTGGAGCAGGCGCGCGGCCTCCTCGGCGACCAAGCGGCTGTAGGAACGCTCGCGCAAGGACCCGTACAGCAGCAGGAAGCGAGGCGCATGGGTAGCTCGCGCGGGCGAGTACAGCTCGGCTGTGCTCGGTTGTGCGAACAGTGACGGGTCAACATTGGGCAAATCGGCGAGAACCTTAGACACGATTGCCCTCCGAGTCGATCAGAGGCTCACCGTCTTCCTTGTTGAAGGCACCACGTTGGGCCTGGGGCAGGATGTCCAGGACTGCTTCCGACGGCCGGCACAGCCGAGTGCCCAGCGGCGTCACCACGATGGGGCGATTGATCAGGATCGGATACTGGAGCATAAAGTCGATCAACTGTTCCTCAGTCCATTTCGGATCCGACAATCCCAGTTCATCGTAGGGCGTTCCCTTTTGTCGCAGCACGTCGCGCGCTGGTATACCCATAGCGGAAATCAGCTTCCTTAGCGTTTCAGCGTTGGGTGGAGTTTTCAGATACTCGATGATTGTCGGCTCTTTGCCGCTATTTCGGATCAACCCGAGGACATTGCGAGATGTCCCGCAGGCAGGGTTGTGATAGATCGTGATGGAACTCATGACATCTCGCTGTTGATACAAAACTAGAATTTCAATTGGCCGTGGGCCGCGCTCTCAACACCACAAGCGCGCCGAATGCTGCCAAGCCAATGCCACCGGATAGCCACAGCGCGCTGGCTCCCCAGGAGTCCAAGGCAAGGCCGAAGAGAAACGGGGCAGCCGCTTGCGCGACTTGCGCCGGCATCATTAACCAGCCTTGGCGAGCGCCATAGCCCTGAGGGCCGAACAACGCCAGGGGCAATGTGCCCTTGGCGATGGTCAGAATGCCGTTGCCAGCCCCGTGCAGAATGGCGAATGCCGGGGCCATCGCTGGGCCGCCGGTCAGCAGCACCGCAACGCCGGCGGGATGCGCAAGCGCCGCCAGCCGGGCCGACAACAACGGATGAACCTGGCGTAGGAATCCAAACTCAAGCAGGCGTCCAGCCACCTGTGCAGGACCGATTAGCGCGCCTACAGCCACCGCAGCTGTGAGCGTCGCGCCTGTGGCTTCCAGTATTCGCGGCAAATGCGTTGCCATTGCGGTGCTGATGAACCACGTTGCCGCGAAGACGAAGGCAAGGAGGGCCGTGGTGTACACCTGCTGTTTCGGCTCGGAAGCAGGTGGGGACGATTCGACGTGTGCGTTGTTGGAGGCACTTGGGGTTTCTGCCTTCGAGACAGCTGCCGCCTTAGGGAACCAGGCATTCAGCGGCAGGCCGACCAATAGATGCAAACCTGCCCACCCCAGGCAAGCGCCGCGCCAACCGAACTGCGCTTCCATCCAGGCGGAAAGCGGCCAACCCACAGTGCTGGCAAACCCAGCAATCAGCGTAATCCCGGTGATGGCGCCACGGGCATGATGACCATACAGGCGCACCAGGCTGGAGAAGGCCGCTTCGTAGAGTCCGGATCCCATCGCCACCCCGATAACGAGCCAGGCGGCAACCATCGTCCACAGCCCTTGAGCGGCGGCAAGCATCCCCAGCCCCGACGCAAATAGCAAACTCGTGCTGACCAGGACGATTCTCCCGCCGCGACGATCGATCGCTTGTCCTGCCCAGGGACCTACCAACGCTGATGCGACCATGGCGATTGAAAAGGCCGCGTATACCGTGGGCGCGGATACACCCAGGTCGCGGGCTATCGGATCTGCCAACATCGCGGGCAAGTAGTAGGAAGACGCCCAGGCCAGGGTCTGGGCGGTTCCCAAGGTGCCGACTATTCGAATCGGGGCGCCGGGCACGAATCAGTTCCGCTTGGCGCCGGCGTCGTACCAGCCTTTGCTCTGATTGACGATCCGCACGACCAGCAACATCACGGGCACCTCAATAAGCACGCCCACGACAGTAGCCAGGGCAGCGCCAGACTGGAATCCGAACAGGCTGATCGCGGCGGCGACGGCAAGCTCAAAGAAGTTGGATGCACCGAT
>Ga0182741_1000187_pt1 | contig 96818 bp, 127 predicted proteins | sample eDN5th37CBELigOP_FD_128874 | JGI IMG/M metagenome (GOLD analysis project Ga0182741, IMG submission 128874) | Enriched Organic Plus compost microbial communities from Emeryville, California, USA - eDNA 5th pass 37_C BE-Lig OP (version 2) (version 2) ...
CACGCCACCGCTCTCGAGCGCGCCGGCATCCGCGGCCTTCGCGAAGGCCAGAAGGTGTCCTTCGACACCGCCGAGGATCGTCGCTCCGGCAAGGTCGCCGTGAACAACATCCAGACGGCCTAATGAATTGTGGAGCGCACACGACTTGCGCTCTCTGCGAAGCCGCTCCGAGGTGGAGCGGCTTTTTCTTTACGAATGCCGATCACCCGATTGGTCAACCGCGTGAGGAGATGATGAATACATTCCGGAAATCCACCCCAGCGAAATCGGTTATGTTCATGGTGAACTATGACGATGGTCGCACCGCCTATCTGTGGGTCGACGATCCCTCAAAGGTGATTGATACCTGGGCCGTTGGTGCGATTGCCCGAACCCAGCAGGAGCAAGGCACGCTGCCGGAAGGCACCATCACCCGCATCAGACGTGTCCGCTAGCCGACATCGGCCTGATCGGACAATGACATGAGATCAATGAGTGGAATGAAGCAGAAAGATTTTTCCGAGCGGCTGAGCGCCGCGAAGGACGCGAAGCAGGCGATGGCCGCCAAGTTCCGTCAGAGGCCGGGACCGGATGATCCGGCGGTTGCCGAACGGCGCGCGATCCGCGCCGCCGTGAGCGCGGCGCGGGATGTGCGGATCGCTGAACGGCACGCGCAGCGCCTTGCCGAGAACGCTCGCATCGCGGCGGAGCGTGAGGCCATCGCGGCCGAGCGCGCGGAGCAGGAGCAGCGTGAAGCTGCCGAAAAGGCTGCGGACGAGGTCAGGGCAGAAGCTGAGCGCAAGGCTGCCCGCGACGCCCGCTATGCGGCCCGCAAGGCACGAAAGTAACGGTTCCCGCCCAGACACGCACGGGAGCCATCCATTACATTCAGTGGCAAGGAGATCGACCCATGTCCCACAAGTTCAAAGTACGACAGATGGTTCGGTTGAAGCAGTCCGGTTTTTCCGACGCCCGCACAGGCGCCGGCGGCATCTACGAGGTCGTGCGACTGATGCCGGCCGATCAGACCGGCGAGCTTTCGTATCGGATCAAGTCGGGCACGGTCGAGAGGGCCGTTCGAGAGAGCGAGATCCGGGGCATGTAGCCCTGTTCGTCCGAGCCGCCCACACAACAACCCGCCGAAGGACACCGACGGCGGTACGAAACCAACCGCTTTAGTGAGGACATTCCATGCAGGTTCTAGTACGTGACAACAATGTCGATCAGGCTCTCAGGGTCCTGAAAAAGAAGATGCAGCGCGAAGGCATCTTCCGCGAGATGAAGGCTCGCAAAGCCTACGAGAAACCTTCTGAGCGCAAGACCCGCGAAAAGGCAGAAGCGGTACGGCGCAACCGCAAGGCGGCCCGCAAGCAGGCTATCCGCGAGGGTTTGATCGCAGCACCCAAGCCGAAGCCTCGTTTTGCCGGTCAGCGTCGGCCAGGAACCGCTCCCAGCGCCAGCCCGCGAACTGAAACACCAGCGGCCAAAGCCTGACGGTGAGCGCCGCAGAGCCCGTGCACCAAGATTACACGTCGATATACCAGCACCTTCAGACGATGCAGCGCCTTCGCTCAAAACTTTTCGATCTCTCCTTGGCTTTCTGGACCGGGCTCTTCGCTCCTGCCTTGGCCATCCTGTGGCTCTGCGGCTCTCCTGAGCATGGGGTCCGTGTGGCATCACGATTGTGGGCTCGTGGTGTCCTCACCGGCTTGAAATGGATTGTAGGCCTCACCTATGCCGAACAGGGCCGGCACAATATTCCGGGCGAACCATGCCTGATCGTCGCCAATCACCAGTCGACCTGGGAGACATTGGCCTTCCTGATCCTCTTCCCCGATGTGGCGATTGTCGCAAAGCAGGAATTGCTGACGATCCCGGTCTTCTCGTGGTTCCTGCGTAAGTCGCCGATGATCCTGATCGACCGGGACAGCGGCTCGAAGGCAGTCCGGAAGATGATCGATGAAAGTCGGTCCGCCATCGCCCAGGGCCGCTCAGTGCTGATCTTTCCCGAGGGAACCCGGAAATCGGTTTCCGAGCCCATCGCGTTCAAGCGGGGCGTGGAACTGCTCTACGCGAAGCTGGAACGCCCCGTTCTTCCCGTCGCCCTCAATTCAGGTCATTTCTGGGGACCGGAGCAGCGCGTCAAGCGCAGCGGGACCATCGCGGTCACCTATCTCGCTCCGATTCCGCCGGGCCTTTCCGGCAGCCAGTTCACCTGCAAGGCGGAAGAGCTTCTTGAGGCGGAGAAAGCTCAATCATGGCCACAGGCCGCCTGACGCTTCGTCCATGAACAAGGCAGAGCGGACCCAAATGGCCCGCTCCGCTTCCTGTCATTCGTTCACCAGTTCGATATACGGCTCGAGACTCGCATAGGGCAGCGTAAACTTCTCGCCACGGAACAGCATCGGCACGTCCTGCCCGCCGCCGAGGCCAGAGGTCAATTTGCTGCGAACCGTGAAAGTCTCGCCCGCCTCGACATGTCCCCAGGGCTCGTCGAGATAATCCATGACGCCCAACTCGTTCAGCTTGGCATCGACAGCCTGCTTTCGAACATTCGGAGGCAGGTCGCGCAGGCTGCTGTCGACTTCATCGCGCATGGAGGCGTAAGCGGGATTGCGCACCCTGTAGCGGAGTTCCGCGTCCTGCGTGAACTGCCACTTGGAACCGATCGCCATCCGATCCAGCTTGGTGACCGGTTTCTTCGCCGGCCTCTCCGTCTTTCGGGCCGCTTTCGCGTTGGCGGGAGCCTCGGCAGGCTGAACATTGGCGATCAGCGTCCACTTGCTCGACCATTCCACCGCGCGGTAGTCGCCTCGGGTCAGGCGGTCAGTGAACTCGAGAATATCCTGATCGATGGGGCGTTTGCCTCCGCTGGCCTCAAAGTAGCGCAGCCGCATGTCATCCGGCAGAAGCAGGTAGAAGTTGTCGCTCTTCACATCGACGTCGAAGATATTGGCTACCCTCACGACCTGATCCCGCGTGGTCGGAGCCTCGACGCCATCGCCTGTTGGATAGACAATCGTTCCTTTGGGGACACGAATGTAACCATCGACCTGAATTTCCGACATCTGTTTTTCGTCTTTCTGTTGTGAGGCGGCGTGAGCTGAGAAGGTCAAACGCTGGATATGGGAACGGCACCCGAAGGTGCCGTTTCTGTTGCTAGGCTGTCCCGAGCCCCGGATGGTTACGCCGCGAGGCGCACCGCACCCATGTCAACGTTGTCGTTGGCATTTATGAGTTTGCACTGTTGAGGCCGTAGCTCAGCCTAATCGCAGCCTAGTCTTTATTGCGCCCAGTCGAACCCATATCGCCCCCATAACAAACACATTGCGCGGCAGCCGCCCCGATGAAGGATCAGCCACCCAAATCCGTCCAGCAATCCATGGACAGGCAATGCGCTTGTGGTGGAGGCGGCGGGAATCGAACCCGCGTCCTAAACGCTTATTCCACTCTGCCTCTACGATCATAGTCAGGCGGACCTGACACCATCGATATAAGGCCTCGTTCGACAGAATGCTAGGCGCAAGTCAATCGAGTTGCGTGATGATTGGCGCCCGCCGTCCGGCCCCAGGGAGTGCCGGCTCATGTCCCTCCTCACTCAGGCTGAAGGCACGCTGGAATTGCTCGACAGAACCTCCAGATGAGCTCACCTCGAAGTGGTGGCGTGGAGATAGTGCCGGAACTGATCGTAATGGTTGATCACGTCGGCGATCACCTGGTCGGTGTTATACCCGAAGATGTCGTATCCGCGCCCACCATGGGTCAGAAACACCTCCGCCCGGAAGTAACGGTGCCGTTCACCCTCCTGCTGCGCCGCATCGCTCAAAGCGAATGCTGGAACCGGGTGGCTTACGGTCCGGACCGCATAAATGAAGTCAGGCGCACCATCGCCATGGCGGACGTGGAGTTGGAGACCATCGTCAAGCCGCTCGACCTCGGCCTCAAGGCCACGCTTCTCCATCTCCGTCACAACCGTTTCGAAGGCGGCCATGACTTTCGTGCCAATAAAGCTGAGAACTTGGCGCTTGGGTGGATGGCTCACGATTGCACTCAGCCGGCGGCGCCAGAAGAGGCCTCCCTCGGCCTGGATCAACGGGGCCGCAGGCAATTGTCCGCTCGCCCACAGGCTAACCTCGTCGCTTAGCCCCTTCCAGATGCCGTAGCACATCAGCACCATGACGACGGCCAGCGGCAAGGCGGCAATGACGGCTGCCATCTGCACGGCCGCCAAGCCGCCCACGAGCAGCAGGCAGGCTGCGACGCCACCGCAGGTCAAGGCCCAGAACACCCGCAGCCACAGAGCCGGTTCTTCCTCGCCGCGGGCGGTGATCATCGCGATCACGAGGGCGCCGGCGTCAGAGGCCGTAATGAAATAGACGACAACCAGCAGTCCGGTAATCCAGGACAGGAGACCCGACCAGGGCAGGTAGTCGAACACGGTGAACAACGCGATCGGCATATTGTCCGCGACCGTTCTCGAAATGGCCCCATCGGCTGCCTTGATGTCCAGCCAGATGGCGAGATCGCCGAAGATCGTGAACCAGACGAAGCTGAACCCCGCGGGCGCGAACAGAACGCCGAGCAGGAACTGCCGGATGGTCCGTCCACGGGAGATGCGGGCGATGAACATCCCGACGAACGGTGACCACGAAATCCACCACCCCCAGTAGAAGAGCGTCCATTTGCCGATCCAGGCGATACGCTCGGAGCCCGAGAGCTGATCGTAAGCATAGATATGGAAGGTGCGCGGCACGAAGGCGGTCAGATAGAGACCAAGGTTCTCCACGAAAGCGCGCAGAAGGAATCGGGTCGGCCCGAGAAACAGGATGCAGGCCATCAGGATGAACGAGACGATCAGGATCAGTTCACTGAGGCGCCGGATGCCGACATCGATTCCCGTGGCAACAGTCAGGGTGGCCAGCACTGTCACGATACCGATCAGGATGACCTGGGCCGGGACCGTCTGCGGTACGCTGAACAGATAATTCAACGTGGCATTAAGTTGGGCGACGCCGAGCCCGAGCGATGTTGCGAGGCCGGCAAGCGTACCGACCACGGCAAAGATATCGATCAGATCACCGATGGGTCCGTGGATGCGATCGCCCAGGATTGGGTGAAAGGCAGACCGGATCACTAGCGGCTGCCCCTTCCGGTATCCGAAATAGGCAAGGGCCAATCCGAGCACGGCGTAGATGGCCCAGGCGTGAACACCCCAGTGGAAGAAGGTCACCTCCAGGGCGTCCCGCGCGGCCTGAGCCGTTCGAGGCTCCGCATCCGGCGGCGTGGAGAAATGGGTGATCGGCTCGGCTACGCCGTAAAAGACAATGCCGATCCCCATCCCGGCACTGAACAACATGGCGATCCAAGTACCATAGCCGTAATCGGGCTCGGCCTCGTCAGGGCCTAGCTTCACCGACCCCAGGGGACTGACGATCAGCCCCAGCAGAAACATCACGAAGACCCCTACTGCGAGCATATAGAACCAGCCGGCCTCTTCGATGATCCAGCTGTTCACGGCCTCGAAAAGTGCTGCTGCGTTCTGCGGAAGGAGGCTCGCGTACAGGATGAGGCCAAGGGCGATCAGCGCCGAGCCGAAGAACGTGATGGGCGAGATGCTCGCGAGCGCCGTTTTCAAGGGCAACGGCCGTTTCCTTTTCAGTCAGGCGCGAGCATGGGGCAAGCGCCACAGAGCCACCCGGTCTGATGGGCGTCATCCACCAGTCCTATCATCTTTCCTGAACGAACTAGCTTGGCCCCCAACGGTTCCCGGACGGGATCGCCCATTGGGCATTCAGCGGTCTTCTGCTGAGGAACACGGACCGATGATCGGGGCCGCCCGAAGCACGCATGCAAATGTCCAGGTGCCCTGGAAACCACTCGCACGAACAGATCCTGCCGCTAGTCATCCCGGCTTTCCGGCCCGCTCATCAGTTCATGAACGTACCTGACCAGCATCGCAGCATGGTAGGGCTTCGACACGAAACGGCCGTCATCCGGGATCTCATGAGGCTCGGGACGTGCGTAGCCTGAACAGATCAGTAGCCGAACATGGGGCCAGCGGGCATGGACCTGCTCGGCCAGTTCCATGCCGTCCATGGAGCCCGGCATGTCCACATCGGTGAACAGAACCTGGACCTCATCGGATCGCGCCTCCAGCACCTGGAGGGCGACATCCGCATTCGTTGCCTCCAGAACCTGGAATCCAGCCTCCTCCAGTTCATCGGCCGCCGTCATCCGCACCAGCATCTCGTCCTCGACGAGAAGGACGACAGACGGATCATCGATTGCACCCTGCCCCATCTCACCTCACCGGCGGCTGTGGGTCGTGGATCGCCTTCTCGGCCTGCACCAGCACATCAAGGCCACGCCACGGCTTGGGCATGAAGGTGACGCACTCCGGCAGGTCGTCGATCCGTGCGCCGGAATCGCCGGACGTGAGCACGATCCGGATCGTCGGCCAGAGCTTGCATGCCGCCTTGGCGAGTTGAATCCCATCCATCTCGCCTGGAAGGCGGATATCGGCGAATATCATCGCGACCTCGCCGCCACGCTCCTGAAGGCAGTCGAGGGCAGCCTCCGCGCTCTCAACCTCGACGACGTCGAGAGGCGTCTCATCCAGCAGGACGGCCGCAAGCGACCGAAGATCAGGATCGTCCTCGACGATGAGCGCCAGGTTTGGCTCAGGCTGAAGTGCGTTCATCACCATTCTCCCTGCTCTCCATCTGCCGGAGAATGGCCCTGAGCGGTTCGGGGATCGGCTCGTCGAGCACGTCCCTGTAAGTCTCGGCGATCGCCCGCGCGACCATGAAGGCAGCGACATCCGGATGAATGTCGTTGACATGAGGCAGGCGTACGCCGCCCGAGGCGTCGTGATGCATCATCGGTCTCCTTGAATTCAGATTTCAGCGGCTCGGCCCAGCGGTTCGGCCTGCTCGGTTAACGTAGGTTAATGAGGAGAACGGCCGATTCGGCGCCTGGTTTCAGCGTGGCAGCAGAATGCATTGATCACGGCGCTTGGACGCAGCGATCGCCTCCTCTCGCGAGATGCAAAGGTTTACGCCGCATGGCTCCATGCGTGGGAACCCATCGCTCGGCTGTCCAGCGGATCTATCGGCCCGCGCCCCACCCTTGGTTGCATGGAGAAGGCACAAGCACCCATCGCGTCAAAATCGGATCTTGCGCCCGGTATCCACAGCTTCCCAAAAAAATGGTTAATGCTCCGTCGGCTCTTGGTACTCTGCCGGGCAGTGATTTGGAGGCGGCGATGGGATGCAGTGTCGAGAACGGAAGGCGGACGTCCCCCATGTCCGACGAGGAGCTTCTTCGCACGATCAGCGAAGACCTCCGCAGTTTCTATGCAGAGATCATCCGCCAGCCCGTACCGTCGAAGGTACAGGCTGCCCTGGCCCGCATTGACGATGTCCAGAGCCGGTTGGGCAATCTCGCCCTCCCGGGATCCCGTCAAGGCCATGTTTCACCAAGGAGCTAAGCGCCTGCGACTGTCGGTACCGCAGCGTCCTAGAACTGTTTCCACTCACGTGGAAACAGTTCTCTCCTTTGGCTTGCCGCATTTTTGACGGCGAACCGGATCCTCTTCGCCGAGAAATGCTCTAGTTTTTCAGGTCGTCCGGCACCTTGCCGCCGCTCGCCGCGAGCTTGGCCATGACTTGCTTGTGCAGCCAGACGTTCATGGCCGCTGAATCGCCGGTGTCGCCCGTATAGTTCAGCTCCTTGGCGAGCTCCTTGCGCGCCTCCAGGCTGCTGTCGAGGTCAAGCAGCTTCATCAGGTCGACGATCGACCTGCGCCAGTCGAGCTTCTGCCCCTTCTTCGCGGCGAGATCCGTCAGCACGGCCTCGACATCGACCTGGGACATCGGCGCTGCTCCCGGAGTCGGCGAGGTCGCCGTCTCTGACGTCGCTGCCCCTGAAATTGCCGTGCCCTGGGTGGTCGGCGCCCCAGTGGATGGGACCTGCTGAGGGGCCTCCTGCGCCGTCGCCGATCCGAAGATGGCGTCCTTGATCCTGCTGAAGATGCTCATCGTGCCCTTCCATCGAAGCGGTTGCCTTGCGGCCAAGGAAGTAGAGCCGATCTCGATCGTGACAACGATGGACGTTACGCCGGGACGCCGATGCCCGGCTGCCGGGCCTTCATCAGGACAAAGGTCCCGTGACGTCGCACACGAGCCCCGCGGGTTCGTAGCTGAGGTGCACGTCCCCTCCGAGCTCCAGCGCAAGGCTGCGTTCGATCAGCCGCGATCCGAACCCCTTCTCGGTTGGCGGCGACACGTGAGGGCCACCGCTCTCCTGCCAGCGCAGGCCGAGCTGCGGCGGCGCGCCGGACGTGACGGTCCAGGTGATGGCCACCCGTCCTGCCGGGACTGAAAGCGCCCCGTACTTGGCGGCATTGGTCGCCAGCTCATGCAGCGCCATGGTCAGCGCCAGGGCCATCCTGGGCGTCAATCTCAGTTCCGGCCCACCGATTTCGAAGCGCTCGCGCGGATAAGGAGCAAGCACCTGAGCGACGACGGCTGCCATGCTGGTCCCGTCCCAGCTCTCCTGGGTGAGCAGGTCGTGGGCACGGGACATCGCTTGCAGCCGCGCCTCGAACGTCTCGCGCTCCGGGCTTCCCTGCGAGCTGCGGCGAAAGCTCTGCCGGGCGATGGCCTGCACCGTCGCCAGGGTGTTCTTCACCCGATGGTTCAGCTCATGCATCAGGGTCCGTTGCAGGCGCTCGGCCCGCCTGCGCTCGGTGATGTCGCGGGCGATCTTCGAGGCGCCGACGATCCGGCCCTGCGCGTCCCTGACCGGCGATGCCGTCAGCGAAACCTCGACGAGCGTGCCATCCTTGCGCCGGCGAACGGTCTCGAAGTTCTCGACGCGCTTGCCCCGGCGCAGACGTTCGAGAATGTCAGCGTCCTCGCCCTGCCGGTCCTCCGGAATCACCATGGTGATCGGCTGCCCGACCATCTCCTCCGCCCGGTAACCGAAAAGCCGCTCCGCTCCCAGGTTCCAGCTCGTGACGATGCCGTTCAGGTCCTTGCCGATGATGGCATCGTCCGACGAGGCGATGATCGCCGCCAGCCCACGCTCGACCTCCTCTGCATACTTGCGGTCGGTGATGTCGACCACGGCGCCAGCAAACCGCACCGGCTGGCCGACCTTGTCGTAGACGCACCCGCCATGCGCCTCGACCCAGCGGGTCGAACCGTCCTGGCGCAGGAGACGATACTCTTGAACGTATTTCTCGCCGGTCGTGATCGACTGCTCGACGGCCCTGCGGATCCGATCCCGGTCCTCGGGATGCAGACCGGCGAAATACTCGGCAATCGGCGCCCCCTTCTCACCCTTCTCCGGATCGACCGAGTACATCGCGGCAAATCTCGCGTCCGAGTAGAACGTGTCGGATGGGATGTGCCAGTCGAATGTACCGATCATCCCCGATGCATCGAGAGCATGGGACAGCCGCTCCTGGGTGTTCGCCAGCGCCCGCTGCGCCTGGATGCGCTCGGTCGTCTCGCTGACGATGCACAGGACGCCTGCCACTGCGCCGGTCTCGTCGCGAGCGGCAGAGTAGGAGATGTCGAAATACGCCTCTTCGGGAGCGCCGTGGCGTGCGAGGCGGAAGGGCCGGTCCTTGGCTGAGACCGTCTCGCCGGTGCACAGAACCTTCTGGAGCAGCGGCTCGAGCTCGCCCCAGATCTCGCTCCAGACCTCCCGCGCCGGGCGTCCGAGCGCCCACGGATGCTTGTCGCCCATGACCTGTGCGTAGGCATCGTTGTAGAGCGCGATCAACTCAGGTCCCCAGAACAGCACGATCTGCGCCGTGGCGGGCAGCATGAGACCGATGGCTGACGCGAGACAGTTGGGCCAGGCGGAGATCGGTCCCAGAGGTGTCCGCGCCCAGTCATAGGCGTCGATCAGCGCGCCCACGTCGCCGCCACCCGGGAAGCGAGCGCTCGGTAGAGGTGACGTCCTATCCATCGTGGCTGCTTTGCTTTGAGCGATCATGGCCGGGCACGGGAGGATCTTATGCGGGTCCCAAAAGTTCCTACCCTTTATAAAGCCGGGCGGGAGAGGAGCAAGAATGCGTCGCCCTCCTCGTCTTGCGCTCCTCGCATCTGCACATCCGCCATGCCGACGTCATGCATCGCATCTTAGGCGGAATATGACTGGTCCGCGGCCGTCTTTTCATGCGCAGGGATTTCGCTAAGACTTTTCTCTCCGATTCGTACCGGGCTGTCAGGTTGTCGCCGCGTCGGCGCAGCATCGTAAGAAGCGGAGGACCATGGAAGGCGGTGATCGTCCATCAGCCATGCCCCCTGCCGGGACCGTTGGCACTCGCAGCGGTGCGGACGGCCTTCCTGGGCGACCACGCGGCTCTGCCGGCGTTCCGCCCCGTCACGTCCTCCTGCTGATCGTCCTCACCGTCTGCACGCTCGTCGTTGCTCTCGTCGCCGTCAGCGTCCGGCAGGACCGCGAGCGCCGCCTCAGCACGGCCCGGCGCGAGGTCATGACCCTTGTCCGGGTCCTGGAGGAGCAAACCGGCAGCCTGCTCCAAGCCGCCGACCTCGCCCTGATCGGGATCGTCGAGAGCCTGAGACGGGATCCCGCCCCGCGTGAACATGACCCCGCCTTCGAGAACGGATTGCGCCGGATGGTTGGGAACCTGCCGGCGGTGCGGGCGCTGTTCGTGATCGGGCCCGACGGCTTCATCGTCCAGGACAGCGACCTTGACACGCCACGGCGCAACCTGGCGGACCGCGACTACTTTCAGGCCCATGCCGGGAAATCGGACACCGGATTGTTCATCGGCCGACCCGTGATCAGCCGCTCGGTCGGCACATGGTTTGTCAGCCTGTCGCGGCGGATCGAGGCGCCGGAGGGCGGCTTTGCCGGCGTCGCCGTCGCCGCCGTGGACATCCAGTACTTCGAGCGCTTCTACGGTGACCTAGGCCTGAGCGCCGCGGACGTGATCACGCTGGCGACCCGCGATGGCATTCTCGTCGCGCGGCAGCCGCTCGCGGCCGAGAACCGGATCGGCCAGCCGCTCGTTCGCGGCAGCCCGAGCCTGCTGGAGCAAGCTCTTGCAGAGAAAAGCGCTGGCAGCTTCGAGGGCACCAGCACGATCGACGGCACGCGGCGGATCTTCGGCTATCGTGCGCTGGCGGATGCCCCGCTCGTGGTGCTCGTAGGCCTGTCCGAGGAGCGCGTGCTCGCGCCCTGGCGCCAGAGCGCTATGGCTGCGGCAGTGGCGACGGGTGCCGCGCTCGTCATCTCGGGTCTTCTGTTGTGGCTGGCACTGCGCTACGCCCGCCGCGAGGCGGCGGTACGGATCGGCGCCGCCGAGGCGGCGAAGCTCGAGGCCGTGGGACGCCTCACCAGCGGCGTCGCGCACGACTTCAACAATCTGCTCACGGCGATGGGGGCCGCGCTCGAACTGCTGGGGCGGCGCACCGGCGGGGACGAGCGCACCGCGACGATCGTCCGGAATGGTCTGGCCGCGGTGGAACGGGGCCGAGGTCTCGTCGCACAGCTTCTCAGCGTGGTGCGGCGCCAGGACGACCCGATGCGGGAGGCGGATGTCAATGCCGTGCTCTCCGCGATGGCGCCCCTGCTTCGGACCGCAGTCGGCTCACGGGCACGGCTGGTGCTGGAGCTGGCGCCCGACCTGTTCCGGTGCCGCGTCGATGCCTCTCGTCTCGATGCAGCGGTTCTGAACCTCGTCATGAATTCCTGCGATGCGATCCCGACGGACAGTGCCCGAACGGGCCTGATCCGGGTGGCGACGGCGAACTGCGACGGGGAAGTCCACTCCGAGGATGGCCGGGTGCTGGAGGGACACCGGTTCATCCGCGTGACGATCTCTGACGACGGCGTCGGCATGCCGCCGGAGGTTCGGGAGCGCGCCCTGGAGCCGTTCTTCACCACGAAGGGAGAGCGCGGCACCGGCCTCGGCTTGGCGCAGGTGAACGACTTCGTCACCGAGATGGGAGGCGCGCTCGGAATCGACAGCAGCGTCGGCAGCGGCACTGCGGTCCACCTCTATCTCCCGCGGACGTAAGCCGGTCGGCATCCGTCCCGATCATGAATGCCCATGATCTCGGCGGCCGATGCTTCAGCTGCAGACCGTGTTCCGCATTCATGAGGAATCCCCCCGCTGGAGCGCGCCATTCCAGCGGCATCTCCGATTCTTGAAGCGATGGGGTGCCGACTTACCTTTTCCGGCGCTGGAGGATCGACTCTTTCGACGAGTCGCTGAAACACGACTGTGTCCTTTCAAGTTCTGACTTTGTTGATGACCATGAAACACCTCCCCATTCCTGCAAAGCGCGAGAAGCGCTCCCTCATCAGACATCTTCCCGGATGGCTCATGGTCATGGCGCTTACGTGGTCCATGAGCCCGGCTCACGCCATCGAAGGAGGCGCCCTCGCGCGGGCCAGCGATCGGCTCGCCCGTGCCACGGTCGCCGTCGGCACACTCGTTCAGCCTGATGACTCTCTCCGTTTGAGCCGCTGTTCAGGAGTTCTCATTGCTCCCGATCTCGTACTCACAGCGGCGCACTGTATCAGGGGAAACCCGGTAGAGGCGGTGGTCGGCCTCTATCAGGGGAGCAAGCGGATCGCCTCCGTCCATCGTGTCGCTTCGGCGGCCCGTCATGCCTTCGGGCCAGGTAGCCTCGCATCCCACGACCTGGTCGACGTGCTCGACCAGATCTCCCTCGACGTTGCTGTCTTGCGCCTGGAGACGCCGGTCAGGGGACGGAGCCCCTCGAGGCTCGCCGATCTTTCCTGGGGCATTCCATCGACCTTGCAGCTGGCCGGCGTCGGCCTTTCCGGGCGGGTTGGCGGATCCCTCAGAACAGCCACCTTGAGGCCCCTCGCGATCACTGAAACCGGGCTGATCATCGCCCGCACGATCGGTGCCCGCGTGTGCGTGGGTGACTCGGGAGGTCCCGTCGTCATTCCGGGAAGAGGCGGCCCGCGCCTTGTGGGCGTGGCGAGCGCCGTCATCACATCCCGTGCTCCATGCGGCAACATCCTCATGATCGCCCCTGCGTCGATCACCGTGTCGCAGTTTTGAGCCGAAAGACATGCCGTTCATTGGGCTTCGGATCCCCGATCCTACAGACAGCGCCGGGGCAGCCGCCCCTCCCCGCCTTCAGGAGGAAGCAGGCTGTCCCGGCGCTCATGATCGAATGGAAGGTTCTGCTATGGTGCGTCAGCCCAGAGGGTTACGGGCAGACTTCCACACGGCGCCATTCTCCACGAATGCGCTCGCGGGCGAGATGGCAGCCCGGCTGGACCATCGTGTCGGGATCATAGCCGATTTGGGGCTGAACCGGGGTGCCCGGAGATGAAGAATAGATCGCTCCCGTGGTCTGTGCATGGGCGGAGCTGATCCCGGCTCCGAGAGCAACTCCACCAACCCCAGCGGCGACAATCGCGGGTATGACCCAACCCGGATAGGCCGAGGCCGGTGTCGGAGCGGTCGCCGCAGTGGCCGCAATGGCGATTGCGGAGGTAAGACCAATCAGGCTTTTTCTCATGACCATTCCTCCAAAATAGGGTGCGGCACGCACCCTGCTTCTTCAGTTTCGTCAAGAGAATGCGATAGCTTCCGAATCCTTGGTCGGATCTATCGCGGCGCGGGAGAGATGCGGGCTCGGGCAGGGATACCCTCGCTTCCTCCCGCAGCATACTGACGCTCATGCGCCAGGAAGGTTCCGATCTCGTGATCATGCGAAAGCGCATGATTTTCGCGGCCTGCCGTTCTCCACGTGGCGACTGCGCCTGCGCGGGAAGCGCAGAAGAGTTCAGACCGCCGTCTGAAGTCGATACAGACGGCGGCCCGAAGAAGCATCCGATCGTCGTGGCAGCAATTCTCTGCCGATCCGAAAACGGACCGTCAGAGCCGTGGAACCGCAGGGAGATCCTCGTCATCGACCTGGAGCAACTCGACCAGACGGGCGACGCGACCCGACGGAATCGGCCTGCCCTCGTTCAGCATGGCCTCATCGTTCTCGAGCCACGCCCGGGCCTCGGCCAGTTCGGCTTGGCTAGCGCCCATGTTCAGGATCTCGGTCAGCACCCGGTCGTCCGAACGCCCGATGAGCGCTCTCACCTCGTCTCGCGTCAGCTTGTCGGTCATATGCGGTCTCCTGTGTGAGGGCGAACCGATTTCGATGTGGGATCGCCCCGCTCATCATCAAGACCCGCCCGATCGGCGCCGGAGAGGTTGGCCGGAGAGCTCAGGCTTGGCCGTGGAAACCGGGTCTTGACAGGCGGCGATCGCGTTCCTACCTCCAATAATGCCAAGGCTTATCAAGAGCTTGGCACCTCGGGCGCCGGCGGGTGTCCGGTGCTCTTATGGTTACGTTGCTCAATGGAGGATGTAGCTATGAGAACGACTTTCGATCTTTCCCCTCTCTTCCGCTCGACAGTCGGCTTCGATCGACTGATCGATATGCTCGATCAGGTCAGCCGGGTTGAGCCGATGACCAACTGGCCGCCCTACAACATCGAGAAGACGGGCGAAGACCAGTATCGCATCTCCATGGCGGTCGCCGGCTTCTCGCCCGATGAGATCGAGCTCGTCCAGCAGGAAAGCACGTTCATCGTGACCGGCCAGAAGCATCCTGAGCCCGAAGGCGTGCAGGTTCTCCATCGCGGCATCGCCACTCGCGCGTTCAAGCAGACTTTCGATCTGGCCGATTACGTGAAGGTCACCGGAGCGAGCCTCGAGAATGGCCTGCTGACGATCGAGCTGAAGCGCGAAGTCCCCGAGGAGCTCAAGCCGCGCCGGATCGAGATTACGACCGGCACCGGCATGAAGGCGCTCGCTCAGGACAATCAGCCTCAGCAGATCGAGCATGAGCCGCAGGAGCAGATCAAGGCTGCCTAAGCCGACGCGCTCGATGGGCGCAGCGGTGCCGGGCGACCGGCATCGAACGCGTGCGCCCGTGCCAACCGGATCGATGAACGGAGGAGACAATGAACATGCGTAATCTCATTCCGTGGGGCCGCAACGAACGATCGATGGTCCCCAGCATCATGCGCGGTGACGACGTCAATCCGTTCCTGACGCTCCACCGCGAGATGAACCGTCTGATCGACAACGTGTTCAGCCGCTTCGAAAGCGGCATGCCCTCGCTTTTCGGGGGCATGTCGATGTGGCCGACCATCGAAGCCGTCGAGACGGATGAGGCCGTTCGCATCTCGGCCGAATTGCCGGGCATGGACGAGAAGGATATCGAGGTCCTCGTCGACGAGGATGTCCTGACTGTCCGTGGCGAGCGGAAGGCCGAGACCGAAGACAGGGAACGCCGTTTCAGCGAGCGCTATTACGGCCGCTTCGAGCGGGTGATCCCCCTGCCCTTCGCTGTGGAGCATGACAAGGCCGAGGCGTCGTTCAAGAACGGCTTGCTCACCGTCACCTTGCCGAAATCCGCGAAGGCGCAGGAGAAGGCCAAGCGCATCCCGATCAACGGGAAGGCGAAAGGAGCCCAGCACTAACCACCTGACGCGGCGCGGGACGGGCCCGGCGCGGCTGCCCCGCGCGTCCTTCGCTCATTGAGGGAGGATGATCATGGAGAGACTTGAGATCAGACCGAAGTCCGGGAATTCGAAACCTGTCTCCCAGGTTGTCTCGACTGGCATCTCCAAGCCCTCATTCGTGGAGGCGCTGGTCGACCCGGTGAACGTCTTTGCGAGCCCGCAGGAGGTCGTGGACCATCCCTGTTTCAGCGACGAGGAGAAGCGCACGATTCTGCTGTCATGGGCGCGCGACGAACTGGTGATCGAGCAGGTCGCAGGCCGGGTCATGCCCGATCTCGATGTGAGATCGCGCATCGATGCCGTGATCGGGGCGCTCGCGCGGTTCGATCCATCCGCCGCCGCAGAATACCGGGGCGTGATCCAACTCGTGCGCAGGGACAAGGGCCGGAAGCGGGTCCGCAGAACGCTTGCGCATTAGGTTCGCTCGGGATGGAGGGTCGCATGCACGAACGCTTCATCGGAATCGAACACAACCAGCGGCCGGCGTCCCGCCTGATTCCGGGCCAGCCGTGGCCAGAGGATGCGACGGCGCTGATCGCCCGCCGCACACGGCCTGTCACCACCTCCGGCCGGGCCGGTACGAACCAGTGGTTCCTGCGCTTCGAGCGACGCCTGCCTCAAACCATCGAGCCGCTCATGGGATGGACGGCTGACGACGACACGCTGACTCAGGTCGAACTCAAGTTCGACTCGAAGGAGGAGGCGATCGCCTATGCCGAGCGCGAGGGCCTGGCCTACCGCGTCGAGGATGAACCGGTTGCTGCGACCCGCGCAGAACGCGAGCGGGGTCGCAAGGAGGCGCAGCAACGGGAAGCGGCGGACCTCTACATGACCGCCACCGCGCTGGCATGGATGGATAGCCGGTATGGCGTCGCGAATGTCGGCCGTCGGCCCGACCTGGACCGGGCTCTCGTCAATCCGGCCAGCGTCTTTGCCGCGCCGTCGGAGGTGGTTCACGACCCCAGCCTTTCGATGGCCGACAAGCGCGAAATCCTTCGCCGCTGGGCCTGGGACGAATGGCTGCTCGAGGTCCACGCAGACGAGTCCCCGGCAGCCGACAAGCCGTCCCGCTACGACGAAGTCAAAGCCGCCCTGCTGATGCTCGATCGGCTGGAGTCGGGGCAGGTCGTCCTGTCCTTGAATCCGTCGCCGCAGGGCAGGTCTGTCGCATAGGAGGGACTCATGGCTCGCATCACCACGAAAGACTGCGAACAGGTCGTCCCGAACCGGTTCGAACTGGTCATGCTCGCTGCCCGTCGAGCGCACGATCTCTGTACCGGGGCCGAGCCGCAGGTCGAAGCGGGCGACGAAAATCCGACCGTGATTGCGCTGCGCGAGATCGCCGCCCGCAAGATCGATCCCGCCTCGCTCCGCCGGAAGCTGATCGAGCGCTTCATGACGAGCGATTCCGACGCAATCGACTTCGGCGGGCAGCCCGATCGGGCGCCTGCCTCGAACTCCTCCCCCATGGCCGATGATAGCGAGCCATCGGAGGGAGGAGCACCTGCACAGGTGAATTATCACTGATGCAATCTTCAACGGAGGAGATCAGCGATGGCAAACCTGAAACAATGGAGTGAACTCACAGCGATCAACATCATCACCGCGCTGTCCGGAGCTTTCCTTCTCGTCTCGCCCTGGCTGTTCGGCTTCTCGGGCGAGCAGACAGCCGTGTGGAGCGCGGCCCTGATCGGCCTTCTCGCCATCCTGGTGGCGGTGGCGGGCTTCGTTGAGCTGCGCCAATGGGAAGGCTGGGTCAGCGTCGTCCTCGGCCTCTGGGCGATCGTCGCTCCGTGGGCACTGGGCTTCTCTGCCGTGACAGCCGCGATGGCATGTCACCTCGGCGTGGGCCTCGTGATCGCGGTGCTCGCGGCCCTCGAGCTGTGGATGATCCACAACAATCCCGGCAAGCTGGCGGGGTAAAACAGGAAAGGCCGGAGGAGCGCCCCTCCTCCGGCTCATCCCATGCCCGCCAGATATACGTTTGACCGATGCAATGGAGGCTCGATGATGAAACGTCTCATCAAAGCTGCTTTCATCGCACTGTCCCTCGCGACGGCCGTGGCGGCACCGACCACGGCTTCGGCGCAGTGGTTCCATGGTCCCTGGCACCATCATGGGCGCTGGCACCATCACCATCATAGAGGCTGGCATCCCGGTCCTGCCGCCGCCTTCGGTGCGTTGACCGGGCTCGCACTCGGAAGTGCGATCGCAGCCAGTGCCCGTCCCACCTATGTCGTGAGCGCCCCTCCGATCTACGCCCTACCGACCGTGGGACGGACCTGCGTGACCGATACCTGGCGCGAGTGGGTGCCAGGATGGGGCTGGCAGGTGCATCGGAGAACCACGTGCCATTAATCTAGATCTCGGAAGGAATCCGCATGGAGCGGATTCCTTCTTCCCTGTTCAGTGTACCGAAACAACCGCGGCACATAGCGCGAAGAGCGTCACCAGATCCAATGGCAGGCGCCATACGCTCAGACGCACCCATGCTTCAGCTCTGGCGCGAAGATCGGGCGTCCAATCTTCCACCCGCTCGAACTTGAGAGCCTTCGGAATGAAGTAGACGGCCGACCACACCCGCATCGCGACGTGGCTCGCGGCGGCGACCAGCAGCCAGGTGCGGATGGGAACGTCCGACCAAGACAGCCAGAGCGCAGTCAGCATGGTGAGTTCGAAGGCGATGTGAACCGGAATCCAGAAGAGCTTGCGGTCGATGCCGCCGCGGTCGGGCTGAATGAGCGCCGGATTTTTCGGCCAGACGCGGTCGACCAGGAAGCACTCGTAGAAGCCGCTGCCGATCCGGATGGCTGCGAGGACCAGCGCGGCGACAACGACAACCATAACAAATGTGGGTTGCATTGGCAGCACTCCAGGCAGACATTACCTTGGTCGCCGATAATCTTTGCGACTAAGACAGGTGGATGACACGGTCAATTCAGGAGCGGGCGGACCTGCTGCAGCGTCTTGATGCGGCGCTTCGCACCATGAGCGCCCAGGGAACGCTCATCAGCCAGGCCCTCGCCGATGCGGTGGGCCTGAACCCCATCGACCTCGAGTGCCTGGACCTGATCCGTCTGCGCGGCCGTGTGACGGCCGGCGAACTTGCGCAGCATACGGGTTTGACCAGCGGAGCCGTCACCGGCCTGATCGACCGCCTCGAGCGCGCCGGTTACGTCGTGCGCGAAGCGCACCCGAGTGACCGCCGCCGCGTCTATGTCCGCATCAAAACCAGGAAGGCCGCGCGGCTGATTGCGATCTACTCACCGCTGCAGCAGGCAATGGAACGATTGTGCCAGCGCTATTCCAGAGCGGAACTGGAACTCCTCATCGACTTCGCCGAAAAGAGTTCCGCGATCGCGCAGGAATTCATCCAGGGGCTGCAGACAACCGGGCGTCGAAAACAATCCGATCGCAAGCAACAGGAATCAAGAAAGCGCCGGGAGATCTCCGGCGCTTAGGGTCTTGCGGCAACGTTCAGTTGGCCAACAGGGCCGATGGGGCAGAGCCGCCCCGAGCCATCTGCCACGGCTGATCCGCGCCGTCCGTACCCGGTCCCGGAATTGGTTCGAACGCGATGAACAGATAGAAGCCGTTGATCTGGCTGCCGATCCGGGCCGCCTCCCGGTCGAAGCCCAGAGGCATCGGGCTGGTTTCATCCAGTTCACCGACAGCCTGCCAAAGATCGGACCGAAGGAAAGCGGGCACAGGCTGGCCTTGAGGCACGGCGCAATGAAGCTCCGGCTCGTGCCGTCTCCGGAAGAGCCTGTAGCGGGCCACAGAACCGGCCGGAGCCGTCGCCCGGCTTCGGAGCTCGGGATACGGTTGAACCGGCCCGGCCCCCATGGGGCGGTTCTGCCTCGAGATCTCACTGGGGACAAAGGTGCTCTGCATCTTGGTCTCCACGACTTCCGTCGTTCGTTCGCTTGGATCGGGAAACGCTACTCCACTCCTGTGGCGGAGGAAGGCTCATGCCGTCCCTCCGTCCGGCTGAACCCTTCGAACCGGCTCCTGGCGGCCGGTCTATTCCGCAGCCATGCGGTAGGCGCTGCCTTGATCGGCACTGACCGGCCTGCCGGGTGCGCCGCGCTCGGCGCGACGGCGGGCCTGCACCATCCTCTGCCAATCCAGGCGCTTGTCGACCCGTTCGGCCTTGTCCTCACGCAACTCGCGCTTGGTCCGACGCAGCTGCTTGGCGACCTTTTCGAGAGCGAGCCTGAACGCTGCATAGATATCGGTGCTCTGGGCCTCGCCGCTCATCATCTTGAGCGTGCCCATCTGGACATTGACCGTGCACCGGTACATCGGGCCTTCGCGATTGAAGTAGACGGTCGCGGCGTTCAGATGCCCGAAATATTTACCCGCCATCTGCAGGATGCATTGCCGCGCATAGTTGGGAAGAACCTCCCCAAGATCGATGCTCGAGCTTTGCACCAGGATGTTGCGATCCACACCTTGCAGCTTCATTCATTCCTCCATCAGGTGAAGGTTCGAGCGCGAGACACCCAAAATATGTGGACGGCTCAGTGGGCTTGCAAGGATCGGAGCCACCATGCCGGGCGCGGCTCATGGTCCCGGCTGGGCCATTTGGAGAGCCCTCAGGGGCTCTCCGAGCAGCCGTCGACGCCAAAGCGATGAAGATCGCCTGGAATCGAGCCTTCACCGCCTCACTGCGTCGGCCTGCTTCCTGAATTTGGATTGCGTGCTCCTTGTGGACGACTGGCTACCCTGCCCTCCTCAGGAGAACGACTGCTTGCCAGCCACACGCTTGAGCGCATCCGAGATGTCGTATTTCAGCTCGTTGGTGATCTCCGACATGGTCATGGCAAAACCTCGTGCGGTTCAGCACACTCTCCGTGTCGCCCTCATAACGCAGAGCACGGCCCTTGTTTCCAGGGCCAAATTCCTTTTGGGGCAGATCGTCGAACCAGGGCTGAAGGTGCGTTCAAGCGAGCACCAGGGCTGCGCATGCCCCTGAGCTTACGGCAGTAATACTCACGCCTATGCCGGAAGGCTATTCGAGTCCGTCTTCAAATGATGGGAATATCCGCCCTTGTGGTGGATCAACAACAAATGACAGGGCAGCAGCAGAAAAGCCTATGGCGGCACACCGCCGCAAGGCGGGGCTCCTTATGGAAGAGAGTGGGATATTACAAATACCGACCGGGACAAGGGGCTGCCCACGGCATCATATCGAGCACCGGAAGCGCCCTGCCCAGTCTATCGCCACCTGCAATGGGACCGATAGAGCTGCAGATCACCAGGAACAGGATCGAGCCGGAGGCAACGCCGTCTGCAGAGCGATAAGAGCGTTCGACGAATGAACGCAGCTCAATCTGGCGATGCAGTTTCAAGAGAGCGGGGTCGCGCCTAGAGACGATTGCCAACCATTCGCTCTATCGAATCTACGACAACCGCAATCCGATCACCGGCCTCGTCGCCACCGCTGCCCTGTGCTCGAAACTGACTTTCCCCAAGCACAGCCGTCGAACAAATACCGAGGGCTGGCGCAGCCTATCTCGTGCTCTGGATGATGTTCCGGATGCGGGTCGCCAAGGCTTCCACCGGGAATGGCTTGGCCAACAATTCCATTCCGGGGGCGAGGAAGCTGTTGGCCGGCGTCGTGTTTCCGGCATAGCCCGTGATGAACAGCACCTTCAGGGACGGCCGTGTCTCCCGCGCCGCATCGGCGAGCTGTCGTCCGTTGACACCGGGCAGGCCGACATCGGTGACGAGCAGGTCGATGTGCTGGCGCGACTGCAGGATCCTGAGGCCTGCGGGCCCGTCCGACGCCTCGAGCGCGCGATAGCCGAGATCCTGGAGCACCTCGACGATCAGATTGCGGACGACAGGCTCATCCTCGACGACCAGCACCGTCTCGCCTGCTTCCGCCCGCGGCACCTGGGTCAGGGAAGCCGTGGACGGCTCCTCCAGGGCAGCGCCGTCGTAGCGTGGCAGGTAGATCGCGACTGTCGTGCCCCGACCCACCTCTGACCGAATCTTGACATGCCCTTCCGATTGTTTGGCAAAGCCATAGACCATCGAGAGGCCCAGCCCCGTGCCCTGCCCCAGTGGTTTGGTCGTGAAGAAGGGCTCGAAGACCCGCTCGATCAGGTCCGGCGGCATTCCCGTTCCGGTATCCGAAATGGAGATCGCCACATACTCTCCCGGCGCGACATCATGGTTGGCTGCCGCATAATCCTCGTCGATATGGGCATTCATCGTCTCGATGGTGAGCCTGCCCCCCTCCGGCATGGCGTCCCGGGCATTGATGGCCAGATTCAGGATGGCGCTCTCGAGCTGATTGGGATCGCACCGGGTCGTCCACAATCCCTCCACCGTCACGATCTCCAGGGCGTGCAGCGGGCCGATGGTGCGGCGGAGCAGGTCCTCCATGGAGCCGATGAGATCGTTCGCGCTGACCGGCTTCGGATCGAGCGGCTGCCGGCGGGCAAATGCGAGCAGGCGATGCGTGAGCGCTGCGGCGCGCTGGGCCGAGCTCATCGCGGCCTTGGCATAGCGCGCGACGGTCTCCATACGGCCCTGCGCAATACGCGTCTGCATCAGGTCGAGGGAGCCGACAATTCCGGCAAGGAGATTGTTGAAGTCATGGGCGATCCCGCCTGTGAGTTGCCCGACGGCCTCCATCTTCTGAGCCTGGCGGAGCTGCTCCTCGGCCCTCAGAAGCTCCTGTGTCCGCTCCTCGACGCGCTCCTCCAAGGTCTGGTTCAGGTGCCGCAGCGCTTCCTCGGCCGCGCGACGCTCGTTCACATCGCGCAGGATGGCGGTCACGAAAACGCGCGTGTCGCTCTGCCAGCGCGAGGCGGAAACCTCCAGATAGCTGGCGGATCCATTCTTGCGCCTGGCCGTGACTTCCACGGGACGGTGCATGACACTTCCGTTCAGGAGACCGGTCCAGAGCTCATTCCAGGGCTCCGCCACGTCCAGAAGAGCAGTGATCTTCAACCCGGTGAGTTCATTGAGCGCGTAGCCGAACTCCTGTGCGGCCGCAGGATTGGCGAGCTGGATGACGCCATCCGCGTCAAGGGTGATGATGGCGTCCGGGGCGCTTTTCACGACAGCGTCGTAGCGTGCGTTCTGGCGCTCACGCAGGACCTGCTCCCGTTGAACGGCAACCGTGACATCGACGATCTGCACGAGGCATTGGAGGTTGGGCAGCGTCCCGAGAGGACGCACGGACACATTGTGGATGAGCGTTTTGCCGGAACGGGTCCGAAGCGGCAGGAGGAGCGGATGCAGGGAGTGCGTCAGGAGCCTTGATGAGCCTGTCTCCAACGTGTCCGCGATCGCGGATTTGAGACCTGGCGGAACCGCCTCGGGAAACACCTCGTCCAGCCGCCTTCCGGCGGCATCCCGGGAGGAAATCCCGCTCGCAGAGGCGAACCACGCGTTCCATGCGACCACGCGCATGCCGCCATCGAGCACGATGAGGCCCGTATCTACTGCGTCGAAGACCGCCGATAGGAGTTCATCATGAATCTCGCCCATATGATCAGGATGCCATCCCATTCGTCGCCCGCTCGATGAACTCGCTGAGCAGGCTCTTGAGCAAAGCCAGCGAAGGAATGTCCATTAGCATGACAATATAGCCGCTGATGTCGCGTTGGCGAACCGTGAAGTTGATATAGAGGAACATGACCACATCCCCAGCCTCGGGGGGTGGTGCGAGGTTGAAGAGTTCCTGCCCCTTCCCGCGAATGATCTCCGGCAGGGACATTCTCAGGCTGCGATGGAGCATGTTGGCGATCGTGCCCAGACAGCCGTTCAGGAGAATGTTGCCGGTCTCGGCCAGGGCCTCCTGCTCCAGCTCGATGATGTCTTCGAGCGACAGCTCCCCGCCGGTGACCGCTCTGACGAGCTCGAGGCTCTTGGTTTCCGGGAAGATCAGCAGGGCGCGGCCCGTGATGTCACCTTCGAAGACCTGATGGACCGCCACGAGCGGGCCCACCTCGCGCCCGTCGAGGATCTCGATCGCCCGCGTGCGATGCACGAGGTCAACGGACGGCACTGACAGGTGAACCTGCTCACCGACCATCTCGCGAAGGCTGAAGGCCGCTCGGCTGACACCAATATTGACGAGTTCGGTCAGAGCATCGAGCTCGAGCTCGTTGAGCACCTCCGAGATTCGTGACGTCATCATCTCCCCCTCGGCTGCGACATATCGCCAAGCGCTTTTGTTCAATGTTGTCAGGTGGCGCTCGACCGCAGGCGCAGAGCAGCTCCGGAAATGAATCCTTTCAAACCCTCCTCGGTCAGGGGCTTGCTGACGAAAGTGGCGTTCACCTCGCGTGCGCGGGCGATCACCTCGTCCTGGATATTGGCCGTGATGACCGCGATGGGCATCGTGGGATGGCTGGAGCGGATCTGGCCAGCCAGGGCGAGGCCATCCGTTTCCGGCATGTTGAAGTCGATCAGGGCTACGTCGATCCTGCGCTTGCTCAGGATGCTGAGGGCCTCCTGGGCGTTGCCCGCCTCGACCTTCTCCCATTCCGGCTGGAGCGCGGCCAAGGCCTTGGCTGCGACAATGCGCGCCAGCTTGCTGTCGTCGACGATCAGAACCGTTATCGCCACTCAGATACTCCGCTTGGAATGGGCTGCTCAGCACGACCGGACCGGCCTGAAGCAGAAAGGTTGTAAACCCCTTTTAGAGGATGCCCAGTGAATGACAACTCTTCCGCCTCCCTATTGCCCCGGATTGAGGGAGCTTTCATCCGTCAAAGCCGGGACAATCCAATCTCGCAAGAAGGAATCCTCCGCCGTTCCCCTCACGGCGGGCCGCAGAGCCATCAGGATCTGGAGAACTGCTGCGTGGAGGTGTTCGGCATTCGACACGTCGACAGTCCGGCTTCTGTCGGCCTGGAGCCATCCGAGCAGGGGCTCCGCGTCCTCGACGCGGCACTGTCCTTCAAGGAGGATAACATTGCCATCCAGTCGCACGCTCATCCGATCAGCTCCGGAATATCGAGGATCATGAGGACGCTGCCGTCGCCGAGCAGGGTCGTGCCCACCACACCAGGCATGCCGGCGAGAATGCCGGTCATGGGCCGCATCAGAACGTCCATTCTTTCGGCAAACCCGTCCACCGCGACACCGACCAGATCGTCGCCGGCGGCCATCACCACGACCTTCAGGCTCTGCGGAGCTTCCGGCGTACGGGGGATCTCCAGAAGATCTCGCAATCGCACCAGAGGAAGCGTCCTGTCGCGCAGGACGAAGGCTTCCGCATCACGAACGGGGCGAACCCGCGATGCTGGCACGAAGGCGGTCTCGAGAATTCCATCGAGGGGAATGCCGTAAAGCTCATCGGCGACGCGCACCGCCATGACCTTCGTCATGACAATCGTCAGCGGCAGCGACAGGCGGATCGTCGTGCCGCAGCCCTGCCGGCTCCTTACATCGACCTGACCACCCAGGCGCCCCACTGCGGAGCGCACGGCATCCATGCCGACCCCTCTCCCCGACAGGTCGGTCACTTCCGACGATGTGGAGAAACCCGGAGCGAAGATCAGGTCCACGACCTCCGCGTCGCTCAGGCGCTCCAGGTCGTCGGCGGAGGCAACTCCACGTTCGCGGGCCGCCTTCCGGATCGCGGCCGGATCGATGCCGCGCCCATCGTCCTCGACCTCGACCGTGACGCGGTCGCCCTCGCGCCGGGCTCTGAGAACGATCGTGGTTTTTCCGGGCTTTCCGGCCGCGAGGCGGAGAGACTCCGATTCAGCGCCATGACCCACGGCATTGCGGAGAAGATGCAGAAGAGGCTCGAAGAGCCCCTCGACAACGGCCTTGTCCGCCTCGACCTCCTCCCCCTCCATGGAAAAGTCGATGGCCTTGCCCAACTGGGCGGCGACCTCACGAACGGCCCGAGGGAAGCGCCGGAAGATGTCCCGCATGGGCATCATGCGAACATCCATGACAGCGCCGTGCAGCTCCGCCACAAGACGCTCGATGGCGGCCTGGCTCGCGAGCAGACCTTGTGCGAGATGCTTGCCATCCAGCCCGTCGCTGGCTTGCCCGGCAAGATGGGCCAGAACGTTCTTGGCGATGACCATCTCGCCGACGAGATCTGCGAGCCGATCGATCCGCGTCGCATCGACGCGCAGCGTGCGCGCTCCCGCTCCTCCCGCCGCGCCTGTCACGCCGCCGGCCCCGCTGGCGCTCGCACCGGGAGCCTGCCGATCGGCGCTCGGAGTGATCTCGTGAATCGTGACCTGATCAGGGACAAATCGGAAGACTGCCTTGACCCTGTCGAGTTCGGCACTGGAGAGTGCCTCGATGCTCAGATTGCAGGTGAACGGATCGATCTCCGTCGCGGGTGGCCAAGGGTCCCGGTTCGCCAACCGGACGGCTACGAGACCGGGAACCGAACGCAGGAGCGCAAGCGGGTCGTCACCGGCAAAAAAGCAGTCGGCGCGCGGCGCGTAGCGGATCGCCACACGCGGAGCATCTTGTGGCCCCGAGGTTTCGGGATGTCCGGTCCGCGCGATCAGGTCCTCGATCCAACGGAGGTCGGCCTGCGGGACCACCTCCGTCGTTTGTGCTGTTTCATCATCGAGTTGGGCGCGCAGAGCCCGCGCCATGCGATAGCCTTCCTCCGCGGCATCGGACGGCAACTGTCCCTTCTGCTCGATGGCGGCGACCCATCGCTCCGCCTGGCCGAGGCATGCGAGGAGAGTGTCGACCACATGGGCATCGATGCTGGCGCGCTTCTCCTTGAGAGCGCCGAGGAGATCTTCTGCGGCGTGCAGGGCGAGCCCCATGGGCGCAAAGTCGAACAGGCCCACCGATCCCTTGAGCGTGTGAACGGCGCGGAAGGCGCTGTCCATGGGAGCCGCCGCCGCGGGATCGCGCTCCAGGGCCAGGAGGTCCTCCGTCGCCTGCTGGATGAGTTCGCGCGCTTCGACGATGAAATGCTGGAGAAGATCATCCATTGCGGTCCCTCCCGGGCCGTTGATAGACGATCGCGTCCTCGAAGCGGCGAAGATCGAAACGTTTCGAGATCCGGCTCATCGACTCGGTATGGCCAAGACAAATGTACCCGCCCGGATGCAAGGCATCGTAAAGATTGTTGACGGCCAGGAGACGGGACGAGTCGTTGAAGTAAATGAGGACGTTGCGGCAGAAGATGATGTCGAATTGCCCCTGCGCGGTGGCGGAGGCAGGATCGACGAGATTGGTCTGCGTGAACTTCACCGATTCCCGAAGATCCTGGATCAGCCTGCGGCGGCCGTCATGAGCCGGCTCGAAATACCGCTCGACCACATCCGGCGGCAGACGCGAAAGGGCGCGTTCTCCATAATCCCCCTCCTGCGCATCCAGGAGGACCTGCGTGTCGATGTCCGAGCCGACGATCTCGATGTGGTAGGCATCGACCATATGCCAGTTCTCGAGCAGCCAGATGGCGATGGAGTAAGGCTCCTCACCGGTCGAGCACGGCACTGACCAGATCCGCACGAGATCACCCGGCTGCCGGCCCTGGACGATGTCGGGCAGGAGCGAGCGGCTCAGGCAACGGAGCTGATGCTCCTCGCGGTAGAAGTAGGTCTCGTTCACCGTGAAGATGTTGATGAGCTGCTCGACCTCTCCCTGATCGGATTCGATATGCGCGAAATAGGCATCGAAGGTGCGCATGCCCGTCGCGGCCATGCGGTCGGCAATGCGCCGCTCGATGTAGTAGCGCTTGCTTTCCCCGAAGAGCATTCCGGTGCGCCGATGAAGGAACTCGCAGAGACGGTGGATTTCATCGGCGGTCAGCGTCTGCACCTTGCGCGGCCTGCTCATGGGCGCTCCACCATGTCCATGATGCGGTCCGCGATCTGCTCCAGGGATGCGATGACCTGCGCGCCTCCGCGTCGAACCAGCTCGCCGGGCATGCCCCATACCACGGCGCTGTCCTCGGCCTCAGCGATGGTGCGACCGCCCTGCCCTTTCAGCCGTGTCATGGCCTCGGCTCCGTCGCTGCCCATCCCGGTCATCAGAACTCCGATGAGGCGTTCGGGTGCAAAATGCTGCATGGCGCTGTCGACCAGACGGTCGACGCTCGGATGCCAGCGATGCTCCGGCAGCGAGGGAGCGGCCAGCACCACTGGGCCATCGGGCCGAAGGCTGACGATGACGTCAGCATCTCCCTTGCCGATATAGACATGGCCCGCAGCGAGCGGCATCGGGAGGGTTGCCTCCACCACTTTGAGAGCACACAGCCTGTCGAGCCGACGCGCCAGAGGGCCCGTGAAGGAGGCGGGCATGTGTTGCGCAACGACGATCGGCCAGGGGAAGTCAGCCGGCAGGCGGGACAGCACGGTATCCAAAGCCGGCGGCCCTCCGGTGGAGACTCCGATCAGCACCAGCCCATGATCCGATGCGCTCTTGAGCCGCCGTTTGGGAGGCGCGGCAGGGGCACGCCGACGCTGCGCCACAGCAGGCGCCGCCGGCCCCAGGCCGCTGCGCAGCCGGACCCGCTCGGCGAGCCTCAGGCTGCCGGGCAGTCGCGCCTGCGCTGCGGCACGGACCTTTTCAACGAGCTTGGGGCCGAGTGTCTCCATTTCGAGCGAAATGGCCCGCGCCGGCTTCGTGATGAAATCGACGGCTCCGAGCTCGAAGGCCTGGAGGGTCACGCTCGCGCCCGCCTCCGTGCGGGAGGATACCATCACCACCGGACACGGGCGCTCGAGCATGATCCGGTCGAGACAGGCGAGGCCATCCATCTCGGGCATGGTGACGTCGAGCGTGATCACATCCGGCATGAAGGCCTTCAGCTGTTCCAATGCCTCGACGCCATTGCGAGCAAAGGCGATCTCGAAATCTCCTTCGGCGGTAAACACCCTACCGAGAAGACGTCGCATCAAAGGGGAATCGTCAACGATGAGCAGCCGGATCACGAAGCGGACAGCTCCGGATCGCCGTCGCCCATGGCTGCGAGCAGATCCTTTTCCGCCTTGTCCAGCAGTTCACGCGGATTGAGCAGGAGGATCATTCTCCCCTCGACCTCGATATTCGCGATGCTGTCGATGACCGGGCTTCCATCAGCCGCGAGATCCGGAGTCGGACGAAGCTGGTCCTCAGGTATTCTGAGAACCTCGGACACGGTGTCGACCACGAAGCCGGCCTGCATGTGATCGATCCGGACGACGACGATGCGTTCCAACCGCCGCTCTCCGCGTCCCTCGAACCTGAAGCGCCGACGCTGATCAATCACAGGAACGACACGCCCCCGCAGGTTCATCACCCCCTCGATGAAGGCGGGCGCCTTGGGCAGCCGCGTCAGCGTATCGGGCACACGCACCACTTCATCGACGGCCCCGATGGGCAGGCCATACTCCTCGCCGCCCAACCGAAACACGATGAACTGCCTGTCGCCCGTCGAAGGTCCATCGCCTGTGGCCATGTCGTGGCTCTTCTCCGTTTGGGCCGCGATCTTCTCGATCAGCGCCTGATCCCTGAACAGGTGATCCGTCGACAGCACCGAGATCAGCCGCTGTCCGTCATCGAGCCGGCAGATGCCCTGGATCTGCGCTTCCGCATTTCCCCGCGTCAGGATTGCCGGCACGGGATCCATGGCATCGTCCGCAAGTCTGAGAATCTCCTTCATGCCGTCGATGGCAAGGCCCACGAGACCCTCGCCGATCTGCGCCACGACGACGCGGGGCTTGCCCCCTGTCTGTCCGCCCGCCCGAAGTCCCAGAAGCCCGCGCAGCGATACCAGCGGCAGCAACTGTCCGCGCAGCGTCATGACGCCGAGCATGACGGAGTCGGTCCGCGGGACTATGGCAACGCCTTCCGGCAGGGCGACGACCTCCCGAACCGAAGTGAGCGGAAGCGCAAAATCCTGCCCCGCGACGTCAAAGCACACGAGAGCGACCTTGTCCTGATCCGCGGCAGACTGCTCCTGAAGCCCCTGCAGATTTGTGGTTCGCCTGCTCTGTGTCCGACGGGTAAAGCTGCCGAAGTCCTTGGCGAGCAGCGCATCCAGGTCGATCACCCGTGAAGGCGCTCCGCCTGGACCTCCATCGCCATCCTTCACCGCGGAAGAAACACCGCCGTCTCCCAAGGATGCGACCTTGTCGATCATGAGGCCGATCGGGTTGCCGCGGTCGATCACCACGACCCGTGCATTGTCGGACGCACCGCCTTTTCGCTCGAGCAGGCGGTGCAGCGATACCACCGGCATCACCGCACCGCGCAGGTTGGCCACCCCGAGAAGACTCGCGGGGCCCAGGGGAACGCGGGTCACGGCCGGGGGACGGATCACCTCGGCCACGTCGGATGCCGGCAAAGCGAAAAGCTCATTCCCCACCTGCACCGTCAGGAATGATCGGGCGAAAGCCGCAGGGGCCGCCTCGGTCATGGGCTTACGACTCCACGATCTGGAGTTCATCCGCCAGGGAGGCGATCTCCTCGATGGCGGCCGCCAGATCCTCGGCTCCCCGCGCCTGCTGGCGGGCGGCCGTGGCAGCCTGGGCCGCGGCGCTGCCGGCCTGCTCGGCCACGGCGGCAATCTGCTGAGTGCCGAGCCTGATCTCGCGGACGGCGGTCAGGATCGTGTCGACGCCCGACAGGATGGCGGTGCTGCCCTGACGGATCGCCTGCACATCGGTCTCCACGGTTCCCAACCGCTCCGCCGTCATGGCGTTCTTGGCAATTTCGGCCTGCACGATGGCAGCGCTCTGTTCCAGGTCGCGTCTGACAATGGTGATCTGATCGCGGATCTGCCGAACGACATCCTTGATCCGGTCCGCGTTCTCCGACGCGTCCCGCGCCAGACTGCGAATGTCACCGGACACGATCGCGAAGCCGCGCCCGGCTTCACCGGTCCGCGCCGCCTCGATGGAGCCGCTCACGGCCAGCATGTTGGTCTGCACCGCCACGAGGGCGATCCCGTCGACGATCTTTTCGATGCGGCGGCCGGATTCGTCGAGTCCGTTCATCAATCCGATCACGGCTTGCGTTTCCTTGAGCGACTCTTCGACGCCGGCAGCCAGCCGCATGGTCGCGGCGCGATTGTCCTGCAGATTGGCGGAAAGGGCCTCGATGCGCTCGACGGCAGTGCTGGCCACGTCCCGCGACGCGGCGGTTGCCCGCTCGATCTGCTCCATGGCGGCATTGGCCTGCTGCGTGGCCGCCGCCTGCATCTGCGCGCCCCGGCTGATCTGGTCGACCGCGGTCATGATCTCACCCGCAGCCCCCGAGAGCTCCTGAATGGCCGCCGACAATTCCTCCGCGGCCGACCCGACCTGCTCGGCGCTCGACGAGCCCGCCGTTCCCCCCTGAAGATCGTCGGCGAGAGTGGCGAGAGCCTGCGCGGTCTGCTGGCTCTGATCGAGGGATGCGCTCTGCTGCTGGACGGCCCGCTGCGCCTCGGCGGCGGCGGCCGCCTGCTCCTCGGCGGCGCTGGCGACCTGTTCCGCCCCGCGCTGCGCCTCGCGAATGGCGGCCTCGGCTTCGACAGCGGCCACGAGAATGGCCTGGCTTCCTTCGGCGAGGCGGGACATGTCGGCCCGGATCTTGTCCAAGGCAGCCACAACGGTACGGCCGATCTGCGCCTCGCCGGTCGCGTTCTCGGCGGCCGCCCTGATCCGCTCCGCGACGGACCGGACCTCGCTGACGATGCCCTCCGCGAGGGTTTGAATATCCTGCGCGCTCTTCTCCGACGTGCCGGCGAGCGCCCGCACTTCATCGGCGACGACCGCAAAGCCGCGCCCGCTCTCCCCGGCCCGGGCCGCCTCGATGGCGGCATTCAACGCCAGAAGGTTGGTCTGGTCCGAAATGTCTCCGACGATCCGGGTGATCTCGCCGATCTCCGCGGCCTGCTTCTCGAGCAGTGAGACGATCTCGACCATCGCCCGCTGGCGGGTCGCGTTGGCTTCGACGGCAGCCACGGAAGCGTCGATCTGGGCTCCCGTCTCGATCAGGAGGCTCTGAAGGCCCGCGGTCTTGGCGCGGGTGGTCTCGGCATGGAGGCGCGACTCCGAAAACGCGGCACTCAGGCTCACGATGGCCGAGAGCGACTCCTGGGAAGCGCCGGCCGCCTCCTCGGCCCCGGTGGCGATCTGCTCCATGGAGCGCCGCAGCTCTTCGGCTGCGGATGAAGCCTCGGCGACCCCGCTCGCAAGTTCCTCCGAGGCCGCGCCAATCCGCTCCGCTGCCTTCTGCTGCCGCGCCCGGATACGCTCCAGGGCCCGGCGCTGGGATGCAGCTCCCCTGGCTGGCGAAGGAGTCACGCTAGGGCCAGCGGCTTCATCTCGAGCCGGACGTGAGTTGCCCTTGCCCGCAAGTTCGGACGTCTTGACCAATGCCATTGGGGACCCTTGAAGGTTCGAGGCGGTGCTCTGAACTCCGCTTCGGCTGGCAGATCTTCCAGCTTGGTTGAAACGGCACAGAGAGGAATGAGACTCTTATAGGCATAGCCCTCACCCGGGCAAGGCATGCAGGGCGAAGTCCGGCTTAGCTTTTCAACGAAGGCCGGGAAACGGCAGCCTCGGGTCACGGGCGAAAGAACGCTGCAGAGAACGGGACGTCCGACGTGGTTTAGCAGTCTGACGACGACCCCTGGAAGCTGGAGCGTGCCTACCTTCAGCATGTGGATCAATCCGTCCGCGGACCGACATGCGGCGAATGGCTTTGCCACCTCTATCCGGAGGTCGTCTCCTGAAGGATGGATAGCGGGGTCTCGATGTTCCAGACCACACCGGTCGGCTCGTAGCGAATGGCCGTCTGCTCGCCGAAGCTGCCGGCGAGGCTCCGCTCGATCAATCGCGAGCCAAACCCCTTGCGCTCCGGTGCTTTGACGAGCGGGCCGCCTGTCTCCTGCCACCTGAACCGGAACAGGGCAGCCTCTCCCTCCCCATCCACGCGCCACGCGATCTCGACCAGCCCGGTCTCCACCGACAACGCCCCGTATTTGGCTGCATTGGTGCACAGCTCATGCAGGGCCAGGGAGAGCGCCAGCGCCGCCTTGGGTCCGAGACGGACATCGGGACCGTCGATCCGGATCCGGCTGTGATCGTTGTGCGACTGGATGGCGGCTTCGACGATCACGCCGATGCTGGCGCTGGACCAGCTTTCCTGCAGCAAGGTGTCGTTGGCGCGGGCAAGGGCCGCCAGCCTCTCCCCGAAGACCGCATCCGCAGCCTCGAGGGAAGGCGCGTTTCGCAGAGTCTGGGTGGAGATCGCCTGCACCATGGCAAGCGTGTTCTTCACCCGGTGCGCCAGTTCCTGCATCAGGAGCTGACGCTGCTCCTCCGCCCGTTTGCGCTCCGTGATGTCGTAGACGGCTCCGACGATCCGGGACGGAGAGCCTGCTCCGTCACGCATGATCTCCGCGCGCCGCGCCAGCCATCTGACCTGACGGTCATTCTGCCGGATGATGCGGTATTCGGCATATCCGACCAGGTCCTCGACGGAACGGTCTTGCGACGTCGCGAGCAGATGACGGTCCTCGGGATGCACAAACTCCGCGAACGCACCGGCCCGGATCGAAGTCAGCGATCCGAGACCCCAGATGCGGCAGAACTCCTCGGTCACCCTCACTTCGCCCGTGCTGATGTTCCACTCGAAGGTGCCGATGCCCCCGGCGTCCTGGGCAATCCGTAGACGCTCCTCGCTGCTGGTCAGTGCCGCCAGCGTCTGCACCCGGTCGCTGATATCCATGGAGATGCCGACGATACCGATCATCCGCCCGGCATCATCGAGCACCGGAGAGTCGGTGACCTGCACCGGAAAGGTGCGTCCGTCCTTGTGTCGAAGCCGGACTTCTCCGGACCAGGCTTTCCCGGACCTGAGGCGGTCCATGATCTCTTCGACCGGCGGAAGCCCATCCGGAGGAATGTTGAGCTCCAGGATATTGCGTCCGAGCGCCTCCTCTCCGGTCCAGCCGTACAACCGCTCCGCACCGCGATTCCAGTAGGTGACGATGCCATCGAGGTCGGTCGCGATGACAGCCTGCTCAACGGCATTGAGGAGCTGGGCCTGGAAGTGGGCCTGCCGGCTTGGATCCAGATTCACGGCTGAAGCGAACGACGTCATCGGTGACTGGTCCATTCCTGGCTTGTAAGCCTTTACCCATCGCAATCGCCAACAGCCGCCCCTGTCACACCATCGAGGGGGAGAGCCGCTGTCCGGCCGGCCCCAGGCCGGGATCAAACCCATGCCCCGTCAGCGGCGTCGAGGGGAGCGTCCACCGTGCAGACGACTCCTTCCGTGGAGAAGCTGATCTCCGCCTGCCCGTTCAGGTCCTGAGCCAGGCTGCGCTCGATCAGCCGGGTCCCGAAGCCCCGGCGCCGAGGCGCTTGAACGGGCGGCCCTCCCTTCTCGGACCAGGTCAGGTGCAGACGCGGCGCGTCCTTTCCGGCGACCCGCCACCGGATGCTGACCGTGCCGGTCGCATTAGACAGGGCCCCGTACTTGACCGCATTGGTCGCCAGCTCCTGCAGGGCCATGGCGAGCGCCAGCGCCATGCGCGGATGAACCCTGGTGGCGGGCCCCTGCACGTGCATCCTCTGCTCCCGCTCATGGCGGTAGGGAGCCATCGCCTCCGTGACGACATCGCGCAGGCTGGCGCTCTCCCAATTCTCCCGGGTGAGCACGTCGTGAGCCCGAGACATGGCGAACAGGCGCGACTCCAAGGCTGAACGGGCCTCCTCCATCGTGCTCGTGTTGCGCAGCGTCTGCGAGGCGATGGACTGCACGGTGGCGAGGGTGTTTTTCACCCGGTGGTTCAACTCGTTGATCAGCAGCTCCTGGTGCTGCTCGGCCTTCTTCTCCTGGTCCATGTCCACCACCGCGACGACCGAGGCGACCACCTGCCCTTCGTCGTTGCGGATCGGGGCGGCCGCAAGCCTGACCCAGATCATGACCCCATCGCCGCGCCGGTACAGATACTCTTCCGGGTCCGTGGCCTCTCCTGTCAGGAGGGCCCGGGCAACGGGATATTCATGCGGCCGGGCAGGCCTCCCGTCGGGATGGTGGAGCCGCCATTGCCCATAGGCGTCGAAGTTGGGCGTCTCGAGGATCGGATGCCGGAAGATGCGCTCCACATGCGGGTTTCCTGTCGCGACCCGTCCCGAAGGAGCCTCGGTGATGATGATCCCGACCGGCACGTTCTCAAGCACGGCCTTCAGCCGGGCCTCGCTCGCGCTCAAGGCTTCCGCCGCCGCGCGTCGCTCGGTGACATCGCGAAAAAAGGCGGCGACGCCGCTTCCCTCGACCGGGAAGATGCGCAGCTCCAGCCAGACACCGCGCCCGCCGAAGTCATAGCAATGCTCGATGGTCGTCGGCACCCGCTCGGTCATGGCTCGACGATAGGCATCCTCCACGGGTGTCCCGACCGAGGCAGGCCAGATCTCGCAGTGCAGGCGGCCCACGATCTCGCTCTCCGGGCGATCGTCGATCCTCAGGCCCTCCCGGTTGATCTGTAGCACCCGGAAGTCCGGATCGAGCAGCAGGAAGCCCTCGGTCATGCCCTCCAGGATGCCTCTGGTCCGCGCTTCGCTGGCCCGCAATCCCTCCTCGGACAGCCTCGCCTCCGTGACGTCGCTGCCTTCGGCGAAGATGCCGAAGACGCGGCCGTGGCTGTCCTTGATCGGCTGATACACGAAGTTGATGAAGCGTCTCTCGGGTTTCCCCTTCGGCTCCCGCTGGAGCATGACCTCGATGCCGTTCCCGACGAACGCCTCGCCGGTCGCATAGACCGTATCGAGGATTTTCAGGAATCCTTGCCCGGCGATCTCGGGCAGGGCCTCGGATGCCGGTTTGCCGAGAATGTCTCGGTAGCCCACAACCTGGTAATAGGAGTTGTTGACCATCTCGAAGGTGTGCTGGGGGCCGGCGAGCAAGGCCATGAAGCCGGGCGCCTGATCGAACAGCTCGCGCAGCCGCTCGCGCTCCGTGGCGATCCTCCGCTCGGCCAGCACCTTGTCGGTGGTCTCGGTGCAGGCGCAGAACATGCCCGCAATGGCGCCGCTGTCATCCCAGACGGGGTTGTAGGAGAAGCTGAACCAGGTGTCCTCGCGGTAGCCGTTCCGCTCCATCGGGATGAGCAGATCCTCCTGCCAGACGGCGTGTCCTGACAGGGTTCGATCGACGAGAGGCTTGATCTGCTCCCAGATGTCGGACCAGACCTCGGCAAAGGGGAGACCCAGGGCATGCGGGTGCTTGGCCCCGAAAACCGGGGCGTAGTCGTCGTTGTAAATGAAGGCGAGCTCAGATCCCCAGGCGATGAACATGGCCTGCCTTGCGTTCAGCATCAGGCGCACGAGCGTGCGAAGGGATTGCGGCCAGGTCTCCGGCTGCCCCAGCGGCAACGTCGACCAGTCATGCGCCCGCATTCGGGCACCCATCTCGCCACCCCCTGACAGAAAGTCAGGGACGACGGAGCCCTCCCCGGCGGGCCAACTATCGAGCATCAAGGCTCTCCCGGGGGTGTTGCAGCCGCCGCTCCATGCGCCGCTCGCGCTCTTCGAGAAGCCGCAGGGCCGCACGGACGACCTCGCTGGCGCTGCGGTAGCGGCCGGAAGCGACCTTGCTGTCGACGAGAGCCTCGAGTTCGGGCGTGAGCGAGACGTTGCGGGTCTTGCGGGTTTTCATGGATAACGGCGAAGGCTCGCTCAGAGCGGGTGTCAATGTGTGCCATCTGAACTAGCCTTCAGCTCCGCCCAAACAAGGGGGCGGCCACGGACACTTCGCCTCAGGATCCATGACCATCGAAGGCTTGAGCCGCTGAGACGATCCGGAGCAGCCTCCCTTCCGCAGGGGATCAGCGCTGACGACCGGCTTCCTGTCTTTTGAGCGGACCAGGGCGCTTCCTGCGCGATGTGCAGCAAGCGATCTTTCGAGACGGCTTCCACGCTTCGATCAGAAGCGATCTCGGCGACGGCCCGCAATGGCACCTCACCGGCTTTGCTGACGAGGACAATCATCACGCGTTGCAGCGCGTTCCGATAGGCCGAGCATCCCCTTCTCCGACGATCACGAAAGCTGCGCCGTTTTCTGTCTGGGCGGCTTGCTTTTCTCGATCTATGGAAATAATGCTCTCATAAATTGGGAATTAAGGATTTTCATGGCGGGTGCCGAACGAGTTTTGGATGTTCTGGAAACGGTCGCCACCGCCAAGGAACCGCTGTCCGCGAAGCGGGTCAGCGAGCTCGCCGGTATTCCGCTATCGAGCGCCTATCGGCATCTCACTTCGTTGAAGGAAGCCGGCTTCATCGTCGATCATGGGCGCGATATCGGTTACGGCCCGGGCCCGGTCTGCCTCCGGATCGCGCAGAATATCGATCGGACATCGCATGTTCTGGTCGTGGCATTGCCCGAAATGCAGCGCCTGTCCCTGCGCACGCAGGAGAGTGTCGGCCTGATGAAGGCGCTGGGCACCGAAGTCTATTGCGTCGAGATGATCGAGAGTCCGCTGTCGCTGCGCTGCTCGTACAGCAAGGGACGCTCGCAGCCGCTGTGTCGCGGCGCTTCGGCGAAGGCTCTGCTGGCGTTCCTTCCGCAATCCGTACAGGACGAAGTCTGCGATCGGCTCCTCGGAGGTGACGTCGATGCCCGTTCGACCCTGCTTCGCGAGCTGAAGGCGATCCGCGCCAACGGCTATGCCGAGAGCGAGGGTGAAGTCGATCCCGGTGTCTGGGGGGCAAGTGCGCCGGTCTTCTCGCACGGAGAACGTCTTGAAGGCAGCATCAGCCTCATGGTCCCGAGCACGCGCGTCGGCAACCGCCGCGACGAGCTCGTCAAGCAAACCATCGAGGCGGCACAAGCCATCTCGATGCGTCTCCACCAAGTCTGAACGTCAACAACAGAGGGTTTTCACATGACGTTACTTCGTAAGCTCGCATTCGGCATCGTCGGAGCACTGGCCTTTGCGGGCGTCGCGCAGGCGCAAACGCCTGAAACTTTGCGCGTGGCAACCGACGCAACCTTCATGCCGTTCGAGTTCCAGAAGGACGGCAAGCTCACGGGATTCGACATCGAACTCGTCGAGGCCGTGGCTCAGAAGATGGGAAAGAAGGTCGAATGGACGTCCATCGACTTCAAGGGCCTGATCCCGGGCCTGCTCGCCAAGCGCTTCGACATGGCCGTCTCGGCGATCTACATCACCGACGAGCGCAAGAAGGTCGTCGACTTCACGGATTCCTACTATCCGGGCGGCCTCGTGATGCTCGTGAAGAAGGACAACACCGCGATCAACGGACCTGAGGATCTCGAGGGCAAGAAGGTGTCCGTACAGGTCGGCACCAAGTCGGTCGCCTATCTGCAGGAGAAGTTCCCGAAGGTGGAACGTGTCGAGGTCGAGAAGAACCAGGAGATGTTCAGCCTGGTCGAGATCGGTCGCGTCGATGCCGCCGTGACGGGCAAGCCGGCCGCGAAGCTCTTCGCGCAGAGCCGCCCGGGCGTGAAGGTGATCGACAAGCAGCTCACGGTCGAGGAATACGGCATGGCCGTCCGCAAGGACCTGCCCGAACTCACGAAGGAGCTGAACGAGGCTCTCGCCAAGGTCAAGGCCGACGGCACCTACGACAAGCTCGTCCAGAAATGGTTCGAAGCCGGTCAATGATCCTCCAACCCTAAACGAGCGTGTCCCGGATGACCTTAGATTTCACCCCCGTTTGGCAGGGCTGGCCTCAGCTGGCTCATGGCGCTGTCGTCACGATCGAGATTACGGCCGCCTCGCTCCTGCTCGGCTGCGTGCTCGGCCTTCTCGTCGGCATCGCCCGGCTCGATCCGAGCAAGAAGCTGATCTATGGCGTTGCGACGGGTTACGTCACCTTCATCCGGGGCACACCTCTTCTGGTGCAGCTGTTCCTGCTGTTCTTCGGACTGCCCCAGTTCAACATCCTGCTGCCCGCCTTCGTCTGCGGCGTGCTGGGCCTCGGCATCTACTCGGGCGCCTATGTGTCCGAGATCGTCCGCGGCGCCATTCAGTCGATCGACCGTGGGCAGATGGAGGCGGCACGCTCGCTCGGCATGTCCTACCGCCAAGCGATGCGCATCATTATTCTGCCGCAGGCGGTGGTTCGCATGATCCCGCCGCTTGGCAACGAGTTCATCGCGCTCATCAAGAACTCGGCCCTCGTCTCTCTCCTGACGATCGCGGACCTCATGCATGAGGGACAGAAAATCATTTCGGTCTCGTACCGTTCCCTCGAGGTCTATCTGGCCATCGCTTTCGTCTACCTGATCCTCACCAGCCTGACCGGCCTTCTGCTGCGCCACATGGAAACGCGCCTTCGCGCTGGAGGAGTCGTGCAATGACCCCTATCGCCAATCCTATCGTCGAGGTGCGCGGCATCGGAAAGAGCTTCGGCGCCCACCGTGTCCTGAACGAGGTCTCCCTGTCGGTGCAGCCGTCCCAGGTCGTGGTCATCATCGGCCCGTCCGGTTCGGGCAAGAGCACGCTCCTGCGCTGCTGCAACGCGCTGGAAGTGCCCCAGGAAGGATCGATCACGATCTGCGGAACGGATCTGGTCAAGAACGGCCAGCTCATTCCCGATCGCGAGCTGAACGCCCTGCGCATGCAGGTCGGAATGGTGTTCCAGTCCTTCAATCTGTTCCCGCACCTGACGGTCCTCGAGAATGTCACGGTCGGGCCGCGCAAGCTGCGCAAGGTGTCGAAGGCCCAGGCCGATGCGCAGGCGCATGAACTGCTCGCCAAGGTCGGTCTCGCCCAAAAGGCGTCGGCCTATCCGGCGACGCTCTCGGGCGGGCAGAAGCAGCGCGTGGCGATCGCCCGCGCCCTCGCGATGCAGCCGCGCGTCATGCTGTTCGACGAGCCGACCTCCGCGCTCGATCCGGAGCTCGTCGGCGAGGTCCTGCAGGTGATGAAGGCGCTCGCGCGTGAGGGCATGACCATGATCGTGGTGACACACGAGATGGGCTTTGCCCGCGAAGTCGCCGACGTGGTCATGGTCATGGATGGCGGGCAGCTCATCGAGGCCGGACCACCCGAGCAGGTGTTCAGCACACCGCAAAACCCGCGCACGCGCTCGTTCCTGCAGGCCGTCATCTCGCGGAACTAAGATCTCATGACATTCGAAGACCCTGAGGTGGCCCCGGCGGGGCTGCCGAGTGATCGCGGCGAGACGGGCCCCGTCTTCCGCGTCAAGGACGTGATCCGCCCGATTGCACCCGAAACGCGGGGTGGAGCGGCGCTCATCGGCTTTGCCAGCGACGAAGGCGTGCGCCGCAATTTCGGCCGCGTCGGCGCGGCCCAGGGGCCCTCCGCCATCCGTCGCGTGCTCGAACGGCTGCCGGTGCATCGCCCTGTCGCGATCTTCGACGCGGGGGATGTCGCCTGCACGGATCAGGACCTTTCAGGCGCGCAGGAACGTCTCGCCGATGCCCTGGCGGCCCTGCTCGATCGCAATATACGCCCCGTCGTTCTCGGCGGAGGGCACGAGGTCGCCTATGGCAGCTTCCTGGGCCTGGCCAAGCATCTGAGCGGCCGCCTCGCCACGACGAAGATTCTCGTAATCAATCTCGATGCGCATTTCGACCTGCGCCTCGCGCCGGTTCCGAACTCGGGCACGCCGTTCCGCCAGATTGCCGAATTCTGCGCGGCACATGGAGCCGCGTTCAACTATCTGTGCCTCGGCATCAGCGAGCTTTCGAACACTGCGGCGCTGTTCGAGCGAGCCGACCAGCTTGGCGTCGAGTACCATCTCGACGAAGAGATGCGGCAGGACGACAGCCCGAAGCTGCGCGCGAGACTGGCGCAGAAACTGACGGAGGCGGATGCCGTCTATCTGTCGATTGATCTCGACGTGCTGCCAGGCTCCGTTGCCCCTGGGGTTTCGGCACCGGCCGCAGGCGGCGTGGCGCTCGAGATCATCGAGGACCTGATCGGCGACGTCATATCCTCCGGCAAACTCGCGCTCGCCGACATTGCCGAACTGAACCCGGCCCTGGACCGGGACGACCAGACAGCGCGCGTCGCAGCCCGCCTCGCCTACGGCCTTCTTCTCGGCCGCGGACGCCGCGGCACCGCTCGCGTGGTCGCAAGGACACACTCTGATCAGTGATGGCGCGGGAGACCGTAGACGAAGCAGAGGCGACCCTGTCGCAGATGCCACGCTCCCAACGCGATGTTGGATTTGCCGGGACCAAGCGAATGCCCGCCGCAGCAAGGTGGTCCATTTTACGCTCGTCACGATTGAACCGGCGGAGCACGTATAGGGCGGCCCGAGCTGCGGCCGAACGGGTGGCTCGCCTAGGCGACACGAACCAGACGGACCACCTGTTCATCAGCCTCTGTCGACCGAGATCAAGGCTGACACGAAGGAATTGGCGCAGCATTTTCAATGCTATGCGCCGGAGATGCGACGGCCAAGCTGCCCCAGGTTAATCGAATTATACTGCTTGATTTAGATTAGCAGCCGCCGGCGCAGCCGGGTTCGGCGTCGTCAATATTGCAACGGATCGTTCGGGCGTGCCGCGCCATGTCCCGCTGCTGCTGCGTTCGGGGGATCAGCTCGTGCCGTCCTTTCCCCTGCGCGTGGCATCGGTTGCAGCAGGTCGCGATCCTGTCCAGCGCCAAGACATGATCAGGAACGGCGATGTTTTTCCCACGCCATTCGACCCGGTTCTGCCTGGTGCGGCCAGCAGCCTTCAAGGCATCGCGCGTAAGTTGGGCTTCAGGATCGTTGCCAGCAAAGCCTTCATGGAAAGGGCGCACGGGACGGTAGGTGACTTGTCCGCCATCGAAATCTGGCGCGGGTAGCGGGGCAGGTCAGCGGATCACGGGCTCACGAACTCTTGTTGGCCGCGATGATCATGGTCCGCATCGCGCGTCCTAATTCGATCCCATCGCTGTGAAATGGTGCTCCCAATCCGGCGCATGATTTCCGGCAGATCAGGAGGATCCCGTCATGTTATCGGCTTGCCGCGGCATCTTCGCTCTTTTCGCCTTCCTGGCGTTCGCCAGTTCAGGCTATGCCCAGCAATCGCAGCAGATCTTTCAGCTGCCCGAAGGCGCCTACCCGCACGACCTGGCGCCCGCACCGGACGGCAAGGTCTGGTACTCCGCCCAGCGCAACGGCGCGCTCGGCATTCTTGATCCGAGCACGGGCCAAAGCCGAGAGATCAAGCTCGGGCCGAGATCAGCGCCGCACGGCGTGATCCAAGGCCCCGATGGCGCGGCCTGGCTCACCGATGGTGGACAGAACGCGATCGTCCGCGTCGATCCCCGGACCGAAAAGGTGACGGTTTGGAAGCTTCCCGAGAACACTGGCCATGCCAACCTGAACACCGGCGTATTCGACAGCGACGGCATGCATTGGTTCACGGGACAGAACGGGTTCTTCGGTCGGCTCGATCCGAAGTCCGGAGAGATGAAGGTCTGGAAGGCACAGCGGGGCCGTGGCCCCTATGGCATCACCGCCACGCCGGAAGGAGACGTCTACTACGCCTCGCTCGCCGGCAACCACATCGCCCGCATCGACAAGGCAACCGGCGAGGCAACGGTGATCGAACCGCCGACCAAGGGCCAGGGCGCCCGTCGCGTCTGGTCGGACTCGACGGGGCGGATCTGGGTGTCCGAGTGGCATGCCGGTCAGCTCGGGCAGTATGACCCGAAGACGAACGCTTGGCGGGAATGGAAGCTGCCGGGTGACAAGCCACAGGCCTATGCGGTCTATGTCGACGAGAATGACATCGTCTGGGTGTCCGATTGGGGTGCCGATGTCATCCTGTCCTTCGATCCCACCACGGAGCAATTCACGAGCTATCCGATGTCGGAGGCCGATGCCAACGTGCGCCAGACCCTCGGGCGGCCGGGCGAGGTCTGGCTGCCGGAATCGGGCACCGACCGGCTGATGGTGATCCGCATGGCCCGGCAATCGCAGTGATCCGGCATCTCGTCGCCACGGTTGCCCTCCTGCCGGGCATCACCGTCATGGATGCCCGGGCAGAGGGCGACCCGGCGCGAGGCGAGAAGGTGTTCCAGTACTGCTATTCATGCCATTCCGTGCAGCCCGGCGAAACGGATCTGCAAGGGCCGAACCTGTACGGAATCGTCGACCGCAGAATCGCGTCTCGGGAAGGATTTGCCTATTCCCCTGCCCTGCGTGCCTTCGCCCAGCGGGAGGAGCGTTGGACCGAGGATCTCCTGAATCGATATTTGGCCGCTCCTTACAAGCTCGTGCCGAAAACCAGCATGACTTTCCCAGGGGTTGAGCCGTCGGACGAGCGTGCCGACCTGATCGCATACCTGCGGACGAAGGGCGATCCTCCTTGAGATCTCGCCCGAGGAGGTCCGGATTACACGAATGTGGAGCACCTACCGTGACCGCCTGCGCCGAACAAAACCACGCCTGCTCGAAACCGCCTTCGGTAGGGGCGACTTCCTTCTCGAGAACGACAGGCAAGCACCCTGACTGGAACGCTTGACCTTCCCATCATTGAAAGCCGCAGGCTTCACGTTCCTGATCGAGGTGCACGCGGAGAGTCGCCATGAACGACAACCAGGCCACCAAGGGACTTGCGGGCCACGCCCACAACAATCTCCACGGCACTCCCACCGAACACCACCATCACGATCATGATCACCACCATGATCCCGCGGCGGATGCCGGGACGGTGAAGGATCCGGTCTGCGGCATGACGGTCGACCCGCACACCACCCCGCGCCGGGCGCTGTACAAGGGAAAGCCGTACTACTTCTGCTCGTCCGGCTGCCAAGCGAAGTTCATGGCCGAACCCGCGAAATACGTCGAGTCGGCAGCGACCCCGGAGGCCGAGCCCGTCCCGGAAGGCACGATCTACACCTGCCCGATGCATCCCGAGATCCGGCAGGTGGGGCCCGGCTCCTGCCCGATCTGCGGCATGGCGCTCGAGCCCGTCCTGGCAACGACGGAGACCGGCCCGAGCCACGAGCTTGTCGACATGACGCGAAGGTTCTGGATCGGCCTCGCCCTGGCCGTGCCGGTCTTCATCCTGGAAATGGGTGGCCACCTGACCGGTCTGAGCCACGCCATCGGCCAGCAGACCTCGAACTGGATCCAGATGCTCTTCGCGACTCCGGTCGTGCTTTGGGCCGGCTGGCCGTTCCTCCTGCGCGGCTGGCAGTCGCTCAGAAACCGCAGTCTCAACATGTTCACGCTGATCGCCATGGGCACCGGCGTGGCCTGGGCCTACAGCATGGTCGCAGCCTTGGTGCCCGATATCTTCCCTGCCGCCTTTCGTGGGCATGACGGATCGGTCGCAGTCTATTTCGAGGCTGCGGCCGTGATCACGGTATTGGTGCTTCTTGGCCAGGTCCTGGAGCTACGCGCCCGCGAGACGACGAGCGGCGCCATCCGAGCACTGCTCGACCTCGCCCCGAAGACGGCCCGCAGGCTCCTGCCCGATGGTTCGGAGCAGGAGGTCCCACTCGACACCGTGCGGGCGGGCGATCGCCTCCGCGTGCGCCCCGGCGAGAAGGTTCCGGTCGACGGGGCCGTGCTCGAGGGACGCAGCGCGGTCGACGAGTCCATGGTGACGGGCGAGTCGATGCCCGTGACCAAGGAGATAGGCGCCGCGGTGATCGGCGGCACCATGAACCAGTCCGGTGGCCTCGTCATCGAGGCGCAGAAGGTCGGCCGCGACACCATGCTGTCGCAGATCGTTCAGCTCGTGGCGCAGGCCCAGCGCAGCCGCGCCCCGATCCAGCGTTTGGCCGACCAGGTCTCCGGCTACTTCGTCCCTGCGGTCATCGGTGTCGCGGTGCTCGCCTTCATTGCCTGGGCGATCTGGGGACCCGAGCCGCAACTCTCGTACGGCTTCGTGGCCGCCGTTGCGGTCCTGATCATCGCCTGCCCCTGCGCGCTGGGCCTTGCAACCCCGATGTCCATCATGGTCGGCGTTGGCCGCGGTGCCGGCGCCGGCGTTCTGATCAAGAATGCAGAGGCGCTGGAGCGAATGGAGAAGGTCGACACGCTGGTGGTCGACAAAACCGGCACGCTCACGGAGGGCAAGCCCGCCGTGACCACCATTGTTCCTGCGCAGGGCTTCAGCGAGGCCGAGGTGCTGCGCCTGTCGGCCAGCGCGGAGCGCCCGAGCGAGCATCCGCTCGCCATCGCCATCGTTGAGGCAGCGGAAAGGCAAGGCATCGCGACCGCCCCGGTTTCCGACTTCGACTCGCCCACCGGCAAGGGTGCACTCGGTACGGTCGAGGGCCGCCGCGTCGTGCTCGGCAGCGCCAAATTCCTGGCTGAGCACGGCATCGATGTCAGCCCCCTCGCCGAGCAGGCCGACAGGCTGCGGGAAGATGGCGCCACCGCGATTTTCGCCGGGATCGATGGAAGGGTGGCAGGCGCTATCGCCATCGCCGACCCGGTGAAGGCCACGACGCCAGAGGCGCTGGCCGGGCTGAAGGAGGAAGATATCCATGTCGTGATGCTGACCGGCGACAATTGGACCACGGCACGGGCTGTCGCCAAGCGGCTCGGGATCGACGCGGTCGAGGCGGAGGTGTTGCCGGAGCAGAAGAGCGCCGTGGTCGAGAAGCTCAAGCGCGAGGGCCGCGTGGTCGCGATGGCGGGAGACGGCGTGAACGACGCGCCGGCGCTCGCCGCGGCGGATGTGGGCATCGCGATGGGCACTGGCACCGATGTGGCCATGGAGAGCGCGGGCGTGACCCTGCTCAAGGGCGATCTGACCGGGATCGTGCGGGCACGTCGGCTGTCGCATGCCACGATGCGCAACATCCGCCAGAACCTGTTCTTCGCCTTCATCTACAACGCGCTCGGCGTGCCGGTCGCGGCGGGCGTGCTATACCCGTTCTTCGGCATCCTGCTGTCGCCGATCATTGCGGCCGCGGCCATGGCGCTGTCATCGGTCAGCGTGATCGGCAACGCGATCCGCCTGCGGACCATGCGGCTCTGAAGAGCAGGCCGGGCAAGTCCGACGACGGGCTGCCCGCTTGCCTTTGAGCCGGATCAAGGCAAGTTCTCCGCAGGGGTTTCACGTTTGGAGCATGCTTGACCAGAGCCGTCCCGAGCGCCGGCTTGGCGTTCCGGATGCCTGGTGGGAGCCTCGTTGACCGGACCTGCGGGCTCCTGATCGACTGTTCGGTGGGCGTGATCTGATCAGCCCCACACCCAGGGAGCGGAAAGCGGATCTGCTCATTCCTCAATTCAACGGCGCCGCACCGCACACCGTAAACATGGGTCCAGCGGATTCCGGCGATGGCGCAGCATTATTCGGAACGGCTAGAAGCACTCGGCGGTTCGAAGGGCTGTGGAGCATAACGCCACGTCGGCACGCGGCGTGCCCAATTCGGGTGATGAGCCCCGTTGTTGCCGTTACAACGACTGAATTATTTCGGGAAAAGTGGTGCCCAGGGGCGGAATCGAACCACCGACACTGCGATTTTCAGTCAAGTTCCCATCAGCCAATATCAATGACTTAGGGGCAAAAATCTTGTCTAACCTGTCACTGAGACTCAAAGGGAATTCGGGAAAGTGTCAAACCCTTCCCGCCCCTCTCGCTATCGGGAGGATGTGAGATGAGGGACAAGCTTTTCACCCCTTACATGTGGCCTTTCTCACTGATCTGCCTTCACTCGCTCGGCTGCTTCGTCTTGACGGGGAACCTCATTTTTGCCCTTTACGCCGTCCTCGCGTCTGCCTGCATCAAAAGGGCCTCCCTTCCCGCCCCTCTTACGGCTTGGAGGGCGGGCGATGAGTGAGAAACCCGAAGTCGAAGCCTTGGCCGAGGTGTGGGCATCCATTGACGGCCGTCTGGAGAGCTTCCAGCGGGAGCGGGAGTTGAAGGAGCCCTTGGGCAATCTGCTGGATGATCCAACATTCATGGGCCATTACGTCGGCTACATTGCTGAAGCTGAAGAGATGATCCGCCGCCTCAATGACAGAGGGTTCACTATCACCCCTCTGTCCTGCCTTGCTCTGGGAGGGGATGGGAAATGAGCACCCTTGAACGAGCTATCGCGATTGCTGCCGAGGCGCATTCCGGTCAGGTGGATAAGGCCGGCGCTCCCTACATCCTGCACCCGCTCCGAGTGATGCAAAAGGCTTTCCGGGTTGACGAGCCCGATGTCGGGGTTGTCGCCGTCCTTCATGATGTCGTGGAAGATTGCCCGAGGTGGCCCATCGAGAGGCTGTCCTGTGCGGGCTTCAGCCCTGCGGTCATCGAAGCCCTAGACGCCCTCACTCGGCGTAAGGGGGAAGCCTATCAGGACTTCGTGGCCCGCTGCGGCAAGAACCGGATCGCCACCATCGTGAAGCTGGCAGACCTAGAGGACAACATGGACCTTGGGCGGCTCACCATCATCACGCCGCGGGACGAGGCCCGGCAGGAACGCTATCGAAAGGCTCGCGCCGCCCTCACCTCTCCCCTTGCTCTGGATGGGAGGGCGGAAGCCCCGCCAGCCTGAGCCAGCGGGGCATGAGGTCCAAGTGATGTGCCGCATCTCCTGGGAAGGGACGACATAGAGTCCGGCAGCTTGGCGGCAAGCCGTGATGGACGCTCAGAGGCAGTTGACGGGGGGCCCAGAATGCTGATCTACCGCCCCCGCATCTGATCCAGCATCCGGCCGAGCAGGCTCTCGATCCTTTGATGGCTCTCCTTGATGGCCTTCAACTCGTAGAGGATTTCCGTGTCATGCTCCCGGTGATCCCGGGCAACGCGGTTTGCCTCCCGCAGCGTATCGGCCATGTGAGTGATCGCCGCATTGTCAGCGATGGCGAGGGATGGAACCACGACATCCTTAGAGGGTGCCGGGGCGCTCTCCTTCCGCCTCCCGAACCATTGCCCGAAGGCTGCCACCACGCCGAGGAAGCCAAGCCCGAGGAATTGCAGGAAGGCAATCGTGTTCGGGGAGGTGAAGTCGATCATGTGCCACGAGCCGCCTTGATGGCCCCAACATCGACCCACGCCCGGAGCAGGTTCCACGTCTCGAGCAGCATGAACCCGCTATACGCCCAGAACCCGGTCATGACGCCGCCGTTGTTGGCGACAGAGACCAGAATGCCGAGGGTGATCTGACCCCAGAAGATGCAGATCACGAGCGAGGCCAGCCCCCGGAAGTGCGGCGAGTAGGGGAAGCGGGCCTTGAAGGTGCCGTTCACGGCAAGGGCCACCAGACGCAGGAAGGCGGCGCCGTAGCAGATCCACGACCATGTGGTTTCGTCCGCCCACCGGGCCATTTCAGCGAAGGAGGACGACTTGTCGAAGGTCAGGGGGTCCAGGGCCAAGGTCGACGCCCATCCCAGGAGCGGAACGAGCATGATCCATTCCGAGACCCGGACAGGGAAGTGCTCGGCAATCCCCTGCCCGACGCGAAGGACGATCCGGTGCGGCAAGATCAAGCCCCCTTTCCAGCAACCTTCGGCAGGAGCGTCTCGGCAATCGCCCGCACGGAGTCGCCGCTGCGCTTCATGTGCGGCCATGTCGCCCCACGGCGGAGCGAGTACATTGCCCGCTTGGTGGTGCCGTATTCTTTAGCGAGCGCAATGGGGCTCTCTCCTGCCTCCATTCTTGTCAAGGCAGTGATTGCGTCCTGTTCCGTCATCGGATTTCTGCGCGGCTCTTGGATGGCATCGAACCCTTCTGGGCGTTTGACATGTTCCCAGGTAGTCCCTAGCCGAATGCGGGTGACTGTTGTCCTCCCCACCCCATAGACGGCCGCAATTGACGCTTCGTCCTCGCCGGCCATTAGCCTTGAGATGATGGCAATCACGTCCGTTTCAGTTATCCTAGACATTCCATGACGGCTGCCCTTGTTGTGGGTGCCGTGCTCGGTGCGATCTGCTTGGTTTTCTTCTGGAGATGCCCAGCGAAGGTTCCCGGCGCGATTGTCGAATGAGTACCCATTGTTATGGGCTGCCTGATGTCGCTCGGTTGGCGCTGGCCCATGGAATGCTTCGCAAACGATACGATTGACAAGGACGTTCTTCTTGATCCGCTTCTCTGCGTCATAGAGCGAAACGGCCTTATACTGCTTTATGAGCTTAGACCCGTCGCGCCTCTTGAATGGAGTTCGGAGAACCCATTGCGGCACGATATGCCCAGCAGGTAACGAGTTCTTCAAACGAGAATGCGGGACGCGGCGCCTGATAACGCCTTGGTCCGAAACTTCGTAATCAGGGAATGATTGAATCACGCGCCATTCTGCGCTTCTATTCTGCGTAGCCATGGGGCCTCCGACACAGGCTCTTTCGGTTAGGAGGGGGCGGCGTTCGCAGCGCCTCCCCTCTCCGTTTAATATAGCGTCGCTTGCAGCGTCCCCAAATACAGATTGGGCTATCTTCCTGTGCAGCATGGTCATTTTGCCCCCATGATGCTCTTGATCGTGTGCCCGCCGCCATAGATCGCGAGCCAGAGGCCGGAGAACGCTAGCAAGTGCTCCCAAGGGATGATGGGGACCGGGATCCGAGATAGGATTTGGATCGTCCAGCCAATGCAGACATTCCAGAGCCACATGAAAATGAGGAGCCAGGAGAGTGCCGGCCGCCAGCCGGAGTGCCAGAAGCTCTTCTCGACTTCAGCCATCGCGAGCGCGGCTTGCGCCTGGTTCGCCTGAGTCATGTAGGCAATCTCTGCCCTCGCCTTTTCCACAAAGGCCTTGGCGAGTTCCGGATTTGCCTCGATCTGCTGCTGAGCCAGCTTTGGATCATCCGTCCCGAAGACGACCTTGGCGGCATCGGCCACCTTCCCGGCCGCCGTGCCAGCCTTCGCGCCGGCGAAGACGCCGATCAACTCGGGAGCATATTGGAGAAGCAGTCCAATGATGGGAGGCATCATGCTTTCCTTCCGAACAGGGCCTCAAGGAGGTTCTTGAGAGCGGCATAGAAAAACCCGCCTGAAGCGGCGGGCTGGGAAACGGGAACCGGAGGAGGTTCGATCTCAGGTGGTGGCGGGATCGGAACATCGGCAACAGGGGCTTGGGTTTGAGCCGCAGTGAGTGCCGCCAGGAACTTGCGGTAGTAGTCCGCTATCTCGCTCGCCCTGTCCGTGCCGTTGATGATCCGACGGGCGTTGTAGGGATCTTCGAGACCGGGGCGGAAGTAGTCAGAGAGTTTCTTGCCGGTGAACCAGCCCGCCGTCATGCCGGAATACATGATGACTGCCGCGATCCCTGGCTGCATGGCGAGGTCGGGGCTCGCGACCAGATCGAACCCGATCTCCTTTGACGCGCGGGCATAGTTCGCCTTGCCCGTTAGCTGGACATATCCCCTGCCCGCGAACCTGACGCCATCGCCAGGGGTCAGGTTGCCAAGCTCCCGCGCCTTCGCCGGCCGGCTCCCCTCGATGTCGTACATGCGCTTGTAGTAAGCCGCGCCGCCGAACTCCTTGATCGGCTGCATCGTCCGGGCTGTCTCATGGTAAGCGGTCGCGAGGCAGTAGGCCAGATGCTCCAACGGCATGTCGGCCGGCGCTGCATCGAGCAGGGCGTCGAGGCCCTCCACCTGGCTCTGGTTCAGGCGCCCGCCGAACAGGCTCGCCCGCACAGCCGCGAAGAAGGCGGCGCGATCAAGCGCCCGCCCGAAGGTGTCGGTGGTCATGGTGTCCTCGTGATTAGATAAAAAGTCCTTGTCGCCCCAAGCAACTTAGGGAACGATGCGCACCGCGAAAAAATGGAGGGGCAAGCGTGCCGACCAGCAGCCTAAGAACGATGATACTGAAGCACGGGTATCCTGATTTGGATCCCGATGGGCCGCTCCCGGACTACGTCGCCAGAGACGTTGAGCACCATTTGACCGGCCGTTTTGAGGATTTCGCCGCCAGGTACATCCCCTGGATGGAAAGCTTCCGACCCATTAAGGGGCTCCGCATCCTAGAGATTGGCGCTGGCACAGGCTCCTCAACGCTTGCAATGGCGCAACGCGGGGCGCATGTCGATGGCATCGACGTTGACCAGCAGGCCCTTGAGATTGCGCGGGAAAGGTTGGCGCGCCACCCTGATACGTCAACAGACCTGTTCTACATGAACGGCACAGACATCGACACGCTCAGCGCCGAATATGACATGATCCTGTTCTTCGCGACCTTGGAACACATGACGCACAGCGAGCGCAAAACCTCTCTCGCCAAGGCATGGGCCAAGCTGCGTAAGGGCGGCATATTGGGCGTCTTCGAGTGCCCTAACCGGCTCTGGTTCTTTGATCAGCATACAGCCCTAGCAAACTTCTTCCACTGGCTGCCTGACGAAGTTGCGAAAGACTACAGCCGCTTTACGGAGCGCCCCGTGTATAAGGATGCCTTCCTTGAAAGGCAGGACGACGACGAGGTGAGACTTGCTCGCTGGGGGCGCGGGGCAAGCTATCACGACATCGAAATCGCGCTGGGATGCAGAATTGGTGACCTTAAAGTCCTGCCATCCCTAGAAGACTTCACCTCCGCTCGCGACCAGGGGCGAGCTGATTGGTGGCGCCTGTCGCGGGATGGCAGATTTCGTCAGCTCCTCCTTGAGATCGAGCCCACGCTCCCACTGGCATTTACCTATCCGTGGCTGGATCTGCTCATCGTGAAGGATAGCTAGTCTCGGCAAGACCGGCTTATTGGATCTGGTAGCCCTCAAAGCGGCTTTGATCGGCAGACACATCCGCAGCCGACTCCGCATAGGCATAGACCGCGTAAACATCGGTCCCCGATGCCATGTCCATCACGGAAACTGAGCGGTCCCCCCCTCCTGTGCCGGCATTCGATTGGAGCGCGATTTTGAGGGCTGTCCCGTTCTTATAGATCGCGATGCCGTAAGTGCCGTAGTTGCTCACAGGGGTAAACCGCAGCTGCGCCTCTATCCTGACCAACCCGCGCGGAGGGGTCCACTGATTGCCTGAGAAGCGCGAGCTGCCGTCCGTGAAGAAGCCGCCCCGGTCAAAACGTTTCGTCTCCCAAGTGACTAGCGTATATGCGGCCGCTGGGAGAGTCTGCGCTGCGCTTTTGACCGCTGCAAAGGCCGCGGGGCCGTTCTGGTCGTCAGGCGTGTTGCCCCGGATCAAGAGGTTTTCGTACTTGGTACCATCGGAACGCATATAGATTTTTGCTTGGCCGTGGAAGGTGTTGCCCTCAATCACACCCGAGAAGATCCCTGCACCGCCCGCAACCCCAAGATAGACGCCGCCCGGGCCACTGCTGCCCTGATCGTAAATCGAGTTCCCGCAGATCGTCAGGCCTTTGAAGTTCGATGTGGTGTTGTCAAGCGTGATTGAGTTAGCAACAGCCCCTTCGATCCAGTTGTTCTCGATGTGGAGGTTGTTGCAATCCATGACGCCAGTGCTGAAGGCGTTGATCTGATAGCGGCTATATTCAAAGTCGTTCTTGGTGATCCAGACGCCCGAGCAATCCTTGACGGTGATCGCCCGGCCGTCGGTCGGGGTGTCGTCGTAGCCCGCAAAACGGTTGCCCTCGATCAGAAAGGCGTTGGAGTTGTTCTGGATGATCAGCGCCGTCGCAGGCCCGCCAGAGAACCAACAACTTTTGACCCAAGCATTGGACCAGGCACTGTCGATCAAAAGGCTGCACGATGTCCCATAGTTGAACGCGCACTCCTCAAACCGCACCGTGCGAAGGCCGACAGACCGAACGCACATCTCATGACCGGTGAACTTGAAAGTGATGCGCCGAACGATGACCCGGTAATAACCCTGGCTTGTCTCGGTCAGGTAGGTATTGCTGCCGATGAACAGGCCGTGCCGAACGCCGACCGCCAACCCGGACAGGTTGCCGGTAAACACCGTGTTCCCGTCGCCTTCGATCGTCAGGTTCTTGTTGATGGTGAGTCGCTGCGTAATCCGGTACGTGCCTGTCGGCACGGCCAGAACCCCGCCCCATTCCAGATCCACCGTGGAGTTCGGCATGTAGTCGATCGCCGCCTGGAGCGCCGCGTAATCGTCAGCCACTCCGTCGCCCTTGGCGCCGAACATTTTGACGTTCGGGCGGCTCTCGGCCAGTTCCCACCAAGCACCATCCGCTGACTGAAAGTGCCAAGCCTTCGGGACTGAAGGCGCGGCAATCTTTTTATAAAGCGCACCGCCGCCGTCACCTATGGCCGCATATCCTGCTGTGCGAATATACAAGGCCTCAGGTGGGATGATGGCCGCTGCCGCAGCCGTCTTCGTGTCGCGCAACGCCGTAGCAGCGCCTACCACGCCGTTAATCTGAGCCAGCGCACTTGCAAGGGCATCCTCGATTTCCCCCGGGATGCTCTTGAGCCGCGTCAGATATTCCGACACCCTGATCGCATAGACCTTCGGGTCCGTGTGCTTGACCCATCGCAGCATGAAGTAAGGAACATCCGTCAGGGTCGGGCCTGTCCAGGGTTTGGCCAGCCGGATCTGATTGACCGACAGCACTTCCTTGATGACGGTCATGCCGTCCGTGCCGTTATTGGGGAACACAAAGTCGAACGGCAGCACGGCCGGATCCCAGACGACCATGTCGCCAGTGGCGATGTCCGACCCGTGGGTCAGAGTGATCGTGCCGTCCGAATAGAAGAAGTATGAAGGATCGAGGGCCATAGAAAAGCTCCCGGCCAAGCAGTGCTTGGTCGATGGTGGCGGGCGTGGATTGTGAGAGGGCTTAGCGAGCGTTCGGGAGGCTGATGCCGCGCTCGGTCAGGATGAGCAACACGTCGGCATGGTTCTTCGCAGCTCGGATGGCGGTCTTTACCTGGATGCGTTCGAGCTCAAGATCGACGGTTGCAGCGGCAGCGGCAATCACTGTATCGGCCTGCGCCTCGGGCGTGATGCCATGGATGCGGGCTTCCTCTTCGATCAGGCGGGACGGCTCACCGGCAAGAACCTTCTGGGCCTCGGCCCGCTTGAAGGCGTCCATGGAGGCCTGAGACGCAGGTCGCGCACGGAGGGCACCTGCCCAACCATCAACCGCAGAAAGAGCGGCTTCCTTATAGGCGTCGAGGTCGGGAGCGACGAATATTTTCATGCGGAGACACTCACTCGGAAAAGCGCGTCGAGATATGGGAAGACGTCAATCTGGATTTCATAGTCGCCGGGCAGCGCGAACGTCAGTATGATGTCACGGCCAGTCGCCTCTGCCGTATGGCGTGTCGATGGCCCGGTGATCGTCACCCGCGCCCCCTTCTTGACGCCCGACAGGGTTGCCGACTCCTCAATGGTAATCGCCGCCTTGTCCAGCACGATGTCGGCATCGGGCCGCGGTACGATCACGCCGTCCTTGACATAGTATCGCTGCCCGTCGATCCCGAGACGAACGCCGCCCTGCCCGTGCTGTTTGAGCAACTCGATATAGGCGTTCTCATCGCCAGCATGTTCATGAGCGCCGGTGATGCGCCCGGTTGAAAGGTCGTAGGATACAATCATGCGTTAACCCATTGCCCAGAGTCGGATCGTGGTAGTGGCGGTGCTGTTCAGGCGCTTGATGCGGTAGAAGACGCGGCTGATGGTGGCCGAGATCACGAAATATTCGCTGCTATTCACCCAGGACGTATTGGAATTGACGTCACTTAGGGTCGAGAGCGAATAGCCGTAAGGATAGAGAATGGTGCCGTTTGCTACGGCAACGCCAAAGCAGGCCGGCGCGACCGCATAATTGTGCCCGAGCCAAAAATCGCCTGCAACCTCGGTCGTCCCGACCGTGATCGTGGTCACGAAACTTTCGATCAGGCTTGACCGGTATTTCGAAGAAAACAGCACGCGCGGATCGAGATCGGCCGCCACATAGGCGTCGCCGCTCATCAGGCGCATCGCATCCCCGTTCTGGGCGAATTGCAGCAGCATGGATCAGCTCGTCAGCGGCTTACGATAGATCACATAGACGAGCCAGGCCGGGTACCATTCCGGCCCGTCGCCAAAGTAATTCAGTTCTGGCGCGGCGACCATGACGCACTGGCTGCTGGTCATCGTGCAGGATTGGACCTTGCACATATTATAGAAGGTCGTCTGGTTGGTGCTGGGCGTCGTGCGGGTAAAGCCGGCATGGGCATAGGACATACCGTTACCCATGACAGGGTAGAGAAACAGGTCGGGCGTGCGGTCGAACGGGCCGTAATTGATCACGGCCTGAAACGGTCCTGGGAAGTTCGGGTTCGTGCCGATATTGGTAAAACCCACCTGTCCCGAGCCCAGGATCTGCCCGACGCGCTGCTCGGCACTCAGCACGAGGTCGCGGAGGATGGCCGAGCTCACATCAATGCCCGGTTTCGACACGCGGATCGTGTTGTCTGTGATCAGGACGCGGTTCGTCATCCAAGCACGCTCATGTTGAAAAGCACATAGCGGAACACGGCATCAGCTGCGCCGCTATCGGTGTAGCCTCCAGGGGAACGCACGATCGTGAAGCCGCTGGATCCTTGGCTGCACAGCCAACGTGAGCGGTGTTCCTCCTGAACGGTGAACGGGCCGCCGCGGTAGATCTGCGTCAGAAACACGGCGGTCTCGTGCGTGTCGTAGCCCGTCGACAGAAGGCGGTTGAACTGCACATACGGCAGGAACCCCGACACCACGCTCGGGTAGGGCACAAAAGCGCCGAGGGCGCACAGCCCCGATCCAACCACGCAGGCGACCTGCGGCCAATCGCTCGACAGTGACAGCCCGTCGCGAGCGGTAGGGTTGTACGCTGCCACGTCCTGCCCGGGCAGCGCGATATAAATGCCGGTCCCGGCTGCCACTGGATGGCGCCCGATCACAACGCGAGGCATCAGTCAGACACCGTAATCCGGTTGTTGTCGAGGTCGATCAGCATCTTGCCGTTGGCGCTTGCGATCTTGCCCGCCGACAGCGTGCCCGTCACTTTTGCGGTCAGGGCCGTGAGATTAAGCGCATTGAGCTGGTTGGTGTTGATCGATCCGTCCGCGATGAAGTCGCCGCGCATGGTCACGCGAGCGACACCGTTGCGGGTGGAGACGGCGAAGACCGCCTCCTCCCCGAACCCGGACCCCGGTGCCCCGATCAGGAAATCATCGACTGCGATCTTCAACTCGGACTGGAAGCCGCCCGGTCCATTCTGCCCGATCAGCTGGAGCCCCGCGAAGTAGCCTGCGGAGTCCACTGTCACCTTCCAGGCCCCAACGAGTTGCCCGGTGACATCCGCCACGGCCGTGAAGCGCTCGCCCACCGTGACGCCGCTCTCATCGAATTCTGCCGTGACATCAGTGCCGAAGATCGCCAGCGCCTTGTCGGCCGTGACCTGCACCTCGGCCACCTGAGTAATCGCCGCCCGTGCCCGCTCATCGGCCTCTTCGGCCACGACCCGTCCCTCCCCGGCAAGATCGGCCACCTGGTCGAGAAGCCCGAGCCCATCGAGATCCCGCGCCAGTTCCGGCACGAGGTCATCCGGCCGGATCTCCATCATGAAGAAGTCGTTCTTCATGACGAGGGGCGGCGGGTTAACAACCACGATGCTGAACGCGCCGATTACGTTTGCGGGCGTGATGCCCGCCACGCGCAACCGAATGGTCTGAGCACTCGCGACGATGGCCTCGAATGTGGTCTTGTCGCCCTCGTAGGCACGAACCCATGTCTCTCCGTTATCATAGGATACGTCCGCGATGTAACTGATGGCACCCCGCGCCGGCTGCCAGCCCGCCTGAAGGATGAGATTGAGCCCGCGCTGATAGACATTTGCCCCGAGCGTGGTGATGATCGGCATCGCACGCGAGAAGACATCGGGCACGCTCGGGAGAGGCGCAACGCCGTCCTCCGTGATGTCATAGACGCCAGGGTCGTCCACCACGCCCGAGAGGGTGATGTGCTCCCCGTCCGTGTCGGGCGTGCCTTCGGTGATGAGCACGCGGAAGGTGCGGGGTTGCCCTGGCGAGAATGCGGCGGTCGGGCGGTCGGCCAGATCCGAGCGGGCGACTGCATCAGCAAGGCTCATGCCCTGACGCGTGGCCTCGGCCGCCATGTCGGAGGCGTTGACGACGGCAAGGCGGTCGGACGCGCCCCGAGTAACACGGACTGGCCCCCAGGGCTGACCGTCCCGGCGCCGGATCTCGATATAGTGATTTCCGCTCTCGTTCCAGTCGAGATCATGGTCGAAGGTGAGCGTGCGTGAGCTGTCGTTGTAGCCGACGATCTCGGCCGACTGCCCCCAGGTCTCGGGCTCCTCGCACGACAAGAGCACGAGGTCGCCACGCTTCAGCAGACGGCCTTCTGCCCGCGCCGTCCATGTCACGGTGACACGCCTCAGCAGGTTCTCCGCCGCCATGAAGCGCACAAGACCAGTCGCCTGTGAGCGCTTCTGGACGCCCTGGAGCTGCACGCGGGCAGGCTTCGCCAGCGTCACCCCACTCGGGGCGCTGGACACTTCCGCCAGCCGGAACGTGGTCTCATCGATGTATTCGCCCACGATGCCGTCCGCGATGTCGTCGTCGGCCAGCGTGTAATCGATGGTGAGCGAGTCCTTCACGATGTCATAGTCGGTGAACATCATGCGCGGGATGCCCCGCGGCTCGTCACGGACGATGGTCAGCCGGTCGCCCACGGGAGCCGGGACCGCCCTGCCCGCCTTGAGGATCGTCTCGAGCGCGTCATCGAGCGTCTGCGGTTCCTTGAAGACGTGATCGAAGGTATGACCCAGCGACGACCAAAGCTGATCGTAGGCATAGAATGACTGGAAGTCGATCTGATCGAGCGGGAGGCCCGCGCCATAATCGGCATTGCGCCACATATCAAGCGCGGCCCAGGCGATGGATCGAGACGGCTGCTCGACAAAGCCGCTGCCGTTCCAGACCGGAACCATGCGGGTCGCGATCACGCCGAGTTGCCCGTTGGTGATACCCTGTAGGGCCTCGCTCGCCTTGGCGCGCACGGCAATGGTCGTCACACGCGGGAAGGCGTTCGGGCCATCGATATGCGCCCGCAGCGCCGACCAAATCAGATCATCCATGCCCGAAAGGCGCGGGTCGGGCGGCATGTCCTTGATCGGGATGCTCGTGCGCCGTGCCCTAACTTCGTAGCGCCCTGCGGGGACGGAGATGCGCTCGGTCATACGGATCTGTGACTGCTTGGAAAAGGTGTAGGTTTTGCCCCAGATCCCAAACCATTCGCTGGTCGGAGCTCCGGCTTCGTTGATGGTTCGGGCCTGGACTTCGACACCGACCGAGTGCGCCCGCAGTTCGCCCTTCCACATCCAAAAGCAGCCGGAGGGGAAGATGAGATCGAGCAAAAGCGTGGTAGCCTGCGTCCCGGCAGCATTGGCGCTGAAGCCGGCCGTAAAGGTCGTACTGAGTTCCAGCCCCGAGACTTCGGTCGCCGTGACCACATTCACGGGGAAGAGCGTCACCTTTTGACCAGGCGGAACAATCTGGATGTCAACGCCGGGGAACGACGGGTTATAGCCGCCGGTCTTGGTCCAGATCGTTGTATCGGAGATGCGCAGTTCCTCAACGTCGTAACGGCCGCAGCCGAGCGCGAGCAGTGCATATTCCGTCATATTGTCGCCGTCGAACTCGGAATATTTCGGTGCGGCGAAATCGGGGAATGACAGGGTTCGGCCATAGCCGACCGGGATCGGCTGAAGCGGGCGGGCTTGGTTGCCGCCAAAGCCGAAAGAATAAAGGTTGTCCTTCGCGTCAGTCTGCCCGCCAGCCTTGGGCTTGAGGAAATGGCTGATCGCCATCGCCCCGCCTGCGATGAGCAGGGAGGCGCCAATGCTTGCCGCCGTGCCCGTCAGGCCAATTGCGCCCATGGCCCAAGGAGCGAGCGCGGTGAGTGCCACCAAGGCGATAATCGCGCCGATGCTCTTGCCGGTCGCGCCGCTGTTGCCGCCACCGAGCGGACGGCTGATGAACTCGACATTGTCATTGGCCGCGAGGTGATAGGCCGACCACTCTGCACGGCTATAATAAAGACCGTTGACGCGGCAGACCGTGAGCAGGCCGTCGAAGCGCCAGCCAGTGCGGGAGAGGAACCCTTCGATGGTTTCACCCATCGCGGCTTCCGTCTCCCTAACCGGCAGAAGCAGTTCTTCATCGGCTTGGAGTTGATGCTTAATCGCGAGTTTCATTTGCGCCTGAAGAAACGGCAGTAGTTGAAGCCAGAGGCCCGTAGGGCCGGCAGATCGTCCACGACCACGCCGGCGGCCTTGTCGATGTGGATCACGGCTGGAGCCGTGACCGGGACAATGTAGGTGCCGAGGTGGAAGTCGCGCTTGGCGACATTGCCCATCAGCACGAGATCGAGCTCCCGCGCCTCGCCTTCGGGCACTTCCTCCCAAGCCTGACGCTCTGGGTGCGAGAGCATGGCCTCGGCTTGCGCCCGGGTCGTCGGCTCGGCAAAGGCGACATCCGGCATGTCGATGCCGGCCAACTCCAACTGGATATGGCGGGCGAGCCCGTAGCAATCGAAGGCTTCCGGCCCCCGTGCACCGATCTGGTACGGCATGCCGATAAGGCTCTCAAAGAAGGCGAGACGATCAGTCATCTAGTGCCCTGTAAAAAAGGGCAGGCCACCGAAGCGGCCTGCCCACCATGCCGAACCACGCCGCACCAGACCAGACCCAGCCGGGCCAAGCCCGACCAACGTCATGGCTCGCCTAGCCACGCCTCGCCTTGGCGTGTTCGCAATCACAGCCTTTCGACTGTGAACCTTCCGAACTTCGGTCGCCAATCGCCTATCCCAACGATAGCGCCCGCCGTTCTAAACATCTCCTCGACTTCGCCCGGGTTCAGTTGATCCGGCAGGAAGTCCACGGAAACCTCACACGACCAATCCCGAAAGATGGGCCTCGTCCGCATTATCCGGTTGCGCTGGACTTTCACGCCCGCAACCAATCGAAACTTCTGATCAGCCCAAAGCTCGTCGGGGTTCCTCGGCCCCTCATATTGCAGAGGGAACATCCCGTCAGAAAGAAGGCCTGCCTTTGCCTGTTGTCCTCGCCGGTTTTTCTTGGCCGCTTCCGTCAGCGTTGCTTCAATTAGCGTCCCAGGGATGCAAGGCTCTCCGTCATGAAGGTAGAGCCCGCCGAGAAATTCAAGCCGCGCCAGTTCCTCAAAATCCGCTTCCGTCTTCGCCCGCTTCTGAGACACCTTCCGCATTGCTTTGGCTATCGGGTTCAGAGGGTCGGCCAATTGCCCATTGTGCACGACCAGGGGTGATACGCTGGAAAGACGAAACCTCAACGTTTGGTAGTTCACTGCTGATCTCCGTCCGACCCGGCGTGACGCGCTTTGCATCGCCAATCTGGACGGAACTCAGTTTGTAGCGCCGCCGCCGGATCAAGGTTGTGATGGCCTCATGGCACTCGCGGCAGAGCGTGGTCAGATCGTCCACAGTCTCTGTCCCGAGCGTTGCGGGGTAGCGGCGATGGTGGACCTCAAGATCCTCGGCCCTATCGCATGCCCTGCATCGGAACCCGTCACGGGCCAAAGCCTCCTGTCGAAGCTCTGACCACCTCAGCGACCGAATGTACTCCTCGTATGTCAATTGCGGTCCACCTTGCCGTGTTCTCGATTTTATGGTTGCATATAAGGATGATTTCTGCAACCAAAAAATCAAGAGGCAGACCATCAACAGGGGTTGGCACCCCGGTTCAGGTTCGTCTCAACAGTGCCGATCTCGCCAGCCTCGACCGGTGGATCAGTCAGCAACCCGACCCCAAGCCTTCGCGGCCTGAGAGTATTCGCCACATCCTCCGAGAGTGGCTAGCTAATCGCAAGTAGTGCCGGGAACCTCTGCATGTCATAAACCTCGCGCATGACCCGCATATTCTGCGGCCGGGCGATGGCGAGCTGTCCCTCAAGCTGCCGCGCCGTGCGCTTCACGTTGCGCAGGATCAGCTTGTAGGGCCCCTGCCCGACCGTGTTGGGGTCGGAGGCCAGATAGCCGCGGAAGATCGCCTGAATGGGCGTGTTCAGCTTCACGGCTTCCTCGAGATAGCGAGAGGCCTCGCGGTTGATGTTGTCGAGCCGGATCGTGGCCTCGGCGCCGAGATTGCCGATGCGGGGATAGTCGATTTCGAACGGGATGGCCTTGAAGAGCACCGTCTGCCCGCCGCCGACAGGGGCGCTGTCTTCCAGTCGGAGGTTCATGTCCTCGGTATTCCTCACGGCCCGGATCGGGGCCGGCTGGCCACCCTCGACAAAAACCGGGTGGATCAACTCGATCGTGATGAGCATGACCTCATCCTTGGGCGCGGAGGCGGCGGCCTCGGCCCAGGCTTGGGTAGCGGAAATCGGCACTTAGAGATCCCAAACGTCGAGGGAGAAGGAAACGTTAATGCGAGAACCGGCGCGGCTCGCCGTGTACTTGCCCCCGTTGCGGAGGCGAACGCGCCTGTCAGTGCAGCCGGTCAGATCGAAAACCGGCATGGTGAAGTCAGCAGCCCCGTGCGAGAGCGTGTCCCGCACGAAGGCCTTGAAGGTCTCGAATTGCGCCGTGGTCATGCGGAGGCTCATCTCGACTACGCCGATCACGGCCGTGAACTGGCGGCGCGAGCGGGTGTTACCCGCCGTCATCTCGCTTTCGAGAACAGATCGGTGGGGCTCCGCAATACCGGAAGGAGCCAAGGGCGCATGGGGAAGCGCGGAGGGCCAGACAGGAAGGGCCATCAGCGCCCCCTCATCGGAGAGACGCCAAAGCGGCCCTTGAGAGGCTTGTCGAGTTTCCCGCCTGCGATCATGCCGCTGAGCATCTGCTCGATCTGCACCTCAAGCCGTGGCCCCTGCGGGCCCTGCGTCTGCCGCGTGGACACCTGCGCCCCTGCGTTGTTGTTGATGACGACCTGCATGCCGCCGCCGCCGAATTTGCCATTGGGCACGATCCGCCCGGGCGTCGTTGGTACGAACAACTCCCGCCCGCTCTCGCCCACGGTATATGGCATGCCTGCCTTAACCATGCCGCCCGCCGCCTTGCCCGGCATGAAGGCCTTGAACAAGTTGCCGATGAGCCCGCCCACGCTGCCATTGGTTCCGGCGTTGCCAAGCAATCCGGCCAGCGGCCCCTGACCCAGCAATGCCGCCTGCAACGCCATGTCGGCGAGGCGCTTGGTCAGGTTCATGAGAGCTTCTTCGGCATTCTCGCCGCCAGAGATGATGTCGGAGAAGAAGCCGCTAATCGATTGGCCGATGAATTGCTGCAACTCGACAAAACTTTCCTGGGTCTGCCGCGCTTCTTCCAGCTTTTGGGTCGCCTCGCCGTAGGCTGTCGCGAGCTTCTTGATGTCGGCCTCAAGGGCCGGGGTGAGTTTGACGTTCGCCTCTTTAGCCGCGGCGAGTAACTCAAACTCAGCCTTCGCTGCGGCAACCTGTGCCGCCGACTGCCCGACCGTCGTAGCTTCTTGCTGGAGCGCCGCCGTGCGCTCCTTAATAGCCTTGATCTCCTGCTGGAGGTCGTTCAGTTTCTCTTTTCGTGATTTCCCATCATCGGTAACGGCGTAGTCATCCAGCGAAATCGGCTTGATGGGTGGAAGATCCATGCCCGCCATCGAGGGCAGCGAAGACTTTGAAGGCGCTGGCGCGGGCTGCCCTGAACGAGCATTCGCACGCTGTTGCTCTAGCAAGCCTTGGAGTTCACTCTCCCAATCTGCGGTAAGGCTATTACGGCGCCCATTCTGACGGGACAGGAGCCCTTGAAGCTGTTGGATGCGCTGCGACCGCTGGAATTCCTGGGGATCAATTACAGGGGCGTTCGCGCCTCCAGGCAGACTGTCGCGGTAAGCCTTGTTCGCTCTAGCGGCATTCAAAACAGCAGCGGAAATTCCATCAATGGCTTCAGCGATTTTCCCAAGTGCAGTCGCCGTGCTGCCTGAGTAGTTAACGACCTTATCGAGCTCCCCGACGAGGTTCGTCATGGATGTCTTGACATTCTCCCACGCCTGCCCCGTTGTCGACGCAGCGCTCGCGGCCTGACGCTCAAGCACAGGCAGTCCGGCTAGAAAGGCACGGAAAAAGGCTTGGGAGGAAACCTTCCCGTCCTTCACCAGTTGGGTCAGCTTTGAGACAGAGCCGCCCGCCTCAACGAGACCCGCCGCGACCGCCTGCAGGACAGGACGTGCCCCGTCAAGAAGGCTGTTATACTCCTCTGCCTGGATCTTGCCCCCGCTGAGGGCCTGCCCAAGCTGGAGAAGAGCACCGGAGGCTTCAGAGGCTGATGTCCCCTGTACCTTCAGGGCCATAGCAACCCCTTCTGTGACCCTGAGCATCTCCGGCCCGGTAGCGCGTAGATCGCTCTGCGCCTGACTCAAGCGCCCGTAGAGTTGCGCCATTGCCTCCAGCGGAGCGCCCTGGCGCTGAGCGATCGCGAATATTGCCTGATAGGTTGACCGCAGGCGCTCCCCTTCTAGCCCCGCAACCTTCAAAGCGTTCTGGACCCGAATGAAGCTATCAGCGAACTGTGTCACTTGCTGGACAGAGAGCCCGGCAAGTACCCCAGCGAAGGCCCCTTTGATGCTGTTGCCGATCCCGCCCATGATCGCATCGAGCCGCCGCATGGAATTCTGCGTGCGCCGCTCGACATCACGCATGGCCCGGTCCGTCACTTGACGGGTGCGGGCCATTTCGCGCTCATACTTCTTGATGTTCGCCTCAAGGACAACCGTAAGGCGTTCGATGTCTGTTGCCATCAGGGGCTCACAAAGTAAGATGCCGCCCCAACGTGAGGGGAGGCTTCATGGCAAAGGGCTTGTTGCGGTTTTTCGGCTTTATCAGCGTTCTGGCTGGGTTCTGCGCGCTAGCCTTCAGCATTCTGGCAGGACCTCTAGTTTTCACGGTCGCTGCATGGGGCATCGGAATGCTCCTGGCGGGGGCGCCAATTCTCGGATTTGCTTACGCCCTGGACCTGCTGGAGCAAATCGCCCGGAACACATCCCCACCCCAGCCCGACAGCCATGAACCGCCACCGACCGAAGCCCCCGCTGTAACGCCGGCAGAACTTTTCCGCCCAACAGGCACCTATCGGGGCATCCCATATGCCCAGTACGCAGGGAGTGGCGTCATAGCTATCGTTGAGGGCCAGCGCAGAAGTTGGAGAAGCCTTGCTGAGTTCAAGGCCGAAATTGACCAGCAACCGGATCAGGTGGTCTGATCCGGGAAGGCATCGTAAGTGCGGCTCGCGACCTCGAATTCCGCGTCGGTCATTTCCTTGCTCTGCTCACCGCCGTTGGCTGCGTTCCAGCCATCCAGGCAGGCGAAGAACTGCCACAGGCTCATTGCGTCCACCTCTCGGGGCGGGAAGCCCATTACGGCTCCTGTTCCGTAGAGGGCGGCGAACTCGATGAAGGTGCGCTCGTCGCCGCTTCGGGCGCTTCCTCTTTTCCCGGCTGGCCCTCCTGATCGGTGCCATGGAGAGCAGCGCCGAGCACCAGCATGGCCGGGGCCTGGGCTTCGACCAGCGGGCGGGCGTCCACGTAGCGCTGGACCAAGCGCAGGGCCTGGGCTGGCTCCATGCCGCCGCCGATCAGGCCGAGGCGCATGACCTCGCGGGCGTCATCGACCATCCACGATCCGTCCATGAGCCGGTGCAGGAGACGCAGAGGGCCGACGCCCGTCTTCTCCTGCAACTCCCGCAATTGGCCGATCGGCAGGCGGAAGGTGTGGTGACCATCCGCCCAATCGAAATCAATCGAAGCGTCCCGAGACATTAGGCAGCCGCCACGTCGGAGCGGAGGAGCTCGCCGTCGCCCGTCACGGTAACACTGACCTGCCACTTCTCGCCGCGGGTGCCTGTGATCGAGTGATTGATGTGGGCACGGCCGGCATATCGCTTGTTCGGTGTACCAGCGGCAGCACCAGCCCCGGCCAAGTCAAGACGGACATTGGACGCGGCCGAGGAGAACGTCGCGTCCTCAAGAAGCGGAAGAGCTTCCTTGGCGAGCACGCCCGAGAAGGTCATTGACCACGCCAATGCAACAACATCCCTCTCTGTCCAAGAGGCATTGTCCGGCGAGTCGCAGTCTGGAACCGTCGTATCGTTCGTTTCCTTGTCGATGGTGAGCTCCATCTCCGTGAAGCCGCAGATCTTCGAGAAGACCTCGGTCTCCGCGCCATCGCCAATGTAGAATGCGCCCGCGCCAAAGCGGAGCGTCTGGGGAGCAGCCATAGTATCGCCCTCAGTTGAATTGCTTCCGACCGGGAAGCGCGGGTTAAAGCGGGTCGATCAACGCCCGGAAGGTAAGGACAGCGTGTGAGGTGATCCCGTCCGGATCATCCATCGTGCGGGTGTCCTGATGTTCATGCTCCACGACATGGAAACCGGCGAGTTCAGGAAGCCATCCGTGCAGAGCCGTGCGGGCTGATGCCGCAAGCCTGCGGGCCTCCACTTGCCCGACAGCCCGCGACCAGATGTGCAAGGTCACATAGACCTCGGTCGCGTCTAGGCAGTCGGCGCCGTCCGAGATCGTCTGAATGTCCCCAACGTTGAAATATGGGAAAGTCGCCGCTGCCGGGATGCTGTCATAGACGCGCCCCCCGACTTCAGAGATCTCCGACTTGAGCCGCGCCACATAGGCCCCCTGCATCGGCAAGGAAGGATCGCTCATTGACCGGCTGCCTTCTTGATTGACTTCGTGGTTGCTCGGCTGATGCGGGACTTCACGCGCTTGCGGGTCGCTCGCCAGCCGGGAAAGAAGAAGGGTTGCGGCGTGGCGCCGGGATGGTTCACGCTGGTGAGCAAGCGCCCGTAGACGTTCAGGAGCCCACCGGGACGCTTCGGGCGGATCTCGTGGGCGGAAGTGCCGAACTCCACAAAGGCCGCATAGAACGCCTTGGCATCGCCTGCGTGGATGGTGACGGTCAGATCATTGTCCCCGCCGCCGCTGCTTGCCGTCATGCCGCGGACGTTGGAATTTTCCGGCCGGTAGGTGCCGAAGGTGTAGCCGATGCTATCCCGCAGATCGCCGCTCTTTCGTGGCGCGAGGCGCTTTTGCATCGCCGTGACTTCCTCGGCTCCTTGCCTGAGAGCGTCGTGGATTGCTTCCCGAGGCGCTCCCTGGATTTTCGCTAGCCGCTTCACGAGCCTGTCGCGGTTCTGAACCTTCGTCATAGGTCGCAGCTCCTGCCTCTACAGCCGCCTTGGCGTGCGCTGTGGTGATGAGAATGCCAGCCTGCCCTTTCTTGTTGGCGAGGATCACGCCAGGGGCGGCCCTGAAATCGAAGTCGCGCTTGAACGTGACGCGGGGCATCAGCTTGCTCCTCCAAGGGTGCAGGACAGGAGGCGGAACTGCCTCCGATACTCTTCCGGGTCTGTGACGGAGAGGATGGCGAAGACGCGGGACGGGTCTCTTGCGTCAATGGCTCGCCACTCGGTCTGAATTTGTGCCGTCTGCTCAGACCACCTCACCCACACATCGACAGGGTTGATGCCTTGCAGGCGTTGAGCGGTGACGGTCTCTCGGCCAGGGGATGCGGTCACACGAGCGGAGACGGTGAACTTGTCCTCCCAAGGGCCGGAGACCTCGTTCCCATAGCCGTCGTCAATTTTGCTGCGTGCCTGAAACGTCACGCGGTCGCGGAGTTGGCCAGTAGAGGGCATCAGATCCTCCGCACGCGATAAGGCGCTAGAAGAGCATCAATAGCGGGCTCAGCCACGCTATCCCCGCGGATTTTCTCGCCCCGATTGGCGTAGAGATCCCCAATCATGAGCAGCATGGCATGTTTGATGGGAGCCGGAACGGCAGCTGCATCCCCATAGCCTGCAACGAAGGTCACGCGCACGGCGTCAGCGCGGTTATAGAGCCCAGGCCAAAGGGCACCGCCGCTGAACAAGATGACCGGGCCGAAGCTATTGATGTGCAGGCTGTAGGCGCTCGTGGCGAGTGTCTGATCGGCGTTAAGGGCATCCCAGTAATTGATGGCTGAGATCGCTTGGACCGGAAGCAGAGGTAAGCGGAGTTCCCTATCACCCGGGAAGCGCCTCAGATCCATGCGCCAAGTCTGAGTGACGAGCGCCCGCCCAAGAATGCCGCTATAGCCGTCCAGATGGTCAGTCACGACTTGGATAAGCGCCCTCAGATAGGTGTCATCATCGGTATGCTCTACCTTCAGATGAGCCTTCACCTCGTCCAGAGAGACAGGCGTTTCAGCAGGCGGCATGACACGGACAGGTGCGAGCATTGATCAAGCCTTGCACGAGGGAGAACCGGGGCAGTCGCCCGCCCCGGTCTGATTACTTCTGCCTTTTGAGATTACGTTCGACGGCCTCCTGGCCGCTGAGGTTCGGGTCGTTGAAGTCGATCCGGTTCTGCTCCTCGGTTGTGTTCTCACGAGGATTGTCGTCCACGGCCGGATGCGCCGGGTCGACATCAGGAACAGTCTGGATCGCGGCGCCCGAAGGGGCGAACTCGGTTGCAGGAGCGACGTTCGCCTTATTCTCTTCGGTCGAGGTCGCGGTCTTTTTCTTCTGAGCCATATCTTTCATCTCCTATGGAGCGTGCGAATGATCTTCCCCTACAAAAAGGGCCGCACGCGGCGGCCCTTCTCGCAGTCACTCAGGATGCGGCTTAAGCGCCGGTGCCGATCCGCATCAGCTTCATGGAAGCCGGGTTCTTCACGCCGCCGCCGACACGCTTCGTCGTATAGAAGTGGACAAAGGGCTTGTTGGTGAAGGGGTCGCGAAGGACACGAATGCCCATGCGGTCGATGACGAGATAGGTCTCGGCCATGTCACCGTAGGCCAGCGCCAGGTTGCCGGCAGCTGCAGCTGGCATATCCGGCACGTCAACCAGCGGTACGCCCGCCAGCGTGGACGGCTCGCCCGCCTGATAGGACGGCTGCCAGAGGTAGTTGCCCTGGCCGTCCTTCAGCTTGCGGATACCCCCGAAGGACAGGCGGTTAGCGAAGAACCGGGCGTTCCCAGCGTACTCGGACGGGAGCGCATAGATCATGTCGATCAGTGCATCGGAGGTGAAGGCTGCAGCCGCGCCGCTGTTGATGACCTCGATAGCGCCCCAAGGATGGCGGGCAGCAGCCGTGCCACCGGTGGCGTAGTTCAGGAAGCCGAAGGGCTTGTTGACGCCATCGCCAGATAGGAAAGCGATGCCCTCCTGACGAGCGAACTCAGTGTCGACCTCGTTGGCGAGCCACTGTTCAATGTTCACCTCAGAGTCATCGAGAAGCTGCTGAGAGGCGGCCGGATTGGCGTAGATCTCGCCTGGGGTGAAGTCGAGCTGGCCGAGCTGCGGCGTGGAGGTCTGCGGACGGGCAGCCGTTTCACCGACCCAGCCAGAGCCAACGGCGCGATCGTTGAAGAGCTTCTTGAAGCCCGCGCCGGAGATGGCCTGCACCGTCGCATAGCGGCGAATGGGTGAAACCAGCTTGAGCTTGTCGGTGATGGTGCGGTCCCACTCCATCGGAGCGAGATAGCCGCCATCAGCATCCGAGCCCTTGGTGAGAGCCGCCTGCACGTCACCCTTGCGGAAGTGAGCGTTGAAGGCTTTGGCATACTCGACCTGCTCGGGCGTCTGACCGGGCTTGCCGCCGGCACCGAGGCTGGCCGCTGCCAGCTTGGAGTTCATCTCATCGACCGCCGACTGGAGATCGGTGATCGCGGAGTTGATGCGCTCGACCTTCTCGTTGCGCACAACGTCTTCCTGCCCCTTCTTGAGAGCCTGGACCTGCTCGCTGTGCTCGTCCTTGAAGGCCTTGAAAGCCGTCTGGAGTTCGGCAATCAGCGCCTTGGGGTCGCCGCTGGTATCGGCGCGCACGGAAATGAGGCCCCGGCGACCGGGGATCAACTGCGTATTCATGGTATAGTGTTCCTTACGAACGGAGGGTGTTGATCAACTGACGGATGTCAGCACTCAGGTCGCCAGCTACGGCTTGGCGGTCACCACCAGCTACGGCTTGGTGGCCGTTTAGCGCCCCGATGAGGCTACGGCGTTCATTCCGGGGCAAACCTTGCCGCGCTAGGGCGGCTTCGACGCGCTGCACGGCGGCTCTGGCCTTCGTGCCCTTGTCGTCAATCTCTTTGACTTCGGAGGACGGCAGCAGGCTATCCGCAAGGCCGTTCTCGATGGCCTGGGAGCCGTTCATCCACGTTTCGGCGTCCATCCACTTGGCGGCCTGCTTCTTGTCCACACCCGCCCGGGCCGCATAGAGCGCAGCCATGGCGTCATCGAAGGGCTCAAGGGTGCTGGCCGCCTCGCGCATGTCATGGCGATTGCCGACCGCGACAGCCCAGGCATTATGCACCATCAGGAAGCCGATCTCGGAGATCTGGATTTCGTCGCCGGCCATGGCGATGATCGAAGCGGCCGAAGCAGCGAGCCCCATCACCTTCACGGTGACCTTGTGCGGGTGCTCGCGCAGGAGGTTGTAAATCGCGATGCCTTCGAAGAAGTCGCCGCCCGGGGAATTGACGTTCACGACGACATCCTGGCCGCCGATCTTGCGCAGCGCCGCGGCGACCCGCTTGGAGGTCACGCCCTCGCCGGTCCAGAAATCCTCCCCGATCACGTCGTAGACGGAGATAACATTGTCCTCGCTCTCGACGGCGGCATGAACGCCGGGTTTCCACCGGGCCAGGGCATGATCTGCCGGGACCGGCGAAAGATCGTCCGATAAACGGTCGAGAGCCTTGATCTCAGGCAGCTTGCGGAGGGTCATTCTCGCTTCCTTCCGTAGTCCGTGCGGCCATGGCGCTCTGTCCGAGCTTGTCGCCGTCCGGGTCTTCCTTGAGGTTCATGAGGCCGCGGACCTCGTTGACCTTCATCCATGGGGCATGTCCGCCGGCGCCGAGCGCCTTGGCAAAGAAGTCGGCCTGATCCTTCATGGATCCGCGCAGCAGGGCGCCCTCGTTGAACTTGGGCTTGTAGGTTTCTTTCTCTTCGCGCTTCAGAAGCGTGCGCCGGATGGCCTGCTCCCAGGCCACAAACCAAGGGCTGAGCGAATAGCGGACGAAGCCGATGCCGAGTTGTTCAATGCCAGAGCCCCAGCTCGTATCGTCTACGCCTAGGAGGGGGCGCGGAACGCCGAAGATGCGGCCGATTTCCTCAATCTGGTGCTTGCGGGTTTCCAGATGCTGCGAGTCCGAAGCGGTAGGGGCAAAAGGCTTCGGCTCCATACCTTCTTCGGTCACCATCCATCGATGTGCGTTCTCAGCACCCTCGTGGCGCTCCGCAAGGCTGGTCTTAATCCTCTCGTAAGCCTCTGGCGACAGCTTGTTCGGGTGGACCATCACGCCCCCGACCAGCATACCGTTCTTGAACAACCGCGCCGCGGCAACTTCCGTCTGAATGGCGAGCCCGATGGCCTCTGCCGCCTGCTTCACCAGAGACAGGCCGCGAATGCCGTCCATGGACAGCCCGCGAAGGTGGAAAACGTCTTCAGGAGCAAGTTCAACCCGGCTCCCGTCCGGCCGCTGGTAGCGATAGGACACCGACCAATCGGCATTCTGCACCGGCTCAGTCTTTGTCGGGTCCATCGGCACAAGCCGGATGACCTGACCACGCGACCGGATCACCCGAGCGTAAGCGTCCCCGTGCACAAGAGCATTGAGCTGCATGTGACTACGGAAGTCGAAAGCCGTCTGCCAGTTGTTCGGCTCCGCATAAAGGAGGTCATACAGCGGGTGATCACTCGCCTTATCGCTGTCGAAGTCGTCACCGCGCAGGAGATGCAGCGGCAGCATGCCGATGGAGTATGAAACCAAGCTCACGCAACGGAAAACCGTCGTGTTTCGCATAGCTTCAGAGACGCCAACGACGGCACCTGAATGCGTCGAACGCCCCGACCTCAAGAACTCGGCAAGCGCCGGGTCATCGAGGCTGTAGAACACCGCTCCTTCGGCTCGTGGGCGCATATCTGGCGCCGCCACTGCCTGCGGTTGGTCCTGGCGGCGCCAGAAGTCGAAAAGGCCCATGCCGTTACACCATCAGGATACCGCGCGCCTCATAGACGGACGGTGTGTTCACTGGTTTCGCGTTCGATGTCGCCGCGCCGACGGCCATTGCCAGAGCCACCGCGCAGTCGATGCGCTGGGTGGCCTTCGCCTTCACGAACCACCGGTTGTCGAGAGGATCCTTGTCGAACGCGACCGACATCAGGGCCGAGATCAGGACCGGGCTCTTCCGAAGACGGATGCGGCCCTCAAGGATCAGGGTTTCCAGTTCCAAGATCGATCCGGGCATCCAGAGGCCTTGCGGCGGCTCCTTGCCCTCTCTCTTGGCAGCCTCGATCACCTCTTCCGGTGGCCGCGCTCTGCGCTTGCCGCCTTGGGGGTGCTCGACAAAGTTCACTTCAAGGCCCAAGGCCTCGCATTCGTCCTCGAACTTGCGGAACGTGTGCCGGTCGTATGCCGCGGCCACCACGTCATACTCAGAAGCCACTTCGGCGAGCCGTGAGGCCACGAAGTCGAACCGGACCCGCTTGCCCTCCGTCGCCGTAAGCCAGCCCTGCTTCTCCCAGACATCGTAAGGGGCCTTGTCGCGTTTCGCCCGCTCCACAATGCCCTCCTTCGGCACCCATGCCTCTACCCAGGCGTCAAAAGTCGGCAGAGTCGCGACTGATCCATCTGGTCGCTCGCGTTCAACGGTGCCTGTCTGCACCATGAACGCCATCGCCGTCATGTCCTGCGTGGATCCAAGGTCGATACCTGCGCAGACCTCCTTGCCTACATGCTCAGCAGGATCGAAATCCGCGAGAACTGCCTCAAGAGTCGGGCGCGGCATCCAAGCCATTTCCGAATCCGTCCACTTGCAGAAGTGCAGCCGCAGGATGCCATTGAGCTTCCCCGGCATGGACTTCGCCTGAGCCACGACATCCGCGAGATATTGCGGCTGCAGGATCACGCCCAGAAGCGGGTTCGCCTTTACCCAGCAGGACGGATCCTCAAGCGGGTCGTCGTCCTTATCCAGCGAGCAAACGAACGAGAACGTCGTGTCGTCTATGACCTCGCCCACGAAGGTGAAGTCGTCGTCCGGTGTCTGAGTGCCTGCCGCGACCCGCACTGCGTGCTCGTGTTCCTCCCAACAGACCGAATTTCGATCCGAACCGGAGTTCGTGATCATCAGCAAGAGCGGCTGGCGCCTGAACTTGAAGCCGCGCTCGAGCATTTCCATCACTGTGCGGTCTGGGTGCTCGTGTACCTCGTCGCAAAGGGCGAAGTGCGGACGCGGGCCCGAACCTGAACGCCCTGCCTCTCGCGAGATGGGCTTGAAGAAGGAACCCGTTTTCAGGTCCGCCAGATTCCAGACCGGGTTCACGCCAGAGGTCGTGATCCTCTTCTTCAGTGGCGGCGACCGGTCGACCATGTTCACCGCGTCCTGAAACAGGACTTGCGCCTGCTCTTTGCGAGCTGCGGCGGCATAGATCTGCGCTCCCGGCTCGCTGTCAGCCATCATGCCGTAGATGCCGATCCCGGCCGCCAGCGGAGACTTACCGTTCCCCTTCCCTTCCTCGATGTAGGCGCGGCGAAAGCGCCTGGTCCCGTCTTTCCGCTTCCAGCCGAACAGCGACCCAATCTTGAAGGCCTGCGACGGATGCAGATGGAACGGCAGCCCGTCGAATTGCCCGTCCTTCAGCCGCAGGACATCCGGAAAGAACTTGATTGCCCGCTTGGCTGCATCCTGATCCCAGATCAGCCCACGCTTAGGCCCCTCGACCAGATCGAGGAGATGGCGCCGGCAGGCATTCCGAACGTGCGGGCCCGCGATCACCTTGCCTGAGACGACATCCTCGGCCCAAGCCGTCACCACATCATCCGAAGTAGGCTTCCGCGGGGTCCTCTTCCTGCTCGCCATCTGCCTTCACGCGCGACCTGGCGCTCGGTGTCATGCCGAACTCGGCAAGCCAGCCACGAATGCGCCGATCTGCGTCCTGTTTCTTTGCGAGCGCAGGGTGCGCCCGGTACATGGTCGAACCGGATTGGTTCGTCGTCTCGTAATAATCCGACCCGAGTTCCTTCAGGGTCGCAGAGGCCGCCAGGAAATCCGCGTAGGCCTCGCACAGCATCTCAAGGGCCAGCGCATCGACCTCAGTCAGGATGCCCATGCGATCGAGGAGACCGGTAACATAGCCCCAGGTCTCGCGGGCCTTGTCGCTCATGTGGCTCGGAGCCGAAGGCCTCGACCTCTTGGCCTTGGGCTCAGCCGGATTGATGGCCCGTTTGCCGGGATTACCGGTCACCAGCTTGAGGTGCGTCGGCTTGGGCTTCCTGCCCTTCATGACTGAAACCAGTTTTTCTTTTCAATTTCGCGGTTGCGCGAGTTTTGGGTGGGGCGCCGGTCCATGGCGGAAAGGCGCTAGAGTTTCAGATACCCCCCTGGGGTCACTCAGGCCGGGCGATCTCGAACTCTTGGATGTCTCGATAGTCCTTGTTCACCTCGAACCGGACTGCCTGTGTCTGGTCATCGACACATGCAGCAAGTGCCGCTTCCTTGGTGTCATAGACGCCATCGAGTTCCCATGCATCGGGGCTCTGGTGAGGAAGGAGACGGGCAACGACCCAGACTTCCTTCATATCGTGCAGCCCTCGTGATAGGCGCGCTTGGCCGTCAGGTATGCGATCTGTGCTCTCTCGACCGTATCGAACCGACCTAAGTGGACCTTCTGCCCACTCACTGTGATGTTGGCCTCGTACTTCTTGCGCGAGGGCACATAGGATACGCCAAGCACGCCCGTGCTGTGATTGTTCTTCCTTGCCCGATGTTCGTTCTGGGCGTTGATCTCGTGCGGCACATCCCGCAGGTTGGTGATGGCGTTGTTCAACCTATTGCCGTCGATATGGTCGATCTGACCCTTTGGCCACTCGCCATAATGGAGGAGCCATACGAGGCGGTGCAGATAGACCCGACAGCCCGCAAAGACGACGCGAGAGTAGCCATCACCATTGTCGTTGCTGACGGGGCCCGCTTCTCCACGTGTGCTCTTGACCCTGCGAGAGACGATGCCCGTCATAGGGTCATACGAAAAAACCGCCCGAGCTTGGGCGGCTGTGATGTCTCGATATCCCATGGGTTAGCTCTCTAGGGGCCAGCCATCCAGCCCTACAGCCTGGAAGCGCCCTCGCTCCTCTCGCTGCTTGTCCCTATCGTGATGGGGCTTGCACAAGGCCTGCCAGTTGTTCTCGGTATCCCAGAAGAGGGCAGTGTCGCCCTTATGCGGGATGATGTGGTCAACCACGGTAGCCGCAGTCACTCGCCCTTCCTTCTGGCACATCACGCACAGGGGATTGCGCATCAGGTAGGTCTTGCGGGCTTTCTCCCATCGGGAGTTGTAGCCTCTCTCTCGGGCTGAGCCTCTGCGCTCGTCGTATTCCCTGTTACGGGCTCTGCGTAGTTCAGGACGAACGGGCGAACTCACCATGCAACCTTTCGGCGGCTCTCTTGTAAGCCTCATGCGCCTCCTCGGCAGTGTCGAACATGCCTAGGTGGTGGTACTTACGGTTCACAGTGATCTGAGCTACCCAGCGCTTGTCGCGGTTATTGAACGACGCTCCCTTTAAAGGGGACGCGCTGTTAGTCCGGTGCCGTGAGTTGCGGGAATTCTCGGCTATTGAGGCCAGCCGCAAGTTCTCCCACCTGTTATCCTGCGGGTCACCGTTGATGTGATCTACAACCCCGACAGGCTCCTCACCTGTCATCATCAGCCAAATGATGCGGTGCGCCTTATAGAGGCGGCCTAGTATTCTGATTTGGCGATGGCCTCCAGCAATCGGAGTTCCCGCTTCATCGCCGGGGTTAATCGTGCCCTTGCGGCCAGGGCGTTCTTTCCAAGTCAACCGGCCTGTCTCTGGGTCGTAGGACAGGCACCTGTTAAGGAGAGCGAGATCCGGATATTCCATGGACCGATTCTCCCTTTCTGAAGCCGAATTGTCTAGGGGCTTGGGCATTCAGGCTGCGGCGCGGATGATATGAAGCACCTGCTTGGAACTCAACTTGCGGGCTTCGTTCGGCGCGATCCCAAGACAGGACATTGCCTGATAAACCTCTGGCCCGTGCTCCCCTACGAGGTAGGGTTTACCGTTCACATACCCACCGCAATGGCGGATAGGCTGCGGCCAAGGATAGACGGTTGTTGGCCTCGCCGAGGGCACAGCAGCCACAGCAGCTACACCCACAGGGGCGAGGCCAAGGAAGCGAAGGAAGACACGACGGTTCATGTTCGGTCTTTCAGGCCAGGTGAATGTCTCGGGCAATCATGAGGATCTGCCGCTTCAGCATCTCGGAACGGAGAAGCTCTTCCCTGTTCTGGGAGAGCGTTAGGGTGAGAAAGCGGAGCAGGATGTCCATGGCTAGCCCAAGTAGCGGTGGACGAGGAAGCCAGCCAAGAAGCAGACGATAAGGTAGAGAACTAATCCGAAGTCCATCACTCTACCTCAGCCAGCCGTTTCGCTCGGCAATGGCCATCTGCACATAGATGCCGGGAGAAACCTCGACCATCACAGTATCATCAAGGCTGCGGATGTACGTTTTGCGCTTGGACATGGTCTAAGCGGCGAAAGAAAATTCGCCATGGTAGCGGCGAGAAGCTTCGATATAGGCTTTCTCGGCATCTTCTAGGCGGCTGAACCGACCGAGATACTTGGGCCTGCCGTTAACGGTGATGTTGGCCTCATAGACGCCATCCTGTTTCCGCAGCTTCACGCCCTTGACGCCGGTCTTGGACGTAGATCGTACAGGGCGATTAGCCTTGTTCTGCGAGTCCGTGGCCTGCCGAAGGTTCTCCCATCGGTTGTCGTGCTTCACGCGGTTCTTGTGATCCACCTGAAGAGACGGCCATTCGCCGGTCATGTAGAGCCAAGCAAGCTGATGAGCACAGCACATGCGGCCATCAACCTTAATCATGATGTAGAAGTCGCCGTCTCGGTCGTAGCGGCGGCATCCAGCCACATCACCTGCCTTGACCTTCATATAGGAGACGCGCCAGCGGAACTCTCCGGTTGCAGGGTCATAAGACAGCAACTCGCGAACCCGCTCAGCAGTGGGGGCTGCTGGCATGAGGCACCTGATTTTTAGGGATTGCCGTGGCGTAGTAGGGAACGCCTAACGGACAGCGGGTGTCCGGGCGCTGCCTCAGTCATCCACTGTCCTTGTGTTGATATAACTACCGTGAAAGGCCTCTGGTTTCAAGAGTCTGGGAAGGTTATCCCCTACGGATGGAGGACGCCCATCCAATCCGGGGGTGGCTCCTTAACTGCTGATCGTTTTCTAGGCGAAACGCGTAGATAATCCGCCACGACCGACCACTTGAGATAGAGAGAGCCATTTGTTTCAAGCCACTTGTCTTTGCCCTCGTGGGTGTTGGCATAGAGGCGTAGGTTCTCAGGGTCGCGCAGCCGAAGGTTCTCCTCCAGCAGTTCGCAGATGCGTCCGTTCTCGCTCTCAATGGTGGCCGCGTGAGCCTCGGCGGTGATCTGCCAATCGGTTGCTCTGCTGGCGAACTCGTCGCGTTCTGCCCTCAGCGCATCGATCTCGCTCCAAGCTTGCTTGAGTTGCGCCTCTGCCTCGTCAAGCTGTCGCCGGAACAGGTCGCGCTCGGCTTTCAGATGCGCGATGTCTTGTTGCACCCGTTCAACGTAGTCCTCGAATTGCCGCTTGAGGCGCTCGATCTTACCGGCAAGCCGCCCATTCTCTGCCTCTGCGATGCTGTAGAAGCGGTTCGCTTCGGCCAGTTGTTCCTTCAGGGCCTCGATCTCGTCAGCAGCGCGGCTGGCCGTCTCCGCTCCCATCTCAACCGCCTTGATCATGTTCGGGAGGTTCGCCTTAGCGTGTTCCGCGTCAGCCCGAAGTCGTTCAACAATGTCGCTCATTCGGGCAACTCCCCAACGCCGACCATGACGGGCGGATGGGCCGTGCCGAGCACCGTGAGCATGATCGGCGCACCGGCAACAATAGCCGCAATCTCGTCGGGGGTCGGCTCCCAAACGGTTTGCATGGCAGGCGTGCCAGGACCATTCACCGTGTCGTGCAAGAGCACGTCTCGGAGGGGGAGGCCGAGATAGCCTTGGCTCTTGCCGAGCACACGGGTGCATCCCTCAATTCGTCCGATCTGCATCAGGCTCTCCCTGCCGTTTCGATGTCGCCGAGGCGCTTCTCGGCAAGGCGCTCCTTCACTCTCGCAACCACCGCGTCGAGCACGACTTCATCGCCTCCGATCCGGGCCGTTACGAGCATCACACCCATGATGACGCTTTCCAAGACGACCAGCACATCCTTGAAGTCGCCGCCCGCCTCAATAGGAGGCAGGACGATGGATGCCACGATCTCGCCTGCGATCTTGTTGTGTAGTTCTGCCTGATTGCTCATTCTGCTGTCCTCCTTAGATGGGGCCAATTCCTACCCGATTTGATCATGGCGACTGTCGAAGTAGAGACACCATATTGAGCTGCTATGACTTTCTGCGTTCTCGTATCTTGCAAGATCGCAACGGCGTCGCTCTCCGATAAACGAGCGCGAGGGTTCATTTCTCCGCTGGTCGGTGGCCTGCGTCCCTTTTGGATCGAGTCTCGCTGGTTATCAGTATTCGTCCCCAGGAACATATGATCCGGGTTCACACAGGTTCGCGTGTCGCACCGGTGGCAGATCATCAACCCACCGGTGCCCCTCCGTTTATGGATGAGCCATGAGGCACGGTGGGCGGTCATGAGTTTCCCGTCCAGGGAGAAGGAGCCGTAGCCCTTGCTATTGACTGCGCCTGTCCAAAGCCAGCAACCGCTGTTCGGCTCAGGCAGCACCTTGTCGAAGAAACGCTCTATGCTCGTCATTACTCAGCCGCCTCGAGTCGCTCCAACTCACTCGCCTTCACCTGGACCTTGGTCATTCGCCCCATGAACTCGACCAACACATCTACCCTGCCCTTTGACAGCATGGCCGCCACTTGCCCTTGGATGGCCGAGAGCGTTGCCGAGGCGATCCGCACGGCCTCTCCCGGCTGATACTGCGGCCCCAGGTCAGGCAGGCGGGTGAAGTCGAATTCGCCGGCCTGTTCCCTCTCTAGGATGCGTGCGAGAGGGTGCGGGCGATCTTCCGGCGCTGGGATGCGGGCAGGCACGCCATAGCCATCACGCACCACGCCCTCAACCCCATCCACCCCACGGAGCTTGTAGAAGTCCTGATCAGGGCGCAGACCAATGAACAAGTACCTCGGGAACAACGGGTTCTCCCGTTCCTCCTTCTTCCTGGCATGGACGACCCATCTCTTGGTCTGGGGCAGATAGGTCTGATACCCGGCACGACGGAGGCCGAGCTGCGCCCTCCTCTCGCACTTGGGATTGCAGACGACTACGAACCATTGCATCCCGTCGAAGGTCTCGGGCGGATCATGGTTCGGCAGCTCTGTGCCGGTGAAGTGATATTCCTTGCCGGGGCTGTCGCTCTTCCCCTCAAGGAAAGCCCGAGCCTCCGGCGAAAGCAACTCGAGCCAGTTGGGATCGGCAGAGAGGGCGAAGCGGGGGAGGTTCGTGCTCATGCCTTGGCCCATCCATTCAGGCGTTCAATCCGGTCGAGATACTCGCGGAGCTCAGCGATGGGCTCTGGCTTGTCCCGTTTGAACGCGTCTGCCGCGACAAGGTGAGCGAAGCCTGCCATCTCGGCCCATAGTTGCCTCCGCAGGTGCTCGGCAGCATTGCGCCGCTCTTGCTCTTCGGTCGGGACACTCATGCTGCTGCCTTCCATTCCATGCGGGCGGTCTCGGTTTGGCGGATTGAGCGAAGGGCTCGGCGGATGGAGTTCTCGTGGACGCCCATGCGCTCCGCGATCATGGGGGGCTTGAGCCCCGCGTCTCGCAGGCGGGCGGCCTCGGCATAATCGAACGCCCGACGCTTGCCCGGTCGCCGTCCGCTCGGAACGCCCTTTACGATCTTCTCGAGCGACGTCTGCCCGATGCCGAACTCAATCTGAATGTCGAGCGGGTTGGTGCCAGCCTGCCAAGCCTTGAGGATAGCGGCCTTCATCTCGTCGGTGATCCGGCGCCTCATGCTGCCATCCTCTTGATCGATTTCGTGACGGCCGAGCTGGTCACGCCGTAGTGACGAGCGATGTCCGCTTTCTTCAGCCCCTCTTCCAGCATGCGGAGAAGCTCCCGTTGGTCGATGATGACCTTGCCGGTGTTGGCATAGCGTTTCCTTTCGGGCTGGGCGCTCATGCGGCGGCCCTCATGCGCTCGGAACGGAGTTCACGCATCACCTTGTGAATGTGGCACCGGGTCACGCCGAACCGCTCTGCAAGTTCGACATCGCGGAAGCCCTGATCCTTCAACTGCGCGACCTTGGCGTAATCGATCGAGCGGCGGCGGCCTCGCGGCGGGGCGTTCTCCCGCTTCAGATCCTTGACGTGGTACCAGATGGCCTTGGGGCCGACACCGTGCTCGGCAGCCAGATCGTAGAGGCTGGCACCGGCGAGCCAATCGGCCTTGATCTTCGCCACTGCGCGGGCTTTCAGCTTGTTGCTCACGCGGCCGCTCCCTTCTTCATGCCTGCGAGGATCTTGGCGAGGCCGGGGCCGATCACGACGGGCTTGCCTGCTTCTGCCTTCAGACGCTCCAGCGCCTGCCAGGGTGTTTCTTTCGGCTTGGTTGCTTCGCGGGTGTTCATCTCGGGTCTCACAACTTCCTCCCAGAACCGGACGGCTCGCTCGCGCTCTTGGGGTGTCGCTTCATCGCTGGGCTGCATTTTCCGACTCCTGGAGTTCGCGCAGGCCCGCGAGGATCCCCTTGCCGGGGCTCTTGAGGATCTGCTCCTTGCGGGTTTGCTCTTCGGGCGTCTCCGGCCGGCGCTTGGGCTTGCCGGGGCCGCGATCCTCGGGGCTCGCCGTGGTGGCGATGTTGTGCACGAGTTCATCGAGACGGGCCCGGCGCTCGGCCATCTCTTCCTCGCTCAAGGGCTGGTAGCCCTCCGCGTCGAGGATCAATTGCAGCCCGACCTTCTGCCCGACCGCGGCGAGAGTGAGGTTCTTGGCGCATTCGTGCAGGACGCGCTCGGGCGGCGGGAAGGACGCGTCATGCTCGCGGCCGATCTCGCCCTTGAGCCAGCGGGCGTAGGCCTCACGGACGGCCCAGGCCGGGAAGTCCCGCAGGACGATCCGGTAGCCCTCCATGCGAGCCCGCATCATGTCGTCGTCCTGGCGGGCGGTGGCATAGCGGACGATGATCGCGCCGATGGTCGCGTCGATTTCCTTCGCCGGGCCCGGCTGCGTCATCAGGTCGAGTTCTGCGACCCTACGCTCGATAAACGCCCGCTGCGTCTGGCTCGGCATCGAGGAAGCCGGAAGCGTGACGACCTTTCGGCCATGCGTCCCGATCCGGTACGCGTCGTTCTTCCGAAGGTCCATGCACTTCTGGTTCATCGTCATAGCCCATGAGGGCAGCGACTCGAGCCGCGGTGCCTTCAGGTCGAGCGGCGGAATGGGTTCGACCGTTGCGAGCTGATTGCTGGCCATTGGTGTTTTCCTCTTCGTTGCGCTTCTTCCAGCGCAGGACCCACGTTCTCCAGGCGCCGTGCCAGTCGACCATGAGCGAGCCGTTTTTCAGGTGGTAGGCGATGAAGGCTTCCCACTCGTGCCAAGCCGACTTCCCGGTGAGGCCGCGCTCGGCAGCGAACTCCCGGTCCCGATCTTCGGGCTTGCGGTCAGGATCGATCGGGGTCTCGTTAGCGATGACCCGAGGCTTGCGACGAGCAGGTTTGGTTTTCGTCGGGAGGGGGCCAGCGCCGTCAGGCGCGCCTCCCTCTCTCGGAGCGTTAGCGGAGAGAGAGGTTTTAGGGGTTGAGTTATTATATCTTGGGGACCTTTGGACGAGCGGCAGATTTCCGTCATTTCCGTCGAACTTTCCGTCGTTTCCGTCGGTATCCTGAACTTCGCTATTTCCGTCGTTTCCGTCGCTTTTTCCGTCGCCCACTGAAGAAAAGGACTGTCGTGCTTTAACCTTCGCGATCTTTTCCTCGCGGTGGTTCTCGTAGTAGCGACGGTCCCGAAGCTGACGCTTGGTAAGAGCCGGCTGCGAAGCCGCTTCGATCCGTTCAAGAGCGGCAATAAGAGCATCGCCTTCCAGGCCGGCGACCATAAGTTCGCGGACGATTGCGGATGTGATGCTCATTGCTCGCCCCGCTTTCCGAGAGCAGCCTGATACCGCTCTGCATGTGGGGCCTTGCGAGCCTGGACAGGCTTCCGCCTTCCGACGCACGACCAGCCCGACCGAGCGCCACAGCGAGGGCAAGCGACCTTCAAAGCGTGCTCGCGTCCGATGCCGGCTTCTCTGACCGTTGGATAAATGGTTGACCAAGTGCTCATGCTGCACCTCGCTTGCTGGCGATGAAGGCGCGGATCTCTTCCTCGTTGGCCTTGAGCCAGCGGAGGGTTTCAACAGCGGCCTCAAGCGCGGGCTGCGACTTCAGGGTGTTCATGCGATCAAGCTCGATCGTCTGGCGCTCGCTGTCCTTCAGGCGCGGGCTCTGGAGGCGGCGCTCGGACGCCTCGAGGAAACCACGGCGCGAAAGCATGTCGCTGGCCACGGCGCTGATTTGAGCGTCGAGGGTGGGCTTATCGCTCATCAGCGAACCTCGCTAAACTTGATGCGAAGGCACCCCCAGCCGTTCAGGGTCTCGACTGCATCCTTGAAGGTATCGACCGTGGCGACGTTCCAGCCGTGCGCCTTGGCGTGGGCGTGGAACTCGCTCTGATCGTCGTTCAGACTGCCGCCCTCGCGCTTCAGCTCCAGGCCGTAGAACACGCCGTCGGGCGACACGAGGATGAAGTCGGGCCAGCCCGGCTTGAGCCCCATGCGACGGAGCTTCTCGCCTGTCTTGGCATCGCGCTTCTCACCCGCCGGGAAGTGGCTCCACTGCCAATCCTTGCGCGCGAAGTCCTTCAGGCACTTGGCGACCGAGAAGTGCAGTCGGATCTCCTTGGGAGACGGCAGCTTCTCGCGCGTGATCACCTGGCCGGTGAACAGCGGAAGGCGCGGACGAGGCTTCCTGGCGGCGCGCATGGTCAGATCATCCCGAGGGCTTGCATGTAGGTTTCGAGGATCGCGTCCTCTTCCTGGCGCTCAGCGTGGTCCTTCTTGCGCAGGGAGATGATCTTGCGGATGGCCTTGGTGTCGAACCCGTTGCCCTTGGCCTCGGAATAGACATCCTTGATGTCTCCCGAGATGCCGGCCTTTTCCTCTTCGAGGCGCTCGATCCGCTCAATGAAAGAGCGGAGTTGATCGGCGGCAACGTCTTCGGAGCGGAAGAGATTGACGGCGCCCTCGGCCGCCTCGTGAATGGCTTGATCGTTGAACATTAGGCGGAAGCCTTTCCAGTCTTGAGGGTGCGGTGGACGTTGGAGACGGCGCAGCCTAGGCGAGCGGCGATCGCGCGATAGGTGAGCCCCTGATCCTTCAGAGCCTTGCAGACGTTGAAGGCGATCTTCTTCCGAGGCCCGCGCTTGAGGGGTCCAAAAGGAAGCCGGATCCCCTGCGTGTGGCGGTGGATCGATCCCCTGCCCTTCACCTTGGTCAGAGCCGACACTTCGCTGATGCTGTGGCCTTTGGCGCGAAGGGCTTTGATGTTCGCGATTGTCTCGTCAGAGAGGGGGCGGGCCATTATGCAGCCCCCATGATCACGACACGGCCACGGCCCTGGATCTGCTCGAGGCGGACGCGGGCGGCTTCCTCAACCGCTGCGTAAGCCTCGCGCCCTTCCCTCGCTTCCTTGATGAGCTTGCGAAGGCTTTCTTCGCAGTCGGCACCACCGGAAACGACACCGGAGAGAACCGTCAGAACATCACCCGACTCCTTGGCGACGGAGGACAGGTGAGCCAGCATGTCGGAGGTTCCGGCTTTCTCGACCTTCTTCACCAGGAGATAGCCGCCCATGTCTGCGAGCTGCTTCGTGACGATGGGCTCACCGACCACGCGCTCAAGATCCGCGATCACATCGATCGGTGCATGGCAGTCCGGCTCGTTCTGGTTGCCGTAGCGGTTCAGCGTCTGGTGCTTGCCGCGGGTGAAGTTCTCGGCGGCTTCCTGCCCGCCAGCCAGCTTCAGCAGCATGCGGAAGACCGTCTTGAGGGCCGAGCGTTCGATGTCATTCGTGGGACGGAGGTTCATGTGCAAACAATCCTAGCGGTGCACGGTGACGCTTGCCCCGCCCTCTGCGAAAACAGGAGCCGTGGAAGCGGGGGCTGAAACATGGGTGAAGGAAGAAAAGGCGCGGGCGACCAAAGACGGTTGCACAAGGCCGCCCGCGCAGGTGGCACCGGCGAGGGGCGGGAAGCCGGTGCGGGAGGACACGGAATGCACGGAAGGGGTACTCGCCAGAGGTACTCCACGTTCGCAGGAGCCTCGGCAAATCACCTGTGTTTCAATATGATTGGGGGAGTCCATTGTGCTGCTCGCACCATCCGAAAAAACAACAAGTGGTCTCGTGCGCTGTCGGAGCTGCGTAAATTACGCGGCTTCAACGACGGCGCTTGCCGGGACGTGGTCCTGAAAAGGGGGCGTGGGCTTCTCAAAGAAGTCAGCAGGCTCAAGAGGTATGCCCTCTTGCCTTGCTCTTTCGAGAAGAGCCGATTGGTGCTTTGTCGGCACCAGCCCGCCCGTTCCTCCGCGCTCACGCGGATAGGTCCACCGATAAACGCGGGTGACATCGACGCCGAGCCAATCGGCCACGACCTGGTGCCCACCACATTTGCGAATGACGTTTTCTGCCGGGTTGCTCATAGCGCAATAATTTGCGCTTTCCGCAAGAGATAGTCAAGAGCTGTTTGCGATATTTGCGATTGCGCTTTTCGCAACACCCGGGAATCCATTAAGTATGAATATCGAGGCAATCCGTCGAGCGTTAACGAAACCCGGCAAGTCGCGCGGCGGCTTGGCGGAGGCGATGCATGTGCATCAATCCCAGATCACGCGCCTTTTGAACGGGACACGCTCTCTCAAGACGGAAGAGGTGCCTCTCGTTGCAGAATACCTCGATCTGCCAGAGCATGTTCTTGTCTCACCCCAGGCTTCCTCGGAGGCAGGTATAGATCTCGGGGGAATCTCGTCTGTGGCAGTCCAAGGCGGACCCAGCTTTGAGCAGAGGGTCGGGCGAGTCGAGCGCACTATCCCGGAAATAGATCTGAGAGCGGGAGCCTCCTACAGCGGCGGGGTTGACGAGCAAGAATGGAATATCCCGATAGGTCCGAATGAGGCCATCAACGGGCACCAGGCCATAGCAATATGGGGACTTCCTGAAGCGTTCGTGGAGCGAGAGCTAGGATTGTCATTCGGGCATGCAGACATCATCCAGATCCGAGGCGACTCGATGGACGATGGGACCGTGCACGCACTCGTGTCCGGCGACAGAGTAATCATTGACCGGCGGGACACCGATCCGCGGCAGGGCGGCGTCTTTGCTGTCTGGGACGGCGATGGAGTGATCGTTAAGCAGGTCGAGCTCGTGCGCGGGACGGAACCCGCCGAGATTATCTGCAAGTCACGCAACAAGAACTACGATCCAATTCGGCTGATGATCGACGGCAACGTCCATATCATTGGTCGAGTCGCAGGGAAGATTTCACGAATGTGATCTGCGATTTCTCAGGGGGCAAAATGAAACGACTTTTTGCGGCAGCTGCTATACTGGCAACAGCGGGCTGCGCCGCACCGCATCAAATCGTGGACCGAAGCGATTTCTTGGCCGAGGGGACCAGAACCTATAAGGGCATTCCACGAGAGCGCGTCATAGAAGCAGCGCGATTTGTCCTGCAATACTCCGACCCCACAGATTTCGAGTTTCGGGACTCGCTGACCGGCTTTACTGGCTTGAGGCGCTATATGGTCTATGCCGTCCTAACTACGGCTCAAGGTCGCGAGAAGTGGGAATTCACGACAGAGGCCAGCGGCAAGGATGTCCGCGCCAGTGTCGCCATTTCCGAAGCCGGACACGCGACTGGCAGCTTTGGCAGCACGATCCCATACGATGGCAAGATGGCGAGCATCCCTCTCTACCGCCTCTTCTGGGATCGGGTGGACTACATGCTCGGCAAGCGGCCTGACTGGGTGACTTGTGGGCAGGCAACAGCCCAACTCAGCGCAACAAATACCAACACCGTAGAGGCGCTTTCTGGCCTCTGCGGGCCAACGAGCGACGGGCGGGATAGACCCGCCCCGCCTCCCTTGGTGTGATCATGGCAAAAGAACTATTCGACAAGACCAAGATCGGGATACTGTGCCCGGATTGCGGCCATAAGACTGAAAAAACGATCAGTTGGCTCAAGGCGAACGATCAGTTCAGTTGTGCCGGGTGTGAAGCTGTCGTCGCTCCTGACCGTGAAAAGCTCCTCAAGGGGCTCAAGCAAGTCAATAAATCGATTGGTGATTTCCGGGCGTCGCTCAAGCGCTTCGGCAAGCGCCGCTAAAGCCTGGTTCATCGGTTGGATGTCGGGCTTCAGCGTGACCCTTAGCGCCTCGACCGGCATCGGGCTCTCTGTCATGACCCGACCGTAGTTCTTAGGCTTCTGCCCATCCATAGCTTTCTCCACAGCCCGGCCCAGTGCCGGGCATTTCATTTTAGCACGACGCCGAACTTGATTTGCGGTCTCATTTGCGGCTATTTCGCGTAAATCGCAAATCACTCGTTGACATTCTTTGCGATTTGCGCAAATATCCACTCATTCGAGTTACCCACCCGGATGAGCCCCATGCAAACCCTCCCTCAATTCGCCCTTGAAGCTCTTCGCGATGGCGTCGTGTGCGCCTTCGTGATCGGTGTTGTGTATCTCGCCTGTGTGGCTCTCGGTGGGAGCTACTGAGATGGCGCAGCACCAGCAATTCAGCGCCCAAGGCGAGAGCATCTGGGTCGAGCCTTCCCACAACGTGAGTGGCGACCGGTCCCGTACCATCACACTTGGCTTCGAACTCTGCCGGATGACGGAAGCTGGCCAGGGCAATGCGGAGGCTGTGGCTCAAATGCTTTCTCTGCACGGGCCGATGCTAGACGCGCTGAAGGGTCTGTATGCCCTTGTGGGCGATGGGAACGGCTTGAGCGATGCCGATCCAGAGGAGAGCGCAATCGCCTTTGCTCGATCAATCATCGAGAAAGCGGAGGCTGTCTAATGCGCCAGCGTTTCATTGACTGGAATGCGGCCGTGCGCGACATGCGCCGCCATCGCGATCCTGTCCGGCTTCTGACCGCCGAGACTCTCCAGGCCATCAAGGACGCCGACCAAGCTCTCGGAACTCTTGGCGTCGGCACGGCGGACGATCTGCGCCGCCGTCTTTACGACCTCACGAAGAAGCTGGAGGCGCGGGTATGACACAGCACACTCCGGGGCCATGGACCATCGGAAGCCGCACAGACGGCGGTTGTTGGCGGGTTATCGATGCACCAACCTGGGACGCTTTCGCCAAGGTCGTGATCAAAATGACCGATGCCAAGGCTGACAGCGAGCAGGGGTTAGCCAACGCCCGTCTTATCGCCGCCGCTCCTGAGATGCTGGAGATGCTGAAGCGCCTGGATAACAGCCTTGAAAGTCTAGGGCGCTCCTACCGGCTTCAGATCCGCGAAGTCATCGCCAAAGCGGAGGGCCGCGATGTCTAACGTCCTCTCCTTCCGTCGCCGCTCGCCGGTCATCTGCACTGAGACGACAGAGGCGCAGGCTGCGGACATCCAGGCGCTGTTGTCTCGGGTCATGACCGCCTGCCCTGCCTGCACAGGGCGCGGCGTGTTCCCGCACAAGAACCGCATCACCGGCCTGATCGACTTCTCCCCCTGCCCTTGCGGCGGGACGGATGAGGATCGGATCGACCTCAACGACTTCGGAGGGGCTGCGTGATGACCTTCCGCCTCCCCTCATGCCGAGCCTTCAGCCGTTTGGCCTACAACCTCACGCTGATCCTATTGGGGGCCGTGACCCTCTTAGCCTTTGGCGTCCTGCTTCATTCGGTTTGGGTTCTGCGTCCATGAAGCAGGTCGTCATCACTCCCCGCTGGCGAGGCCCTGAAACCAAGCGCATCGCCCGCCGCAAGATCGAAACCACCGCACGGCTCTGCAAGGAGCTGGGGCTTCCGAAGCCCATTCTGAAGCTGCCGAAGGACAAAGCCTGATGCAATCGTTCAACCATCTCGCCTTTGGCGCTGCCGTCACCAGCATCAAGCGCGAGGTCGACCAGATCGCCCGCGATGCTCACATGGCTCGGGTCTATGTCGACGACACTGCCGAGAGCATGGGGCAGGCGGATTATGATCTGCTCTATGCCGCGAAGTGCCTTGAGCTTGCAGCCCGCGATCTGCGCCTGCTCCACGCCCGTCTTCAGGAAATGCGCGGAGAGCCGAAGAATCCGGCCACCATCCCCGTTCTCACCTTCGGACATTCCGCATGACCAATCCCCTCACAGTTGCCGCTCTTGAGCGACAGATCGAAGACCTGATCGCCTCTTACCCGGAACTCGCCGAGGACGAGACCCTCCGCGCCGACATGGTTTCCGGCTCGACCGACGCCGAGGAGATCCTCTCCAAGGTCGTTGACCGGATGCAGACGGCCGAGGCCATGGTTTCCGCCATCACGGCCCGCAAGAACGACCTCGACGCCCGCAAGAGCCGCTATGAGCGCGAAGCCGAGGCTATGCGCTCGCTCGCCTTCCGCATCATGAACGCGGCCAATCTCCGCAAGATGCCGCTGCCGGAAGCAACGCTGTCCATCCGGTCGGTTGCGCCTTCCGTCACCATCACGGATGCAAGCCAGCTGCCGTCCGAGTTCGTCGTCACCAAGACGGAAACCCGCCCCGATCGGCAGAAGATCAAGGAGGCTCTGCAAGAGGGGAAGATCATCCCCGGCGCCTGCCTGTCGAACGGCGGCGAAACCATCAGCATTCGGGTGAAGTGATGAGCAATCTGGATATTTGGAACTCAGTCGGCAAGACCGACCCGGCTTACACGAAAGCCTTCAGCCGTGGCGGCGGGTTCCGCGGAACGGCCACCAATGCCACTTGGCTCGCCAAGAGGGCGACGGAGATGTTCGGCCCCATCGGTATCGGCTGGGGGATCAAGGTTCTGGACGAGCGCGTGCTTGACGGGGCCGAAGGCGAAAAGGTCCACCGGGTTCATATCTGCCTCTGGTACAAGTGGGATGGCGAACTCGGCAAGGTCGAACACTTCGGCCAGACAACCTTCGTCGGCAAGAACAAGCACGGCTGGTTCACCGACGAGGAAGCCCCGAAGAAGTCCCTCACGGACGCCATGTCGAAGGCCCTCAGTCTGCTCGGTTTTGCTTCTGACGTTCACCTTGGCCTGTTCGATGACAACAAATACGTCAACGACCTGAAGCGCGAGTTTGCCGAGCGCGAACAGACGGCTGCCAATGACCAGCGGCAGGGCGTTGCGGACGAGCTCGTGAAGGCTATCACGGCGGCGGGCACCATCGCAGACCTAGATCGGGTCAAGCAATCCACCCTGTTCAAGCGTGACTTCGCCTCTCTGGATGATGATGGCAAGGCCCGTGTGGTTCGTGCTGGAGTTGATCGTCGGGCCGAGATCGAAGGCGGGGTGGCGGCATGACCACCCGCGTTGTCGCCACCGAAGCCGACCGGCAAGGGCTGATGCGCTTGCTCCAGTCCCGCGAGCTGCCGTTCACGGTTGAGATTGTGAAGGGCAAGCGGCGCTCCGTCGATCAAAACCGGTTGCAACGTCGGCTCCTGAACGAGATCGCCGAGCAGACCGGGCAGACGGCCGAGGAGGTTCGCGCCTACTCGAAACTCACCATCGGCATCCCGATCCTGCGGGCCGAAAGCGAGCTGTTCGCCCAGAAGTATGACGAGCACATTCGCCCTCTGCCCTATGAGACCAAGCTGGCGATGATGGCAGAGCCGTTCGACTTCCCCGTCACGCGGCTGATGACCACGGCTCAGAAGACCCGTTACCTCGATGAGATCCAACGGCACTTCGGCGCTCAAGGCGTGGTCTTCTCGTCCCCGCTGGAGGCTGCGTGATGGCTGAAGATGTCGGCACAACCCCACGCAAGGCTCTCACTCCTACGCAGCGCCTGAAGCTGTTCGAGTCCTTCGGCGGCCGCTGCGTCCTCTGTGATCGCAAGATCGAGGCTGGCGAACCGTGGATCGATGAACACCTTCGCGCTCTCGGCCTTGGTGGCACCAATGCAGCCGAGAACCGCGGGCCCGCTCACAAGGCCTGCGCTGACGCCAAGACGTTCGGCAAGGACGGCGACCTAGCCCGGATCGCGAAGGCTAAGAGGGTGAAAATGCGCCACCTAGGCATCCGCCTGCGCAAAGGCCCGCCCATCCCCGGCAGCAAGGACTCGCCGTGGAAGCGGAAGATGGATGGCACGCTCGTCAGGAGGGGACGATAGCAATGAGAGCGCAAGCAGCACACCCGCTTCCACCGTCGTTGCCGCCGCTGGGTCTGAGCCGGGTCGAGGCCGCCGCTTATATCGGCGTCTCCCCGTCCATGTTCGACCTGATGGTGAAGGACGGGCGCATGCCTGGCCCGAAGCGCATCGGTGATCTGAGATTGTGGGACCGAGCCCGGATCGATCAAATCACGGGCTGGGTCTACGTCATGGAGTTCGAGGGATACGTCAAAATCGGCTGGTCGCGGAATGTCGCGGGCCGGCACAGCGCGATCCAAGACGGGCTCCCCGAAGAACTCCGTTTCCTCTGGTGCACCCCAGGCACCCAAGCACGGGAGCGGGCCCTGCATAGGCGCTTCGATGCCTACAGGACCAGAGGCGAATGGTTCCGCCATGAGGGCGAACTGGCAGAATGGATCAAGGAGGGCTGCCCTCTATGAGCGCCGTTCCTAAGCCTGAGGCCCGCCTACTGAATGAGACAGAAGCCGCAGGCTATTGCGGCTTCTCAGTTCCCACGTTCAAGCGCATCTGCCCCGTCCGCCCCCATAGGTTCGGAGAGGGTAAGCGGGCGCTTCTTCGCTACGACCGGCAGTCCCTCGATGAATGGATTGACCGGTTGAATCAACCCACAGCATCATCCGGCCCGCTGTCGCCACAAGAGGCGCTGGAACGGATGAGGCTCACACATGGTCGCGCGGGTTCCCGTGAAAGGCATTAAACGGTTCAAAGACCGCCATGGAAAGTGGCGATGCTATCACCGGAAGACCGGGAAGCCGATCCAGGCCGAATATGGCACAGCCGCATTCATTCTTGAGGTGGAGGCTCTGGACAGGCTCGTAAAGAGCCAGGAGCCCCTTCCCGGCTCCCTTGGCGCGGCCATCAAAGCCTATCTGGCATGGGACCACTTCAAGGGGCTGGCAGAGGCCACACAGGCCGGATACCGCCGCTATCTCAGGTTTCTCGACCCGATGACCACCATGCCGCTCAAGTCGATTGAGGCGCCGTTCCTGGCCGAAATGCGGGATCTGCTCGCCCGAGAGCGGGGGCAGCGTCAAGCGAACTACGTGCTATCGGTCCTGCACAACGTCTTCGAGTTCTCGATTGAGAAGGGATGGGCCCGGAGCAATCCGGTTCCCCATGTGAAGAGGGCCAAGCGCCCCAAGGGCAAGCGGAAAGCTAACCGGCCCTGGACCCTGGACGAGCGGCGGACAGTCCTGGAGGAGGCCCCCTGGCAGATTAAGGTGCCGTTGGCTCTGGCCATGTTTACGGGCCTGCGCAAGCGGGACTGCCTGACCCTGCCGAAAGCCGCCATTCGCGATGGCGTGATCCACCTCGATACATCCAAGACGGATGAGGACATGGGTATCCCGGTCCATCCCGGCTTGCAGATGATTCTTGAGGCAGCTCCGGCACACGAAGCCGAGACTGTCGCCGCGACGACGCGCGGGACGCCCTGGACAGAGAGCGGCTTTAATTCGGTTTGGGACCGCTTCAAGGATGATTTGGAGAATGAAGGCCGGATTGGGCCGCACCTGACCATTCACGGCCTGCGGCATACGGTCGGCGACATGCTGGCCGAGTCGGAAGCAAGCCTCGACGACATCAGGCGGGCACTGGGCCAGAAGACCCTTGCCATGGCTCAACACTATTCGGAGCGGGCCAAGAAAAGGGCGGCGGTTCGACGGGCTGTGGAAAAAATCGACCCTCTGGGAATGCGAGAGGTGTCAAACCTTGTCGATAAAGTGTCTAAGCCATTGATTAACTAGCCCAATCACGCATACTGCTCTGTATGAGTGATTTGCCATACGCAAAAAAGTTCATCGGCAAGAACGGGAAGGAATACATCTACTTCCGCCCTACCCCCATCATGCGAGAGAACGGGCTCCTCCCTCGGAGGCTCACCCCAGAGGAGGCTCCTGCTTTCCTGGCGAAGATCAAGGAGGAATGGGGTGACGTAAAGCGCCAGCCCATCTCCTACTCAGCCGAGGACATCCGGCGTTGTGCAACGGCGATGTTCCGTAATGCGAAGGGGCGGGCCACTCTCAGGGGTATCCCCTTCACCATCACAAAGGAATGGCTTGAGCGGCGCATGGAGATCTGTGCGGCCCGGTGCGAGGTGAGCGGCATCCCGTTCGACCTATCCTCCGCGCGCAAGGGCTACCGCCGCCCGTGGGCTCCAAGCATCGACCGTATCAACCCCAAAGGCCCATATTCGCCGGGCAATGCGAGGCTCGTTTGCTCGGTCGTGAATTACGCTCGTTCAGATTGGCCGGATGAGGTGTTCTGGCAGATGATTCATGCCTGCTACGAGGCCAGAGCCGCCAAAGGGTTGACAAACCTACCCCTGAAAAGCGGCAAACCGTAACTTAGTGGCAAAAGGCCAGAGGAGAAATGCTATGAATTTCAAGAGGTTAGTGGTGCCCAGGGGCGGAATCGAACCACCGACACTGCGATTTTCAGTCGCATGCTCTACCAACTGAGCTACCTGGGCATCCGATGCGCGGCGGCTGCCGTGCGCGTCGTGGGCGGTTGTATAGTCAGACCTTTGCTGCCTGTCCAGCCGCTTTCGTGAGAAAAATTTTTCGACGGGGTTTTTCCTAAGGTTCCTCGTCCCCGTCCTTGTCTTCCGGGTCATCCACGGCCGGGATGGCATAGCCGCCGGAGAGCCAGCGATTCAGGTCCACGTCGGCGCAGCGCTTCGAGCAGAAGGGCTTGTACTCGGGCACGGCGGGCTTTCCGCAGATCGGGCATTTGCCGGCCGATGCATGAGGCTTGTTCTCGTTGGCGGGGTCCATGCCTACCTCCGGCCGGTCAGGCGGCTTCGAGCCAGGTGGAGCGCACGGGATAGCCCTCCCCGTCCAGCAGCGCCACGGCCTCGTAGAGCGGCAGCCCGACCACGTTGGTATAGGATCCGACGATCTTCACCACGAAGGTTCCGGCAAGGCCCTGGATGGCATAGCCCCCCGCCTTGCCGCGCCATTCGCCGGAGGCGAGATAGCGCTCGAATTCCTCCTTCGAGAGACGCTTGAAGCGCACGCGGGTCTCCACGAGCCGCTCGCGAATCGAATCCTTGGGCGTGACGAGGCAGATGGAGGTGTAGACCCGATGCGCGCGGCCCGAGAGCAGGCGCAGGCATCCGGCCGCCTCGTCCACCACCTCGGCCTTGGGCAGGATCCGCCCGCCCGCGACCACCACCGTGTCGGCGGAGAGGATATAGGCGTCCTTGAGTTCCTCCCGGTTGCGGGCGGTCTTGCGCGCCACCTCCGCCTTGGAGCGCGCCAGGCGCTTGGCCAGGTCCTTGGGGCCCTCGTTCTTCAGGGGCGCCTCGTCCACATCCGCGGGCAGAAGCGCATCGGGCTCGATGCCGGCCTGCTGCAGCAGGGCCAGCCTTCGCGGCGAGGCGGACGCCAGAACGAGCTTCGGACGCGGGCTTGAATTCGGCACCTCGGAAGAAAACGCCACTTTGATCTCCACGCTTGAGGGCGACTGACGGCCCGTCACGATCTTTGATTTTCCAGCAAAAGGCTACGCCCGGTCACAAGATGGCCTCAGGCGCGACCGAATCAAGCGGCCGGAGGCGGCTCGCCCTCGGTGGAAACGGGTTCCAGTCCGGGAGCGGCACTCGCGGCATGGGCCCGGTCGAGCTGCCGGTAGCGCAGGACGCCGATCGGAATGGAAGCCAGGAACAGGATTGTGACGGCGGTGAGCATTTCCCAGGGGAAGTTCGCCAGCAGGCCGAAGACCGCCACCGAGATCACGAAGATCGGCAGAACCCAGTGGCGCGGCACCCGCAGGCCGATGGTCTTGCCCGAATAGACCGGGATGGTGGACACGGTCAGGAAGGCGAGCCCGAGCAGGTAGACGAGCGCGATGGGAGCGGCGGCGGGGCCGATCGAAAAGCCCAGGAACGAGAGATAGAGGGGCAGCAGCGACGTCAGCGCGCCGGCCGGCGCCGGCATGCCGGTGAAGAAGTTCTTCTTCCATTCGGCCCGGTGCGGATCGTCGAGCATCACGTTGAAGCGCGCGAGGCGCAGCACCATGGCGATGGCGAAGACCAGCACGGCGATCCAGCCGATCGCCTTCAGCTCGTTGAGCAGGAAGCTGTAGAGGATGAGCGCCGGCGTCACGCCGAAATTGACGAAATCCGCCAGGGAATCGAGCTCCGCGCCGAAGCGGGACGTCCCCTTCAGCATCCGCGCGATGCGCCCGTCGACTCCGTCGAGCATGGCCGCCACGACGATGGCCACCACCGCCGGCTCGTAGCGCCCCTCGAAGGCCAGCCTGATCGCGGTGAGCCCGAGGCACAGGGCGATCAGGGTGATGATGTTCGGAATGATGACGCGCAGCGGCACGGGCTTGAAGAGCCGCTTGCGCGGCTCGTTCGGGTCCGGGGCGAAGGGCGGGAAAAGGTCACTCATGGCCTGAACCTAGGAGGGGCCAGCCCGAGGGGCAAGCCGAGCTGAGCTTTGTGCCGACGATGGGGAGAAGCGCAATTGGCTGTGGACAGTTCCGTCCGGAAGGGTCGGCGGGGCCCAGGGAGCCCCCGCCAGCGCCCATCTCAGCCGACGCGGTACTGCCGGGCGGGCTCGTTGGCGGTGAGGTCCGCCAGCACCGTCTCGCCGGCCACCGCCGTCTGGCCAAGGCCGACGAGGACCTGGGCGGAGAGCGGCACGTAGATGTCCAGGCGCGAGCCGAAGCGGATGAGACCGAAGCGCTCGCCGGTGCTCAGGGTGTCGCCCACCTTCACGAAGGAGACGATGCGGCGCGCCACGAGGCCTGCGATCTGCACCACGCCGATGCGCGTGCCCGCTGTCTCGATGACGAGGGCGTTGCGTTCGTTGTCCTCGCTCGCCTTGTCGAGCTCGGCATTGAGGAAGAGGCCCGGCGTGTAAAGGATCTGCTCGATCCGGCCCGTGACCGGAGAGCGGTTCACGTGGCAGTCGAACACGTTCATGAAGACCGATATGCGGGTCATCGGCTCGGGCGGCAGGCTGAGCTCGGCCGGCGGCACCGCCGTGGTGATGAGGTTCACGCGCCCGTCGGCGGGAGAGACCACGAGGCCTTCGCGCAGGGGCGTCACACGCGGCGGGTCGCGAAAGAAGTAGCAGACCCAGACCGTGAGGATGGCACCGATCCAGCCCAGGGGTGACCAGAGCCAGGCCAGGAGGATGGTCGCGAAGAGCGCGATCAGAATGAAGGGATACCCCTCCTTGTGGATCGGGACGAAGATGCGGCGCATCGATTCCAGGATGTCGGTCATTCGTGTGAAGCCTTCTAAGGGGCCAGGAGCTTGATCATGCCTCATCGAGGCATGATCAAGCTCTTGAGATTGCGAGGGGATGGCAGGAGCCGGGGCTCCCGTCAACCTGCCACGCTCTCCTTCGCCCTCTCCTCCTCCTCGGCCCGCATGAGGGCTTCGCGGGCCTCGTCGGCCTCGCGCTGACGGTTCCACATGGCGGCATAGACGCCGCCCAGGGCCAGGAGGCTGTTGTGGTTGCCCCGCTCCACCACCCGCCCCTGGTCGAGCACGATGATCTCGTCCGCCCCGATCACGGTCGACAGGCGGTGGGCGATCACGAGGGTGGTGCGGCCCCGGCTGACCCGGTCGAGGGCGTCCTGGATCTCCTTCTCCGTAAAGGTGTCGAGGGCCGAGGTGGCCTCGTCGAGCACCAGGATCGGGGGGCTCTTGAGGATCGTGCGGGCGATCGCGACGCGCTGCTTCTCGCCGCCCGAGAGCTTGAGGCCGCGCTCGCCCACCGGCGTGTCGTAGCCCTCCGGCAGGGTGCTGATGAAGCGGTCGATCTGGGCGAGGCGGGCGGCCTCCCTCACCTCCTCCGGGCTCGCGTCCCAGCGGCCGTATTGGATGTTGTAGCCGATGGTGTCGTTGAACAGCACGGTGTCCTGCGGAACCATGCCGATCACCTTGCGCAAGCTGGCCTGCTGCACGTCGGCGATGTCCTGCCCGTCGATGAGGATGCGCCCGCTGGTGGGCTCATAGAAGCGGAACAGCAGGCGCGAGATGGTGGACTTGCCCGCGCCCGACGGCCCGACGATCGCGACCGTGTGGCCGGCGGGAACCTCGAAGCTCACGCCCTTCAGGATCGGCCGTTCGGGGATGTAGGAGAAATGCACGTCCTCGAAGCGGACGACGGCCTGCTTGACCTCGAGGGGCTTCGCGCCAGGCTTGTCCTGGATCTCGGGATTCTGCTCGATGATCCGGAACATGTCATCGATGTCGATGAGCGCCTGCTTGATCTCGCGGTAGAGCATGCCCATGAAGTTCAGCGGAATGTAGAGCTGAACGAGCATCGCGTTCACGAGAACGAAGCTGCCGACGGAGACGCGGCCCGCCATGATGTCCCTGGCCGCGAGCACCATCACGAGGCCCATGCCGATCGAGAAGATCACGGCCTGTCCGGCATTGAGCACGGCCAGCGACGTATAGGTCTGCGTCGAGGCCCTTTCGTAGCGCTCCATGGAGCGGTCGTAACGGGCCGTTTCGCGCTGCTCGGCGCCGAAATACTTCACCGTCTCGTAGTTCAGCAGGGAATCGACCGCCTTGGTGTTGGCGTCGGTGTCGGATTCGTTCATCTGCTTGCGGATCGAGATCCGCCACTGCGTCGCCTTGTAGGTATAGGCGAGATAGATCACCACCATCCCGAAGACGACGGCGGAATAGATCCAGTCGAACTCCCAGGCGAGGAGGCCGAGGACCAGCACGAATTCCAGGATCGTGGGCACGAGCGTCAGCACGACGAGGCGCGACAATTCCTCGATGCCCTCGCGCCCGCGCTCCAGCACGCGGGTCAGCCCGCCGGTCTTGCGCTCGAGATGGAAGCGCAGCGACAGGCGATGCATATGCTCGAAGGCCTGCAGCGCGAGATTGCGCACCGCATGCATCGCGACCTTCGCGAACAGGCCGTCGCGCACCTGGGTCAGCACCGCCATGAGGATGCGCGTGACGGCATAGATGATCGTGAGCAGGACCGGCGACTTCCACAGCCAGGATCCCGCTGAGGTCGCGGCTTGCGTCGCCTGGTTGCCGCCGCTCGTGACCGCCACGAGGGCATCCGTCGCCCATTTGAAGGCAAACGGCGTGACCATGGTCACGCCCTTGGCGACGAGAAGCAGGCCGAAGGCCAGGAAGACGCGACGCTGGAGGTCGGGCCGCCCCTGCGGCCAGAGATAGGGCCAGAGCTTCGTCCAGGTTTCGGCCAAGCCGCTCTTCCTGCGCACGGCGGCGCTCGTTGCGGGGACGGACGTGGTGGGGGGCATGATCAGAGAATCCGAATGAGCTGTCGGCCCGATATAAGGGATCGGACACAGGAATTCACCCTGCACCGCCCGCAGCCCTGCATTACCGACACTTCTTTAAGGCTGTCCCGAGGAACGAGCCCCGGCGCGGGAAGCCTTCCCGGAGGCTGGCCGGTCGGTCGCGTCCCTTTTCATCATGGCCCGGCCCGTCCCCGCCGTCTTCGTTCAAGACCCAGAATCCTCGCCCATCGAGACGCTGCGCTTTTCAGGGTGAGGGCTGTGGGGTTCAGGCGAAGGTCTGTGGGGTGCGCCCGTTCCCTGCGTCATCACCGGCCTTGTGCCGGTGATCCCGCTTGTGTGAGGCGCGGCGCTTGCCCGATCGGCAAAGGGCAGGGCGAAGAACAGTGGAGCGCGGATCCTGCGCTGTGCTCCCACGAGGGGCATGCAGAACATGCGCTGTCGGACATTTCCACGTCATCACCGGCCTTGTGCCGGTGATCTCGATCATGTGGGGCGCGGCGCTTTACTCAATCGGGATGGCCGGGACAAGCCCGGCCATGACGTGGAGAGGTGTGAGGCTGGTGGTGAGGTGTGAGGCTGGGCCGCTGTCTCACGCGGACTGACAAATTCCCGCGCTCCTGCGATGCCGCTTCGCCCAGATGGATCTCTCGTGATGTCAAAGAGCGTGGGGTCCAGCACTGATAGCCCCGCGGCGATGCTCGCCCGAGGGGTGAGGGATCGAGGGAGGGCGCGGGGTGCGTCCGGCTCGGTCGAGTACTGAGTGAGTACTGAGTGAGTACTGATGTGTGAGAGCCGGGTGGCTCCCCGCGCACGGTTCTTTTAGGCGTACTGCGCAGTCCTCTGGCACGCAGGGCCTCCTGGACCGGCTTGCGAGACCTGCCCAGG